>JACKZZ010010356.1_pt1 | contig 23821 bp, 40 predicted proteins | sample 8027871 | NCBI WGS metagenome assembly JACKZZ01 (sample SAMN15724774, study PRJNA655200) | protist metagenome | isolation source: fluorescence activated cell sorting (FACS) single amplified genomes of... | place: USA: West Boothbay Harbor, Gulf of Maine | collected 2000-07-19 | reverse complement strand
CATGTTGGTTTGTTGGGTTATGTTATTCATAGACCAGAAGAACCAAAACTTCCTCAAGTTCCTACAATTAATATCCCCCGTGGAGATTATTCATCCTATACTATCAAAGCAGGCAAAGATGGTTATGAGATTGAATACAGAGCAAATGATCCTGCTGTTCTAGAATCTGAAAGATCACTTCACTTAGATAAAGATAAGAGAGGATTGTTTGGTGGTGGTAGTGAGAAACGTAATGAATATCGTAGAGATCAGTTCACTATGGATGGCACTAGAAATCTAGGAGGTGCCACATTAGACGGCGAGGGAAAGTCTGCAAAAGACATAGAGTGTATCGTGGCGGACGCTGGAGCACGGTCACAAGGTGCAATGGCAGGTAGTGCTATCGCTGCTGGTGTTGCTGTTCCTGCAGCAATGAGTATTCCGTATGTTGGATGGTTAGTAGGTGGTTGGGCATTGCTATTAGGACAAAAAGCAGGATCGACTCTCGGTTCTACAGTGGGCAGTGTATTTAATGATTGCTGATGGAAATACCTAATATTTTTATTCCGAATGCCAGTATTAATATTGCTGATATTCGTGATTTAAATATTAATGTAATGCCTGATTGGATGAGTAATCCTCCACAGGCATTACCAATCTACCCACCCGTGACTTCACAGGTGGGTATTCCTATTGTTAATATACCTGGATGTGTTGAGTCTCACAGAGATAGTAGTGAGAATCAAACACTCAAAGAAGAAGATAAAGATGGAGTTCAAGTATTCTGTGATGCAGGAACTCCTAGTTATAACCCATTAGATTATGATCCACGTAGGTTAAAGATAACAACAGAGTCTCCTCCACCTCCACCAGTCGTCCCAAACACTCCAGAAGCACCAGAGACTCCTGATACACCAACAACTCCCAAGACTGATGCTGCAAAAGTAGAGTGTCCTAGTAGAGCACAAGAATTAAAAAACCCTGTAGGAAAGATCCTAGAGGGTAATAAAAAGATTACTGGGTATGAGACAGTAGGTAAAGAATGTCTCCCCGTATTTGAAAATTTAAATATACCTGATCAGATTATCCAGAACATACCATCAGCAGGTATGATAACTGTTACCGCCTCAATTGCTGTAGTAGCGACGACCTCTGCACTGCTTGCAAAGCCTCTTGCTGATCTTTTGTTAAAGGTTGTGAAACCGACTGTGAAGAAGGTAATGAAGAAGATTGCTGCCTTAAGGGGGAAGAAGCCCCCGGTACTGTCTGCGACTGAGAGGAAGGCGGCACAACGGGATCGGAATCGGGCGATAAAGATTTTACGTTCGGCACTGAAACCGAAGGGATAGAGTGTCTATGTTGCATGACAGTATTAACATTTTGTACTACCACATCAGCACATATTTTATAATAAGGACTTCTGGGATGAAAAGAAATTCCTCTCTGCATTAATTCACCACAATTCTTAAGTCTTGCAATCTCAAAGTCTAATCTTTTATTAGCAACCAATTGTTGTTGCATTTGGATCTGAGTATCTGCTGCTTGTTTACAACGTTCTTGTAGTCCACCATCAAGTGGGAATGAAAGTGTTGCAGATAAACCAAGACTGGTGCTGTAATTTCTAGTGTCACCAGTTCTTACTGGTTTATCCCATAGTTTGGATCCTGGATTATCTGGAACACCATCACCTGCCATTTCCATAACAGTGATAGGCATATCTGCACCATCTTCATAGGCACGAACTTCTTCACCATCTACATTTGTGTAAGTTCTATCATCATAATGTGGAGACCATGGCCAGTTCTTTACATTCTTTTGAGTTTCTACTAACTGACCTTTAAAATCTCTGTTGTCATACTGAGGTTCCATGTAGTGTGTCGCAAATGGATCCTTCTCATTACGAGCATGAGTAATGAATGGTGTGATGTTAGCAGTCGGTCCTTGACAAGCAATCCCCCCACCATATTGGTTGGTGATGTAGGGACCTTGTAAGACCTGAATAGCCTGGTTCGTAACTGATCCTGAACTATTTGCTATCGGGTTTGCTGTTGCACTTACACCACCCACATCCGCAGCACGAGCAATACCAGGAGATATGATGCAAAGCAACATAATACCAGCAATGGATTTCTTTGTTCCATTTACTGAGTGAAAATTGAGGTTGCGTCGCTTATTGAAGTAACCTCTGTGGTTCTTTGAATCACAGTTTGATTCGTTACACCCGGTCCCATGTAGGTCTGAGTGAACTGGAATGCTGCTCCTGGTTCTGCGATTGTAAAACTCTGTCCATTTAAATTTAGACCAGAGTTGGCGCTTGTTACTTGCCCCTCTGTTCCTCCTAATGGATTCACTATCACTGAGTTTGTAGTTGGGTTGGGACTTAGAGATTGTCCCCCGTTGGTTACATTTGTTCCAGATACTGAATATTGCCATCCTGTTGCATAATCTATAGAGTTAATCGTTTCAGTCACTTTGGAGGTTGTCTCCGTGTGGCTTGTCATGGAGCCTTGAGTGAAATTTGGAACTACAGGAACGGCTCTCACAGCGGCAGGAATAAGACTTACTCCCACCGCAGACATCACAATATATATGATTGTCTTTCCAGAAGTCATGATCTTTGACCTCCATTTATTTAGTGTATGATTGAGAGTTCACTTACGAACTGCCCAGTAGCATTTGTACCAGCACCACCAGCCGTTAAAGTAATCGCACCAGTAGTAGAAAGAGTACCAGCAAGAGAACCAGCAACACCCGCAGTTGTGGATGTAATGTTGCCAAAGTTTGCTACATCACCAACAGTCACTGCTGCTGCTGGAATCGCATCACCTTGTGTGTATGACTGGGAGTAACTAAAAGTGTTTCCTGCAGTATGCTGAGTGGCAGCAATATTACCAGGAGATAATACTCCACTAGTAATTGCACCAGTAGAGATTGTATCAACGGTGGTTCCGTCAGTGGTATTCACACCATTACCTGAAATTGAAAGTGTACTGCCAAGTCTTGTGACGTTAGTAGCAGCAGCATCAACGGTTAACTGAACACTAGAAGATAATTTATGCGTAAGAGCACCTGCATTTGCTGAAGATGCCGTCATCAATAACATTATGAAAGGTAAGAACCTTTTCATATTTTTACCGAAGGGGTATGTATACTTATTTAGAGATTGATAATTTTATGAGAATGTTTTTGTATCTTGACAAACAATATTGACCTTTTTAAAAATTACGTTAAATACTTTTACCCCTTACTTTATTACAATGGCAGACAAAGAACTCTCTGAATTAAAAATAGAGAGGATTGAGTGCTTAAGGTGTGGAGCAACATGGTTAAATGGGCAACACTATTGGAACACTGGAATTAAAGGTGATCCTGAAACTCTATCCAATCTTGTATGTGGAATAGCAGAAGATCCTAGATGTATTAATCCGTCACATAAAAAAGGACATATCTATGGTGAAAAAGATACATGGGAAAAGAGATCTAAATTTATTAACAACTGGACAAAGGAGCAAAATGCCTAGAGGAAGATTGACCAAGACTGATATGGAAGCAAAGGTCTTTAAAATTTACAATGAACTTGATGATGAAACATGTCCTCAAGAACACAAAGGACTTGCTAAACAATACCTATGGAAGGTAATGGATACTATAAAAGAGTATAGCCAATAGATACGAGATATAACTTATCTTTCATCCAGGACAAACCTAGTCTATATGGAATTGTATAGTTTGTCAAGTCACTTTTTGAACTGGTACATGGGGGTTGACGGATCCCCTCAAATGGGTTATTATAAATAAGTCAGCAAGTTAAGGAACCAACACATTCCTTAACAAGACTTAACACCCCTCAAACCAAGACCTATAGGGTGTATAAACACGTCTTTCATATCCTTGCCTTAGGGTGGCGAGGAAATAGTAACTCCACCATTCCCTGATGGTCTTACTTTTTTGTTTAAAACAATGGCTAACGCTACACTTCAACAACAACAATCCCAATCAATCTGGAATGAGTTCTGTGATTGGGTCACAAGCACTAACAACCGTCTGTATGTCGGTTGGTTCGGAGTCCTTATGATTCCAACCCTGCTTGCTGCTACAATTTGCTTCATCGTTGCATTCGTTGCTGCTCCCCCTGTGGACATTGACGGTATTCGTGAACCTGTAGCTGGTTCACTCATGTATGGAAACAACATCATCTCTGGTGCTGTCGTCCCATCTAGCAACGCAATTGGTCTTCACTTCTACCCCATCTGGGAAGCAGCATCACTTGATGAATGGCTTTACAATGGTGGTCCTTTCCAACTAGTAGTCTTCCACTTCCTTATTGGCATCTATGCTTATATGGGACGTGAGTGGGAACTTTCTTACAGATTGGGTATGCGCCCTTGGATCTGTGTTGCTTACTCTGCACCTGTTGCAGCAGCATCCGCAGTCTTCCTTGTCTATCCTTTTGGTCAAGGTTCTTTCTCAGATGCAATGCCTTTGGGCATCTCTGGAACCTTCAACTACATGTTGGTTTTCCAGGCTGAGCACAACATCCTGATGCACCCCTTCCACATGCTTGGAGTGGCTGGTGTCTTTGGTGGTTCACTCTTCTCTGCAATGCATGGTTCACTGGTCACATCTTCACTTGTCCGTGAGACAACTGAAACTGAATCACAGAACTATGGTTACAAGTTTGGTCAAGAAGAAGAGACCTATAACATTGTTGCTGCACATGGATACTTTGGTCGCTTGATCTTCCAATATGCCTCATTCAACAACAGCAGAAGTCTTCACTTCTTCCTTGCTGCTTGGCCAGTGGTCGGCATCTGGTTTACTGCTCTTGGTGTTAGCACTATGGCATTTAACCTGAATGGTTTCAACTTCAACCAGTCCATCATTGATGGTCAAGGTCGTGTCCTGAACACCTGGGCAGACGTTCTTAACCGTGCTGGTCTTGGGATGGAAGTAATGCACGAGCGTAACGCACACAATTTCCCTCTGGATCTTGCTGCTGCTGAGTCTACTCCTGTTGCTCTTACTGCACCTGTGGTTGGTTGATATAATCTGAAAAACTGAATAAACAAAAAGAGACCTTCGGGTCTCTTTTTTTATGTATAGATATGTTTCACGGATGAACTCCTACCTCCATGATAACCACTAATACTCCAGATAAGTTGGCTGAAATACTCAGAGACACATGGCCTCAATTGTATAGACCACATAAGAAAGATGAGAAAAAGAAACCATGACTTATGATGTTGGGATTATCATGACTGCCTTTTGTTTGATAGGATTGGTCATAGGTCTCTTGGGTATTTTTGCTGATTGACCTAAAATGTTAAGTAGTGTAACATAAATACTATACACACATAGGAGGTTATGACTACTTCTACTCTTTCACCACCACGTTCTAATGGAGGATGGTTCGATGTCTTGGATGATTGGCTTAAACGGGATCGTTTTGTCTTTGTGGGCTGGTCTGGACTACTACTTCTTCCCACTGCTTATCTGGCCATTGGTGGTTGGATTACTGGTACGACTTTTGTCACAAGTTGGTATACCCACGGTCTTGCTTCTTCCTATCTTGAGGGTGCTAACTTTCTCACAGCAGCTGTCTCGACGCCTGCTGATGCTATGGGTCATTCTCTTCTTCTACTTTGGGGTCCTGAGTCTCAAGGAGACTTCCAACGCTGGCTCCAACTTGGAGGGCTTTGGTCCTTTGTTGCTCTCCATGGTGCCTTCGCTCTAATTGGTTTCATGCTTCGTCAGTTTGAACTGGCACGTCTTATTGGTATCCGTCCTTACAATGCGATTGCTTTTTCTGGTCCGATTGCTGTCTTTGTGTCTGTTTTTCTCATCTATCCTCTAGGACAGTCCAGTTGGTTCTTTGCACCGTCGTTTGGTGTTGCAGCGATATTTAGATTCCTACTATTCCTACAGGGTTTCCACAACTGGACGCTCAATCCCTTCCATATGATGGGAGTTGCTGGTATACTGGGAGGAGCACTACTCAGTGCTATTCATGGTGTCACAGTAGAAAATACTCTGTATGAAGATGGAGAACAGGCAAACACATTTAAAGGATTTGACTCCACCCAAGAGGAGGAGACCTATTCGATGGTTACAGCAAACCGTTTTTGGTCGCAGATCTTCGGGGTTGCGTTTAGCAATAAGCGTTGGTTGCACTTCTTTATGTTGTTTGTTCCTGTCATGGGTCTTTGGGTCTCTTCTATTGGCATCATTGGGCTTGCTCTTAATCTTCGTGCTTATGATTTTGTAAGTCAAGAGATCAGAGCAGCAGAAGATCCTGAATTTGAAACTTTCTACACGAAGAACATATTATTGAATGAAGGACTACGTGCTTGGTTGGCACCAGTAGACCAACCAGGAGAACGATTTATTTTTCCTGAAGAGGTATTACCGAGAGGCAACGCACTGTGAATCATTACCTTGTATTTGTATATGGTGTATGCTTTGCCCTTATTGGAGGTGCTGCTTTTGCAATGATGTGGAGTAACATTCAATCTATTAAAGTAGAAATGAATAGTCCTAAACCACGTCATCCTGAAGCACCTGAACCAGGTGAGGAGGTGATGTATGTGGATTTGTCTAGAGAAAGACTTGAAGATCTTTACAAGGACTAAATCACTTCCCAAACTGGACAGCACTCCTTTGACAGGAGTGCTTTTTTATTGTATACTGGGAGAGCAACCTCCCTTTTTTATTGGAGAACTATGGCCTACAACGTAACTCTTAAGACTGAAGATGGTGACCACACTATTGCTGTAGAGAGTGATCAATACATTCTAGATGCTGCTGAGGAAGCAGGAATTGATATCAACTATTCTTGTCGTGCAGGTGCTTGTTCATCATGTGCTGGCAAGATTGTCTCAGGTACTGTTGACCAGAGTGATCAATCATTCCTAGATGATGATCAGATTGAAGCAGGTTTCTTACTGACCTGTGTTTCATATCCTACTTCTGATTGTGTAATTGAAACTGGAAAGGAAGAGGAGCTTTATTGATGATTGGTAATCTGGAACCGGATGAGTATGATAAGCAGACTCTTGTTGAACAACTTGCTAGGGTTATTAATAAACTTGGATGGGAAGTTGATGATGAGATTGACGTAGAGATTGGTGGTACTCAAGTATCAGGCATTGATGTTGGTGAAGAGTATAACAAGAAGTGGCAATCACCTATAGGTACTCGTAAGTATAATAAAGATGCTTTCATTGTTATCAAGAATCAATCCAGAAGAGATCTAAGTAAATCACACCCTATGGATAGGGAATTTAAACCCCAACATTCCCTTGAAATAAATAAAAAAAAGACATAAGGATGAAGAAGCAGAGTAAGTTCCCAATCAATCATGTTGTCCTAGAAGACAGGAAAGAAGTATGGATTAAGGGTGGGTATCCTAGTTGTCTAGGTACATCTCAACTTATGAAACAATATTATCCTGGATATACACCAAAACTTGCTAAGGAAGACTTCATTGAAGAACTCAAAACAAATCCTGAAGTAAGAAGCAGACTAGATGATTGATCATAGTCTACTCCCCCTGTTTGAAATAGCAGGGGGGATTTATAATTTCAATACTTTTAATCTCAATACCTTTTCTTATTCTATTATGACATTTACTGTATATTCTAAGGATGGATGTCCATTCTGTACTAAGGTTCAGGCTGCACTTCAACTTGCAGAACTGCAACATGTGGTGTATAAATTAGGAGCAGATTTTACCAGAGAAGAATTCTATAAAGAGTTTGGTAAAGGATCTACCTTCCCAAGAGTTGTGGTAAATGATACAATATTAGGTGGATGTACTGAAACTGTTAAATACCTTAAAGAAAATAATCTGGTGTAATGGATCAATCTGAACTCTATGATGTCGTTGAACATACTATTGACTATGCCTTTAAAGGTAAGTATATGCTCAACATGTATGACTACCTGAAGAGTAGCAAAGCTACTAAGAGGAATGTTCAGGAGTTTATTGATAGTAATGTGTCCAGAGAAATTCAACTTCTTATTATGGATCTTGAAGAATACCTTGAAGGTGGTAATGATGAACAACACAAACAACTAAGAGAAGGATATGGTCATCTAGGTAAACCTGATGCCAGAAAAATAAAGAACTATCTTCACTCTTTACTACAGGATGCATGGAAGTATGAGCGAGAAAAAAGACCAGGAAGAAAGAGGAACCCCTCTAAATAATGAAGAAAGTGATTCATCTCTGAAGATTAACAGAGGAGTTGAGTTATTATTGAGAAACAAAAATAGGAGTAAACAAAGTCCAAAGACCTTCCAATTGAAGTTTGGAAAGATTGTATCCTTCTATTCAACAGAAGTGGACTTCTTTTTTAATTTTCATTTGGACTTCAAGAAAATAAGTTCTAAAAAAGAGGAGTAAAATGTTAGCAGTCACTCTTACATTGTCTACTGTTATATCTGTTATGTTTCTCTTAGTAGGAGGAATAATTGGATACTTGCTCAAAGAATATGTGATTGAAAGGAATTCAACTTTCATTCCAACACATCCAGAAATGTTTGATGAACATGGACAAATTATTCCAGATGATATTCTGGCAGTGAGATTTGAAAATGTTCCTGAAACATTTGAGGATGAAGAATAAATAACCCAACCTGAATTTATAAAAATGACCACAATACAGAAACTCCCACCTAACCCTTTCATGCATGAAATCTTGGAATTGGTAAGTAAAACAAGGGGTGTTGAAAAGAAAACTGAAATTCTTAAAGAGTATGAAACTGATGCTTTAAAGGCACTGATGATCTGGAACTTTGATACTACAGTAGTGAGTGTTGTTCCTGAGGGTGTAGTTCCTTATAAAAAGAATGAGGCACCTCTTGGGACTGACCACACAACCCTTAGAAAGGAATGGAAAAACCTTTACCACTTTGTTAAAGGTGGCAATGATACTCTATCTAATATTCGTAGGGAGACTATGTTTATTCAAATGCTTGAAGGTCTTCACCCCAGTGAGGCGGAGATTATTTGCTTGGTGAAAGACAAGTCTTTGGAGTCCAAATACAAACTCTCTCAAGCAGTTGTGGAGAAAGCATATCCTGATATCCAATGGGGAGGTCGCTCCTAATGTCTAAAGGAGTTAAGAAAATCTATACAGATTGTGATGTAACAGTATCTCAGGATAAGACTCTACCATCCAGTGCATTCTTAGTTGAATACCTTCAGGATGGTATGACTAAGTTTGATATTGTGATATCATCAAAAGTATCAGAGATCTTTGATCAATACTGGGACAACTATCGTAGTGACTTGAAGAATATTACTCAAGCAGAAGGTAGAGCTAATCCTAAATTGTGGACCCAAAAGAAATGAGTGAAGGTTTTGTAGACAATGTGGAGTTTGAACTCCCCAAAGAACAAGTTCAGAAACTTCTGAAGTCTTATAAAAAAGTTAAAAAGTATCAGAAGTCTAGTCTGTTTGCTATCAAGACCATTGATGGCACAGAAGATATTGTATCCAAGATGATTGAAGAGGCAGAAGAAGAAGGTTTCTAAAATAAATAATACAATAAGAGATTAATATGCTCTCAACTCAATACAGATTAAGACTGGAGTTCATTTGTAAATGCATTGCAAATGGAGAAGAAGTTAAACTAGATGATATGGTTTGGGCACAGAAACTTGCCAAGGCAAATACATCTGCTAATGAAATGTTGAAGATGGCAAGACGACAACACTCTCAGAATATTGAAGAAGGAAGTATTGATGACTTCATGAACAGATTAGGTTTAGGCGATCCCGATCCATCTAATCATAAAACAGGATTTGATAGTGCTGATGATATCAAGGACTGGTTTCAACAAGACAAACCATCAGATTGGCGTCAGCGTGATTAGGGAGGAAGCAACATGACTGAGAATAATGTAATCAATGAAAACATCGCAGATGGTCTTCTAAAACGAGTAGGAGAACTGCTGGGTGGTGAAGTCAATTACTATAGATGTTTTACATATGATAGTGATAAGAAAACGGAACATAGAAAAATTGTTATAGAATATGATCACAGAAATAAAGACAATGGATGAAGTAGTTCAAAAACTAGAAGCACTTGTAGTTCCAGATAATGCTGAGCTGATTGATGATACTTTCTATGTTTGGAAGACTCGCTATGGTTTATACACTACCATGACAAAGGAAGGTAGAGAGATGATAACAGGTGGAACCAAAGATGGTGTTACTATAATGACACGATGGCATCTCCAGTGTGAGAAGGAAGGGACTTTGCATCTCTACACTACTGTGGTTAACTCTAGTAGTACTGTTGATCTGTAGCATGTCTTCTATTCAACACACTTGACGTCTATATAGTATATGGTCTATAATAGATCTATCGTTCATCTCCCAATTAGGAACAAATTAGGACTTGATTAGGAGACGCAAGTAAGTCGCGCAACGGTTCCGTTGATCCCATGATTGAACTATTATTCTATTCAACACTCACCTGCCAACAAGCTGATGCAATCATGCTGAAGATGAAAGCAAATGAGAATATCTCAAATGCTTTTAAGGTAGAATTGATAGAGACCGTAAAGGAATCTACCCCTGAGTGTATATGGGACGCAAACGACTAAAGGAACGGACTTAAAAATCCAACTACTTTAGGAGTACCTACAATGAACACACTTCATTTGATCAAAAAGCAGATTGAAAAAGCATCTGCAATTCATGATGCTCAGATTGCTCACACTGCATATCGTGGTGTAGAGTATGAAACATGTGCCTCAACTGAGGAAACACATGGAATCTTTTGTTATAGAGGACGCACTTACACTAAGTGATAGTTGCTAAAACTATTAAAGAGTGATAGACTTGGGGGGTATTATGCCCCCCTTTTTTTCATGGAAAAGGATAAACTAAAATTGATTGTCAGAAATCTTAGACTCTTAGTAGACTCATTGGAGTCAGAAGTTTATTCAGATATAGAATTATATACCACAGAGTTGGAAGAAACTTTACCTCCTCTTGCTGATTATGATGAGGTATTTGAAGATGATGAATAGTGATTGGAGATACTCTGATGACAGGTTAAAGAACAGAGCTAAATGTCTCAGCATATTGCTTAATAAATATGGAAGTGCTAGAATAGAAGAGCAAAACTATTTTACAAAAGACATCTATGAGTGTGTTGATACTTGGGTCTCACAAGGAAACCCAACATCCTCTGGGATAGTTGCATACTTTGAAGCATATTTTAAAGGAGAAAAAAATGGCATTAAGTGAAAGTGTAAATGAAAGTTTAGATGACGCAACATCAAGTCTAAGGAATGCCCTTGCATTTGCTGCTCGTACTGAAAACCCATTTATCTGTAAGGAGATTGCAGGTCTTATTCATCAGATTGATAGTGTAAAACAATCAGAAGAACTTTTTGATATGTTAGATACTCTTAAAAGTGATAAAAATGTATGAAGAACTAAGCTGCTTTGAGGAAGCACTCAAGCATTTTGGCACAAGAGTTGAGGTGATTACTGCCATGGAGATGTCAAAGAAGATGTCACCTGAAGATGCCTATCAAATGATTAAAGATGAACTCAAAGAAGTAAAAAAGGTTAGGAAACAGGAAAAGAAATGAAAGTAGAATTATTATCAGTTACTCCAGATGCAGAGAAGCATATTGCATATTGTGCTAGAGTAAGTAATCCTTCTAATCAAGGCAATGATTCCTTTGATGGTCTTCTGAAGTATTGCATTAAGCATAAGCATTGGAGTATCTTTGAGCAGGCATTTATGACTCTGGAGATTGAAACTACCAGAGCAATTGCAGCTCAGATATTGCGACATAGGTCTTTTACTTTCCAAGAGTTCTCACAAAGATATGCAGACTCTTCTCTTCTTAATAGTCGGATTCCTCTACCAGAACTACGTCGTCAAGATACAAAGAATAGACAGAATTCTATTGATGATCTTGATGCTTTTGAAGTACAAAATCTTGAGTTGCAGATGCAGACTTTATTTGATTCTTCTATGGCATTGTATCAACAGATGCTGGAAAGAGGTGTGGCAAAGGAGTGTGCTCGCATGGTGCTTCCATTGGCAGTTCCGACAAGAATGTATATGTCAGGATCACTACGATCTTGGATGCATTATATTGATCTCAGAGAAAAATCAGGAACACAGAAAGAGCATATGGACATTGCTAATCAGTGTAAGAGAATCTTTTCAGAACAGTTTCCTACTATTGGTGCTGCTCTAGATTGGGTCTAAATATAAAAACATTGTGAGGTGATGTATGGCAACGTACCCTATTAAACATAAGGAAACTGGTGAGACCAAAGAGATAGTCATGAGTATCCATGACTGGGACCAGTGGAGTGAGGATAATCCTGATTGGGAAAGATATTATACTCCTGAAAACTCTCCTAAACTTGGTATAGAGATGGGAGAAACATTTGGTAAACTTTATACCAAATACCCAGGATGGAAAGATGTAATCTCAAAAGCTAAGACAGCACCAGGGTCAACCCTCAAACACTATGATTGATAAGTATGCCTAGAAAAAGTAAGTCAGGAATTGGAAGCACTAATCCAGTGCCTTTTGGAATGAGTAACAGAGTAATGAAAAGAAAGAAACCAATCAACCTTGATTATATTAAAAAGATTGAACCTCTTACTGAAAATCAAGAGTTGTTCTTTGAGCAGTATGGCAAAGACCAGAACATGGTTGCCTATGGTTGTGCTGGAACAGGTAAGACCTTTATTACCCTCTACAATGCTCTCCTAGATGTCTTAGACCCCAAGACACCCTATGAGAAAATCTACATTGTCAGGTCTCTTGTAGCAACCAGAGAGATTGGTTTCCTTCCTGGTGACCATGAAGATAAGTCATCCCTTTATCAGATTCCTTATAAGAATATGGTAAAGTATATGTTTGAGATGCCTGATGACAATGCTTTTGAGATGTTGTATGCTAATCTTAAAGCACAGGGAACTGTAAGTTTTTGGAGCACATCCTTTATAAGAGGAACCACATTTGACAATGCTATCATCATTGTTGATGAGTTTCAGAATCTCAACTTCCATGAACTGGACTCTATGATTACTAGAGTTGGTGAGAATTCTAGGATTATGTTCTGTGGTGATGCTACTCAGTCTGATTTAATTAAGACAGCAGAGAGAAATGGTATTGTTGACTTCATTCGTATCCTAAAGAACATGCCTTCATTTAGTATGGTAGAATTTGAAGCAGAGGACATTTGTAGAAGTGGTCTTGTCAAAGAATACATTATTGCCAAACATGAATTAGGTTTATGACTTTTAACCATATTGAAATTGATTATCCATCTCTCACCAGAGAGATGATTGATGGAGTTAGATATTATGATACACCTGATGGTAAGAAGTTAGTATCTATTACCTCAGTCATTAGTCATTACAATCGTGAAGTCTTCAGGTCATGGAGAGCAAAGGTTGGTAATGAGGAAGCAAATAAAGTTACTAAACAAGCAACAAGTAGGGGTACTGATATGCATACCCTTGCTGAATGCTACTTGATGAATAGGAATCTTCCTCCTGTTCAACCATTATCAGAGTATCTTTTCAAGCAAGCTAAGAGTGATCTAGATAAGATAGAAAATATCCATGCTATTGAACAGTCGTTGTTTAGTACTGAATTGGGTATTGCTGGTAGTGTTGATTGCATTGCTGAATATGATGGAGAACTTGCTGTCATTGACTTCAAGACAGCAAAGAAACCAAAGCCTAGAAAGTGGATTGACTCTCATTTTGTACAGTGTGCAGCATATGCTTGCATGTTATATGAGATGACTGGTATAATGGTAAAGAAGTTTGTAATTATTATGTCATGCGAGAATGGCGAGGTTGAAATTTATGAAGAGTACGACAAAAGAAAGTACATCAATTTACTCTCAAAATATATTAGAGAGTTTGTTGAATTCAAACTACAGGAATATGCCCCAACCTGAAGAAAACAGTATTGACAAAATTTTAGAAAGCAAGTTCTATTGCTCTCGTAAATTTGCAGAAGAGATTGAATCTATTGCCCATAAAAATAATGGCATGAGTTACATTGATGCTATTGTGCATTTCTGTGAGAAGAATAATGTTGAGTTGGAATCAATTCCCAAGTTGATTTCCAAACCACTTAAGGAGAAACTGAAGTGCGAAGCAATGGAATTGAACTTGCTGAAAAGAACATCTCATGCTAAGCTACCTTTGTGATGTGACAACCCAACTAGATGATATCAAAAGTGAATCCCTTTGAGTGTTATAAATCTTACTTAGGATTAAAGAACCATTTCACAAGGGAGAGCTATGACTACCATAAGTATGGTGGGAAGTCTAGGGCTTCTCTTGATTCTTTTTACAAAAGACGTGACAGATTCTTTTTTGAAAAATTAAGTAGGCAGAAAGATGATACGGAAGTTATTGAGTTCTTTGTTTCTAATTTCGTTTCTTGCGATGATCCTCAGTCATTGTGGATTGGAGAAATCGTCAAGAATGGAGAACAGAACTACACAGACTGGAAGAAAAGGTTACAATCACTTGCGTATACATTTAAAACAGAGATAGAGAATGCCTTTGATGGTAAGAGTTTTGATGGTATGTTTGAGATAGTAGGAACAAAGCATCCAACTATCATCAAAGAGCATCTATCAAAGACTATCTCACTTGAGACAATGGTTATACTTAATAAAATTATTGGATTCAAATCTGATTTTGATGTTAGACTTGATGACCCTGTATGGAAGTTCTTATCTATGAGGATAGATAAATATGATACGTTCATATCAGTGGATGTGTTTCGCTACAAGAAAATTTTGAAGCAAATAGTCTGTGGAGAATCATGAGTTTTTTTAAATCAGATATAGTACAGAGTGAGCTTAAAGAAATCTCTGACCTACAAGAAAAGATTTATAATAAGGTATTCTCCTTTGCTTCTATGAACAATGAGGATAAGATAGAGCATGTAGAAATGCTAGAAGAATTGCTGAAGAAGCAGCGGATACTTTATACTAGAGTGAGTCTATCAGATGACCCAGAAGCAAAACAAATGAAAGAGAGTATCATGTCTTCTGCTAGACAATTAGGATTTCCACGTGATGTGGATCTAGGGTATGTGTTTTCTAATATGACTAACATCATAGATAACATGAAGAAATCCATCAGAGATTCTACTTGACAAACCAATCACTATGACCTATTCTTAATAGGTCTAGAGGCTGCCTGACCCTCACCAAAGCTAAAGGACACAAGCCAAATACAACCTATACGGAGTATAACAAATGGGTTTTTCAGACCTTAAAAAGCAAAGTTCTTTGGGCGCTTTGACCAACAAACTGGTTAAAGAAGCTGACAAGATGAATAACAAGGGAGGTGGTGCTGATGAACGCCTCTGGAAACCAGAGATGGATAAGTCTGGCAATGGATATGCAGTTATTCGTTTCCTCCCTGCACCTGATGGAGAAGATCTTCCTTGGGTAAAACTGTTCTCACATGCCTTCCAGGGTCCTGGTGGTTGGTACATTGAGAACTCCCTTACTACTATTGGTGGTAAGGATCCTGTTGGAGAACTCAACAGGGAACTGTGGAACACTGGTAATGATGCAGACAAAGACACTGTTCGTAAGCAGAAGCGTAAGCTTTCTTTCTATGCAAACATCTATGTTGTGAAGGATCCTGCTAATCCTCAGAATGAGGGTGGAGTATTCCTCTACAAGTTTGGTAAGAAGATCTTTGATAAGATCATGGAAGCCATGCAACCTGAGTTTGAGGATGAGACACCAATCAACCCCTTTGACTTCTGGCAGGGAGCAAACTTTAAACTGAAGTTGAAGAAGGTTGCAGGTTATTGGAACTATGATTCCAGTGAGTTTGCTAGTGTTGGTCCACTCCTGACTGATGATGATGCTATGGAAGCAATCTGGAAGAAGCAGTATTCACTGTCTGCTTTCACATCTGCTGACCAGTTCAAGTCTTATGATGACTTGAAGAAGCGTATGGATTATGTCTTAGGAAATAAGACTGTTCGTAATACAGCACAAGAAGAAACAGAGTACGACAACTATGCAGCAACAGAGCAAAAGGCAGTTAGTGAAGATGAAGTCATGCGCAAGCTTGAGTCCTCATACCAACAGTCAAAGGCAGCTGCTCAGGACAGTACACCTACTCCTTCTACTGACGAAGATGACGATCCTATGAGTTATTTTGCTAAACTAGCAGATAGTTAATGAAGTATAATCAGATTTGTTTAACTTTACTGGTTATAGCAGCATACATTAATCTTTTGAGGGGGGTAATACCCCTCTTTTTTTGTCCCTATTAGATTCATAGGTATTAATAAGTAGGCATAAATTTTTATTTCAACACAATTGAAAAATGCCCCAAACCTGTATAGATATACTAGAATTATGGAGGTTCATAAGGATTACATCTATATCATATTCAAGTTATTCTTGGAGGTAACATGCACAATTTAATTTCACATAACCAATTGGAAGGATGGAGGCAAGACATTGATAGTTTGACTCATACTCTTGATAGGACACTTGAGGAATCTAATCTAATCAACGATTATTATAACTGTCTTATTGAATGCGATGAAAATCAAGCCTCATGTAAGAGAGTTTGTAGGAGGATTTTACAATAATTAGAAAGGGGGGTTGATGCCCCCCTTCTTTATGCTTACTCGTAGAGTCTAATATTGTCTCCCTTTGCATTTTCATCAGTGATATACTGAGTACTACCACTCTTATAAAGCAGACCTTCTTCTAGGTCATTGATTATCTGAGAAAGATATTGACCTTTCACCACAAAGATATTTCTTTTGCTGTCTTGAATCTTATCTTCATAATCATAGTTGGTAACCATTATAGCAACATTATTATTGGTCACCATCTGATTGATGCCACTATCAAAGTATGTAATGGAGTAACCACTAGCAACTTCAAGACCTCTTCTTAAGATGACTCTACCATTGCTGTCCTTTATCTGAATGGTTTCATAGTGATGAGGTTCATTGAAGGCAGTTTCTGAACCATACTTACTCAACATATAGTTGAAGAATGATTGCTGAGTCAATGGCCACTCTTCTTCTACATTGATAATATTATTAGCAAGAAGAACTAACCAATCCAAGTATGGGTTTTCATATAATTTATAAGCAACATTGTCTGGTCTTTCACTTCCAGAAATCTTATACTTAGTAAAGAAGTTAATATTTTGAAAGAGTTCAGGATTAATCTTTGCTCTTCTAAAAAGATTTTTTACCTGAACATAGTCACCAATATACTTAGAGTCAGGTAAGCGACTCACATAATCAAAGTTAGGAAGATATCTGAAGTAAGGTAGTGACATTGTTAGAATCCCATATCGTTAGAATTGTAATCATTAGTATAATCATCTTGATAGATAGGCTCAAGTTCACTGAAAGACATACTTATATCATATGATGTAAGAGATTTGTTTTCAAAGGTCATATAAGAACCATCAGGTGTGTAGTTCACATTGAAGGCAGTCATAGCACAAGGCTTAAACTTATTTAAGAAGGGGTGTTGTTCTATGGCAGAGCTTCCATTTCCTGAAATATATTTAAGTTTGAATATATTTGGAGCCATCAGAAAGAGATTGGATGTAGATCTTTGTACAGCCATATTAGATTTAAAAGATTTGATAATCTGTCTAATCACTTTTGCTTCAGTATCATCTCTTGGTGTGAGTCTGAACTGAAAATTAAATGTTCTTAATGAAGGACCACTGAACAACAATTCCATATTAGGATTGATCACTTGACCAGTAGTTCTTCCTGTGATGTTTGCTCCAACTGCCTGTCCTGCAAAGTATGCTGCAATAAATGCTTTTGTAGCAGGATCATTACCTAATGAGGAAATATCGTTACCTAAATCTCCTATTGTATTCATTATGCTTTTGACATCAGTTATATTATCAATTAGTCCCAGTGATGTCTTAGCTAACATTGCTTTGATTGGATCTAAAGAATCACCACCCCAACCAACTGAATGGGATTCAGATAGGTTTGGTTGCATAGGCAAACTGACAGTAGTAATAGCAGTTTGATTGCCATATCTACTTTCTACGCTTTTGCCTACTTTATTTGGAGTGTTGATATAATCAAGACCAGATGGTACATATTTGTATGAGGTTATTTGTATAAAATCAAATGGGAATCCAGGAGGTGGTGATCCTGTAGGATATCTTAGTGTTTGAACTGGAAGTTTATCACCAGACAAAGATTCTCCTCTTGTATCTGCGCCTTCAAGGGACCCTGAAACCTCTGAACCTGGTGAACCTGGTGCTGCTGGTGCTGCTGGTGCTGCTGGTGGTGCTGGATCTGGGGTATTGTCTGGATTTGCTATAACTGCCTGCTTACCATCATTAGAAATCTTATTTCCAGTTATTGGATCTACTGCTCCTGGGATTTTGAGATCAAAAAAACTTTGTTGTGTTTGTTTTATTTGCTTATCAGTTAGACCATCATCAGCATAATTTTTTGGGTTTTTAAAAACAGCTGCTCTTTCGTTATTAAATCCTCTAGCTCCTTGTGGTTCTGAGTAGAATACTTTATTTACTTCAGATTCTGTGAGAGGGGGTTTGCCACCCAACTTTCGTTTATTATTAAGGTTGCGTGTCAGTCGAGGAAGATTAGTTATTTTCCAATCATTATTAGCGCCAACCTCTGCTACTTTGGTGTCACCAAAGATACCTCCATCAAGAAATACTTCTGCCTTACCATTGATTGTATTAACTTCCAATTTTACAGGGAGATCATAAAATGATGTTTTAGTTGATATCTTAGCCATCAGAATATTTTTAAGTATTTATCTTGAAATTTTGATATGGAATTGACCTGGCATCATTTAGTTCAAGTGGGTAGATGACGTGTAGATTGCTTTGAACTTCATTCCAGGTATAATTTCTGAATGGATCTTGACCTCTTGCTGCCCAATGATAGTTGATGCCTTTGAATCCCCATTTGTATATGCCAATGCAAGCAACTAGAGGGAACTCATCATATTCAATTCTAGGTGTCTTAGGTGTGTAGATGAAGGTATAGTATCTACCAACATCAGGAACAACTTCAACCTCAGGCAGAGCACCTAGCAGAGCAAGCATCCTATCATCAGGAGTCAGTTGATTGATAATATCATCAACCACATACTCCAATCTATTTGTGTCGGTTTTTAGATACTCTTCCTGTTCCATATGGTTTGATACCCAACTGGTCTTCTGTGATTATCATAAACTCAACACCATTATCAAGAGCAAACTCTCTAGCAGCAACCCACTTAGCCTGGTTAACTGCATAGGTAGTCACTTCATTGATGTATGTCTTGGTTGTCCTAGAGGGTTTCTTTGGTTCAAGAGTTTGCCTCTTTGGTTTCACTTCAATAATATACTTTTTAATTTTGCCACTTGCCTCTTTAACTTCAATCAGATAGTCAGGATAATATCTATGAACCTTTCCATCCTTAGGTGATATATATGGGATTGAAAATTCTTCACTAGCCCACTTCAGGATGTTATCATTATGATCACACCACTTACAAAAGATGCGCTCCCAAGAGGAACGACATACTATATTGTTAGAGTCACCCTGATATTTTTCAGGATAAGTCGGTTTATAAACAGACTTTATAGCTGCTGCCATACATAGTAATAGTAATCACGCCTATTTATAGATGGCAGGACCAAAACCAAATAGTATAGGTACTTCAGAATTGAAGAGCAGGATTATGAATCTTGCTCAGACCTCAGTCTATCAGGTCAAAGTTCAACCACCTGCTGCTGTTGATAATGCAATGGGTGGTGTATATAAGCAGTATGGTAGAGATATTGATCTCCTGTGCAGTGATACAACCCTTCCTGGTAGTTCCTTAGCAACTCATGATGTTACTTCAGACTACATTGGTGTGTCTGAGAAGATGGCCTATAGAAGGATATATGATAACAACATAGATATGTCTTTCTATGTTGATAAGAAGTATAATGTGATAGAATTTTTTGATGGATGGATTGATTTCATCTCTGGTATGGGACAGGGTGGAAGATCTTATAATGGATATAATGATTTTAGAGCTGGATACAGAATGGCGTATCCAAAATCATATAAAACAAGTATCTATGTCTCTAAATTTGAGAAGGATGCTTCTGATAAGGCATTGTATTATAATTTCATTGATGCATTTCCAATCTCAATGAATGCAACACCAGTTCAATATTCAACTAGTGATATACTTAAGCTCACTGTTTCATTCTCTTATGTGAGGTATACATTGACTAAGGCATCTGGTATTAAGAACCCATATGATCCAAATAATTCAACCCCAATACCTTTTAGTGTTGGTGTAAATAATCCTCTCAATATTTCTGATTCATCTGGTTTTGATTTTAATCAAGATTTTTGGAGGGATACCATAGCATCTAGTGTTGCCTTTAATTCTGGTATTGATCTTGGACTTGATATTCCTAGAATTCCTACCTTTCTACAGTAGAGATAAATATTCACACTGAAATAATCATTAGGTTGTTATGCCCTTACCAACAATTGCTACTCCAATTTATGAGTTGGAACTGCCTTCTACAAAGAAGTCAATTAAGTATAGGCCATTCCTTGTAAAGGAAGAGAAGTTATTAGTCCTTGCCTTAGAGAGTGAAGATACAAAACAGATTACAAATGCTATCAGTGCTGTAATTAAGAGTTGTATTATAAGTAAGGGGATCAAGGTTGAGACATTGCCTACCTTTGATATTGAGTTTCTCTTTCTGAATATCAGAGGCAAGTCTGTTGGAGAAGAAGTTGAATTGAATATTATCGCTCCTGATGATGGTATTACAGAGATTCCAGTTAAGATTAATCTTGATGACATCAAGGTTGTTGAGGATGAAACTCATACAAAACAAATCAAACTTGATGAAACTCTGATGATGGAGATGAAGTATCCTTCACTGGATCAGTTTATTAAAAACAACTTTGACTTTGAGAATCAATCAAATGTTGATCAATCATTTGAATTGATTGGTACTTGTATTGAAAAAATCTATAGTGCTGATGAGGTCTGGGCAACTGCTGACTGCACTAAAGAGGAAGTAACAGATTTCCTTGGACAGATGAATTCACTTCAGTTCAAAGAAATTGAGAAGTTTTTTAACACAATGCCTAAACTTTCACATACAGTTAAGGTTACTAACCCTACAACAAAGAAGAAAAGTGAAGTAGTGCTTGAGGGATTATCAAGTTTTTTCGCATAGGCATGATCCATATGGATCTTGAGGGATATTATAAACTCAATTTTGCCCTGATGCAGTACCATAAATATTCATTAACTGAGATTGAAAATCTTATCCCTTGGGAGAGAGATGTTTATGTGAATCTTTTAACACAACACTTAGAAGATGAAGAGCAAAAAATGAAGACAAAGAATGGCTAGGAAAATCCAAAGGAAAGGTCCATCTGGTAAGAAGGCTGCTGCTGAAAAGTTGATCAGAGAACTTCAAGACGCCAAGAAAGAAGAGGACGTTCCAGCAGGTTTAGATGCACTAATTAATTCTATCCAAAATGCATCCTCTGATGAATCTGGAGAAGGTTCTTCTGCTCTTGCACTTATCCCTAAAGCAGATGATAAAGAAGACGATTTAGTTACTGAAGAAGTTGATGAGAAAATACTGAGCCTCTTGGGTCAAGAGGATATAAATGATATTGACTATGGTACATATAAAACTCTTCTAAAAGAGAAGATGATGGCTGCTAGGATGGCAGACAGCAAAATCCCTACAGAAGAAACAGAATTACTGACCAATGAATACAAGAGAGTAAAGAGCAAGACTGGTAGATTTACGGTTAAGAAAAAGAAAGTTGATAAAGATAGTTTTTTCAATGCTGCTAGTGATGTTGCTACCTCACCAAGAAAGAATCTCAAGGCACTTCCTCCTGGTTTAGATAAGAAAGTAGAGGAAGGATTGGATGAAGTAGATGAAGAAGATGAAAAGATTGATGAGACAATGGAGTTCATCAAGAATGTTTTAGCGCCAAGTCTTACAACTATTGAAAAGAATCTTGAAGGGATACTTGAAACTCTAACTAAGCAATTGCAGTTGGAAAAAAAGCAAGCATCCAAAGAAGACAAAGCAAAACAAAATGCAAAAAGAAAAGGAAGAGAGGCAGTACTAGAAGGAGAAGAAAGTAAGTCTTCTAAGATAAAAGAAATGGCTGAGAAGATAATGAAACCAGCAATGGGTATCTTTGATTTCATTAAGAACTTTGTTATACAAACGCTGATGGGTGGTGCTTTTGTATGGTTACTTAAATTCTTACAAGACCCTGCTGGCAACTTTGATAAGATGTGGAAGGGTTTAGTCAATGGCATCATTGGTATGGTCAATGATCTCATCACACTCATCTATGACAATATTATAATGCCTATTAATCAGGCTCTCAATGCTATAAACACAGCTATTGGGGATATGGAGAAGCAAATTAATAATGCTCTTTCTATATTTGGTGGTGGTGGAATTACTCTTCCCAGAATACCACTGATTCCATTGATGCAAATCCAACCTATACCACTTGCTGGACAACCTCCCAATCAAGGTGGACCAGTGACTTTCACTGCACCAACGATGGATGGTGGTGGTAAGGTAGAAGGTCAGACTGGAATAAAAGTAACAGGTGCTGGTCCTGATACACAACTGGTAGCACTCCAACCTGGTGAGATTGTGATGAGTAAGAAGGCTGTAGATGCCTATGGTGCTGATACTTTATTGGGTATGAATGCAGAAGCAGGTGGAACTAATACACCTAAGATGGGTAAGGTTCAGATGGCATCTGGTGGTGGTCAGATTATGGCTATGCAGGGTGGAGGTCTAGTCAGTCAATCTAGTTTACCAGCACTACCTCCAACTGGAACTTTAGGAACAGGAGCACAAATGTATGGTGCTTCTAGGGATGGAGGAAGTAGAAGACATGCTGGACAAGATTTTGACGCACCACTCAATGGTATTTTTTACTCAAGAATTGGTGGTAAAGTAATCTATGCTGATAATGCTGGTGGTGGTTATGGCAATGTAGTTGATGTTTATAATAAAGAACTTGGTTTTACTGAAAGAGTTGCAGAGGGTGATACTAATTTAGTAAGAGCAGGTGACATGATTAAACAGGGGACTCCTATACAAAAAGGGACAAGACAAACTGGTGTATTTCATTATGAAATAAGAAAGGGACAATCTACAAATTCTAGTAGTTTTTCTGGAACTGTTAATCCACTTCAATTTCTAAAAAAATTAGATGAAAATATTAAAAACAATACAGTTCCGAGTGCTCTGGAGGTAGTTCCTTTTAAACCACCAAATGGTGGTGTAGGTACACCATCTGCATCTAATGGAGATGTAAATGTGGTGTTAGTTCCTGCAGGACAGGATAAGAATGGACAATCATTGTCTAACTCTGGTGCTAATCAATCAAAGGTTCCTGGATTCTCTGCTATTGATGCTAACAACTTTGAGATGATGGTAGTTAAATCAATCTATAACATAGTAGGATAAGATATGGCTTTACCTCTACTATTAGGTGCAGCAAAAGGTCTGCTCTCAAATACTACAAAGAGTGTAGTAAAAAAGAAAGCAGCATCAACTGCAAAGGATTTTGTTACTGGCAAAGGTAAGGATAAGAAGAAAGGTGGAGCTCTTGTAAAGAAAGGTTCATCTACAGAGTCTTCAACCAAAGCAAAAGTAAAACCAACTCAAAAATATGCTGGTGGTAGTGCATCATCAGTAGAGAAATCCACCTCAACAAAAGCAGAAGTATCCTCTGGTGGTAGTGATGTAAGTTAT
>JACKZZ010014982.1_pt1 | contig 23829 bp, 12 predicted proteins | sample 8027871 | NCBI WGS metagenome assembly JACKZZ01 (sample SAMN15724774, study PRJNA655200) | protist metagenome | isolation source: fluorescence activated cell sorting (FACS) single amplified genomes of... | place: USA: West Boothbay Harbor, Gulf of Maine | collected 2000-07-19 | reverse complement strand
GGCGGATCATCTTCTTCATCAAGAAAAAAGAAATCAAGACCTTCAAAAAGATCTACACCGGCAGATGATGCGATTACAATAATAGTCATAGATCAGGGAGGGGAAGAAACATTTTTCAAAGTGAGCATGACAACTAGGATGAATAAAGTTTTTACGGTATATGCTAAATGCAAAGGTCACGATGTTAGTGCTCGTCGTTTCCTTTTGGACAACATGAGTCCTCTTTGTTTCCTTTTGGACGGCGAGCGTATCTGTCCTGAAGAAGATCATACACCACGCTCACTTGGATTGCAGGACCAAGATCGAATATATTGTTTAATTGAACAATATGGAAGTATTGGCCATTTCAAACAACACTCCATAACATCTCGCGGTACTCACTTTCTCAATTCATGTCCATTGCCACAAATCGATACATATCCAAAAGAAAAAATCGGCAAATTTAATTCACACGCAACATTTACATCAGGTTTTAATATTCTTAGCACTACGTTATGTAACAATTTAAAAGAATATGCTGATACAAAATATCAAGAATCTCTTGACAAAATTGTTCGTCCAGATGACATCAACAACGGTAAAAATGGTGATTTAAAAATTGATATTGATATGCACATTCTTGAAACATTAATTGGAAAAAATACTGTTACAAAAATGTGCCAATTGTTCCCTGGAACTATTGATGAAATAAAAATTCGACGATGCGCTGCACATAAACAATGGATTAAATTTCATTATGACCATTTTACAAATATAACAATGCAAGTTCCATTGAATGATGAAAGTGAATATGTAGGTGGAAAATTAGTATTTGTAAATGGAAATTGTAAAATTAGTGTCCCATCTCGCCCTGCAGGTTCATATACAATTCATGATGATACAATATTACATGGGGTATCTAGACTTGATAGTGGTGTACGATATGGATTATTTTTTTTAGGAAGTTATTATTAAGAAGTAAAAGTTTTTGTGTGTACAAACGTACGGCTTCGTATTAATTATATATATATATATATAGTTTGGAGTTTACTCCTTTGGTACAGGTGAAGAAAACTAGAATTGTGCCGGTCACTACTACTATTTGAAGCAAATCGCCATCACTTCATTAGACTTTCAAAAGCGTTTACGTAAGAATCATTATCGTCTCTCCAAACCAGCCCTACCCCCATTTTCCATTTACAATTTGATTTACATATATAAACTTGGGTTTTGGCCACTTTGGTGCCCATCTTTGACAAATAATTTTGATGCACCAATAGCATTGATGACTATTTTTATAACAATCAAAATAAAAATAAAATAATATTAATTATATTAATAATAATAATTACGAGTAATAATACCGGTAATAATTAATAATAATAATTAATAATAATAATAATAATATAATAATATATAATATAATAAAAGAGATTATATTAAAGAACACCCACAGATATTTTTCTCACAGTAAGCAATTCAAATAGCAGTGTAAAAGGTTTATTACAAAAATATACCACAGGTAAAAAATGACGACAAATACAAATCTATGGCTCATCCTAAATCCACTTTGGTTTTGTCATAATAGAAATGCGCATTAGGATCTAATTGATCAACACGGTCGCCGAATTCTTTTTCGAAAGCAAGTGCGATCTCATTATACCGCTCATCATCTTCGAGCGACGTAGTGAGCGACATTACAATATCTTCAACTTCGGATACACTTTTCGCACCGATTAATGCGGCTGAAATTGGAGGTGAAAATGATTGAAAATTACGTATACCATATGCTATTTCTTTTTTGTCAGAACCAGGCGCATCAACTTTACACATACCCGTTGCAAAACGTAATGCCAATCCTCTTAAATCAATCTCTTTATCTTGGCACCAGTCATTCATTTCAGTAGCCAGTTCAATGACTTCTGGAATATCTATATTTTCCTTGATACCTTCTGAAAATGATTTTGACGGATCTATGCCACTTAATAATCCCATGTAAAATGGACCACCATTTAATATAGTAACACCTAATCGATTTGCCATTGGCAATAGGTTAACACTTGCATACCGTCGCAATAAGTTCCAATCATTTACAATTAATGCGACATCAGCTACCATAGAGGGATTTTTCATAAAATTTAATAAAACATCATGTTCCCTCACCCCAATACCTGTAGATCTAATTTCACCAGATTCTCGTAATTCTTTAAAAGTTTCAATGCCACCAGTTTTTGGTGTAAAAAATTCATCTAACTCTTTTTGTGTTGGGTCATGTAATAAAAAAACATCAACTTCAAACCCACGAAGGTTTTTTAAGGAGGATTTATAACTTTCTAGGACGCCTAGTTTTGAAAATGGCGAATGGCCACCATTGTGTGGACCTTCATCCCCACACTTTGTAACAATAATTGGTTGCGATGCAACTAACTTTCCATCTTTTAACTCCCAACATCCATCTACACTATCGTATTGTCCCAATGCCATACCAATCCTCCTTTCACTTTTACCCATGCCATAATTTGGCGCAGTATCTAGCAACGTTATGCCAAGTTCTAATGCACGTATAATTGTATCAACCGCCTGGCTGTCAGAAATGGCACCGTATATGTCCCCAAGCCCAACACCTCCTAAACCTATAATTGATGTTCGCATCCCAGTCATACCCAACGGACGAGTTGGTACTAATGGTGGTTTTGGCAAACCTAAACTTGGCAGATGGATTAAGCGACTCATGTATATGTGTGTGTGTGTGTAAATAGTTGTTTAATTGCCGTAATTTTATTACGTGCTGCGCTCAAATATGAAAAAATACTATCGATGTTTGCACATAATAAATCGATCTATAAATCGACGTGTGTTTTGATCTCTGTTGTCTGTTGTGTTTGTTATTATATTATTATTATTATTATTAAATAATTATTAAGGTGTCATGAACAAATATCAGCCAGTCAATGCATAATAAGATAATTAGAATAACAAGACAACGAATATTAAGATACGTAGAAGAACAATATACTAAGGATCAAGAAAAGGAGATATTAAGAATAACATAATATAAAGGAAAAAGAACATAAAAAATGGAGCACATTTATGACAAGTACGAAGAGAGAGAACGACACCGATTTTAAGATTATAACTTACTATACGATACTATTGCGATACATACGATATATTTATTAAGGAAACGGTGTCCTCTAATCTCTATTTATATAGAAAAGATTCGCTAAAATCTCAATTCTTACTATAGTACTGTATAATTATATAAGTTTTAGGTCTATATATTAATATTATAGTGATCGGTGTTGTGAATATTTTTAATTTCTTCTTCTTTTGCGGTAATTATCAGTAAATTCATAAAATTATTTGTTTATATATATTATAATAGACGCTGTGTATATGCAAAGACTGCACCAAAAAAATAAAAATAAAAATAAAAATAATACATTTGGAGTTTTGATATTTTTCATAAGGATTTGTACAACGGAGACGAGGATGAATGAATTGAAGTTAGTGAGAACGCCTTCTTACAACAAAGAAGCAGAATATTCTCCAAGCAATATTTTTATTGCATGTGACAAACACATACGCGCTTCTCACACTGACCAAACAAATTTTGAACCAACGAGTTATATCATAAATATCGTATCTCTTTGTTTTTGACAATTCTTATTTTAATATCTTTGAATAATAATACTGACTAAAGAAAAAAAATAACAAACATGACTACATTATCTATGGACGATATATTAAATGCAACGAAGGAAACGATTTACCTAGACGGTAATACTTTGGATGTAGATTCGTTGGTATTATTATCTTCTGGAAAGTATAACATTAATTTAACGAATGAAAGTTGGGAAAAAGTCAAGGCTGGAAGGCAAGTAGTCGATAATATCGTTGATTCTGGCGAAGTTGCATATGGAATTAATACTGGTTTTGGTTTGTTTTCTAAAGTTGTTGTTAGTAAAGAACAACTACATGATTTACAAGTCAATTTAATTCTTTCGCACTCCTCAGGTGTAGGTGAGCCATTATCACGCCCACGAACAAGGATGTTACTAGCGTTACGAACAAACGTTTTAGCAAAAGGGCATAGCGGGATTTCTGTGCAATCTCTAAAGCAAGTTATAGCAGCATTCAACAAAGATTGTTTATCGGTAGTCCCCAGCAAAGGAACGGTTGGCGCTTCTGGAGATTTAGCCCCTTTATCCCACTTAGCATTAGGTTTAATGGGGGTTGGGGATATGTGGTATCCAAATAATACTGATAATGAAAACGATTCCAGTTATAAGTATGGTAAAATTGGAAAGGCTAGTGATATTTTAAAAGAAAATGATTTAACACCTTTAAATTTACAAGCGAAGGAAGGTTTAGCTATGATAAATGGGACACAATTAATTACTTCATTAGGTGCCGAGGCGGTGCAACGTGCACGGCAAGCTTGTGTATGTGCAGATATTGCTGTTGCCTTAAGTTTGGAGGTATTAAAAGGGACACCAAAGGCATACCACCCTTGTATACATTCAGTCAGACGTCACCGTGGACAAAATTTAGTGGCAGAGCGCCTACGCAATTTATTAACACCAGCGACGCCATCTGAAATTTATTGTCAACATCGTTATGTTGGGAAAGTGCAAGACGCATATACATTACGTTGTGCACCACAAGTTCATGGGATTGCACATGACACCGTTGAATTTGTGTCCTCAATCATATCAACGGAAATGAATAGTGCAACTGATAACCCAATGGTATTTACAGGCGAAATAAATGATGAAAATTTGCTGGGAGGTGCAGAAAACGATGGTGATGATAATAATGATCAAAAACAAACATCGTCAGCCAAAGTATCTAATGATGCTGTTGGCAAAGAAGATCCAGTTGATCCTAACCAACTGGAAGATTTGCAAGAGGCAAAAGCTGAAATCGTTCGTTTACGCAATTTGTTAGCAAAGCAACAATTGGTTAAATCACCATCCAAAAGTACCGATGCCCAAAAAAAGTGGGGTATATACAAACAGGAAAGTGATACGTACTACACTGGTGGCGGCGGTTTCGTTATCAGCGGAGGAAATTTTCATGGTGAATATCCAGCAAAAGCGCTAGATTATTTAGCAATCGGTGTATCGGAACTTGCATCGATTTCTGAACGTAGGATCGAACGTTTGTGTAACCCAGATTTAAGTGGGTTGCCTGCGTTTTTAGTCAAGAATGGTGGGTTTCACTCTGGTTTTATGATTGCGCACTGCACAGCAGCTGCCCTTGTGTCTGAAAACAAAGTGCTTGTACACCCATCATCAACAGATTCTTTATCTACAAGTGGAGCAAAAGAAGATCATGTGTCGATGGGTGGGTTTGCCGCTCGTAAATCACTTGAAGTTGTTTCACACGTTGAAACTGTACTTGCAATTGAAATACTTGCTGCGTGCCAAGCATTAGAATTCTTCAAACCACTAAAAACTACGGAACCATTGCAAAATGTTTATAATTTAGTACGCACCAAAGTAAAACCATGGGATCGTGATCGTCACATGTCTCCAGATATTGAGGCAGTCTTGGAAATGTTACGTTCTGGGCAATTAGTTGATGTTGTTAAGGAATGGATCTATGTTGATAAAGAAAATAGCGATATATGGTATCATTCGTAAAAAAGGGAGACAGAAATACACGAGATTATTGTACTACAACACAAGCTAAAAAAAATTAACCTCTCGATTATCGGTTATTAGTCAAGTGTATTTTTTTTTAATAATATATATTTAGTGTTATAAAATTTAATGTTTTACTTGTTTTTTTCGTTTTGTTGCTTTTCACTCGAGACGGAACTTAAATTAATCTTTCCCCAAAAAGTACCTTTAATTTTTTGAACTCTCTTGTGCTAGTCTATTTTTCGTTTCTTGCATAATTTGGCTTACTTTGGCATCATTTGCCATCGCCTTACCATTTTGTAATGACATTTGCTCCTCATTTTCTGCTGCCTTTTGCTGTTCTTTCAAAGCAGCAACTTTAGTTGCCGCTTCAGCTGCTTTTCTACTTTCAGCATCTGCAACTTCTGCCTTTTGATCTACTTGCAACGCACGCGCAGCACGCATTTCATTTTCAGCTTTTGCTGCATTGATAGATTGCAATCCAGCTACAGATTCTTTAGCAGCAGCTTGTTTTTCACTTTCCATTCGTTGTTGACGTTCGTGCGCAAGTTTCTTTTCAGCTTCAAACTGTTTAGCTTCGTCCATCGCAGATTTAGATTCTCGTTCAGTTTCAATGCGTTTCGTTTCTTGTTGTCTCACTAAATTTGTTTGCGCATCTAAAATTTTGTTCTTGGCTTCATCATACTTCATCGTTTCTTCACGGCGCTTTGTATTCATTTCAGATCTGGTGTTTTCCATTTCCTCTTGTGCTAATTTTGCCCTTGTTGCTAGTTTATCGTTCAATGCTTTTTGCATCGCATCAATGTCGTCTTTAACAACTTTCGTACTTTCTTTAATTTGAGCACGGTTCTGTCTTGCATGGCTAATGGACTCGTTCATCTTTTTCTCCATCATCCACTTGGCTTTAGCCATGACACCCTCGGTTGTATTCAAATCAAAATATGGTTCAGCTTCATCTAACACTGGTGCAGGTTGTTGCTTCGGTTGAGCAACACCAGTTGCGCCAGTTGCACCAGTTGCAAATGATTTTACTTTATTTGCTTCATGCTCAACCAATGTAATGTTACAAGATCCAGGCAACCAACCTTCCTCGCACACACAATCACCCCTTTGGTCGCACACACCATGCCCACTACATCCTTGCGTTTCTGGTTTACAACACCGATCAGCACATTGGTTGCTTGCACATGCACCGTCATCAAAGCATGTAGCACCAAACTGTTTCAAACCCTTTCCATGATTCCATTTCCCTTTTTCTGTTCCATTACGCGGTAAATTATGATCCACTTTAAAAGCTTCATCTGCTTGTCTCGCTACCATTTCTTCAGTCAATGGACGCAAACGCGTTGGGATTTCTTGGGTACCTTTGCATACACAATTTGGCCATGTGCCTTGGCACGGCAAACAAGTTTCACGTAGCTTTTTCAAACGATCTTGACGCTTAGATTCAGATTCCATCTTCTCCTGGATCATGTTACGTTGTTCTTGGGTGTTTGCTTCACAGAATTCGCCGAGACGCGATTTTTCCTCGTGCACTTGGCGTGGACTCAATAGCAAGTCATTGCGGTTGCGAACACCTACGCCTGTATGCATTGGCGAATGAACCCAACCTCTTGGACAAAATTCACCGTAACTACCAGCTGCATCCCCTTCAGTACATGTATTTGTTGCACTACACCACCCGCAGAATGAATCAGATAGACAACCTTTACAATTTGAGTATTCACGGCACGGTTCACCTTGGCAAAATGCGAATTGCCATGAGGAACAATTTGTCAAGTACATAAATTGTTTTCTGTGGTCTGTCAAGAACTGAGTGTCGCCACTAAATCTTGGGATTGGACCATCAGGATTACCAATGAAACATTTCCCAGTACTTGGGCAGTATCCGCAATCTGGATCTGCAGTACAAGCTTTACAATTATTAGTATGCGCATCGCATTTAGAGCTTGTAATTGGTTGTGGGCCTTCTTTCATTGGACACTCCTGTGTATTACACTGGCGTTCTTCCATAAGATGTGGACATTGTTTTCCGGCATGAGAACCGATAACAGGGTGAACCAAGATTGCACGTTGTCTTTTTTGACCACCTCCACCACATGGTGCGTTACATAAAGTCCAATCTGTCCATTCACCTACTACACAGTCAATACCACAATGTTGGGTGTTGCATTTTTTTTCCTCTTTTAACGGTGGGCATTGGTCTTTACCCCAGATAGTTCCATTGATTCTTTTAGTAAAGATTTCTCTAGTGCGTGTGTTTACACCACCCCCACAAACTTTAGAACAGTTAGACCAGGTGCTCCAACTAGTGACCTGGCAGTCCCGACCACAATGTTGTGTATTACATGCAATAGTTTGGTTCAAAATACCACATTTTCTTCCACCCCATTCTGGTGGTTTCAATACGGTTCTGGTCCTTGATCTATTTCCACCACCACATGGAACTGTACATTGTGTCCAATTGCTCCATGAGGATGTTTCGCAATCTACCAACCTTGGACATGCATCACTTCCATTAAATGCATTATTTAACGTACCTTCACCACTAATACGTATCTTGTTAAATACACTCTTTACAACAGATGGCATTTTTGGTGGCAGTGCTGAACCCATGTAAACAAATACATCTTTACCACGTAAACCTCTAGCGGCATTTAGATTTTCCATAGGTTCACAATTGCTGTCTTTGAATTTAACACTACCGTCTTTACGCAAAGATATTGATGCACTCATACCTGCTTTGATGTGTAATGGACAACGAGTGCGGTCATTTAAATATTCACTGATGATAGTTTTAGCAGCACAATTGAATGTGAATTTGACTGTCTCTGGTTCCATTGCCCAACTATGCAAATAACGTTCTGCGGTTGTAACTACAATATATTGATTACTGCATGTTTGATCCCTTTCAAATGCGAAGTCAATCCTAAGTGGTAAGGTGTACGATAATTTTGACCTAACAGTCGTTTTACCAAAAGCGTTGCCACCAAACCACATACCCCCTCCAATCCACTCTGGCAAGTATCCATAATGGTATGGTGCAATGGCTTTGTCTTGTTGGTAACACCAGTTACTATTATTTCGCGACATCAACGTATCCCATGGCGCCTTAACTAGTGGCTTTCCGCTACGCTGAATGTGCGGAACACCAAGGATAGCACATTTGGCTTGATTACATTTAGCAGTCTCGTTCAAATTTGGACATGCAGCACCGTCAGCTAATGGCTCTCTAAATACTTTTCGCTTACGGAACTTGGTGCCGCCATCGCATTCAGCGGTACATGGAGACCATGGAGTAAATTTAGTCACACCACAATCACATTCCCTAGTATTACATTGTTTGCTTTCAATCAACGGACCACATTTTTTACCTGTTAGTCGTGGATGAACATATACCATTCTGGTTCTTGTGGAGTTACCACCATCGCATGGAGCAGAGCAGTTAGTCCATTCCGACCATATAGACACGCGGCAATCAATAATATCTGGACAATGTGAAGTGCCGTTTTCACGATTGATACTTGCACCTTGTCCACTAACACGCAACCATTTGAATACAGCACGATTCGGTTCATCACCTGCAGCCAATTCACGGGCTTCGTCGTCTGTTTTGTTTGCTGGTGCTACAACTTCGTTAGTGTCTGCATTCAAATCAGCAACTTCATCTTCATCATCCTCGTCTTTACCTTCTTTACGCTCTAAAGCTTGTTTTCTAGATTCGTCAATGCGATTTCTGGCTTCTTGAACCTCAGCACGATTTTTAGTCTTCGAGTTTTTTGGACTATCGCTCTTGGACCTCCTTCCAGCCTTTGCCTTTCTTGCAGCCCTCAAGCCTTTTCTTCTTCTTTCTGCCTTTTCTGCCGCGGTTTCTTGACGTCTATTAGTGCGTCGTCCTCTTGGTCGCCTTCTATGGCGTCCAGCTGCTGCTTCTTTTTCTATGAACGCCACTTTTTTACTATCTTCATCTTCATCATTTTGCTTATCTTTTTTATTAGCATCTTCATCAATATCACCTTCCTCCTCTTCAATCTCTTTGGTACGATTTTCGTCTAGTTTACCAGTTGGGCCATAGTTGGCACCAATGTATACGAATACATCACGAGATGGACCCAATGGCGCACGTAATGGTTCGCAATAATCATCTTCGAACAAAACTTTATTACCTTCAATTGTAATATTTATTTTATAATTGCGTAACTTTGGACAGTCTACGGATGCACTTCCAGTTGGCCATACAATTGTTTTCTTGTCACATTTCCAAAAGAATTTAAGCATACCCTCCTCCGGCTCGTAACTAAATAAATTATATGGTCTTGGTGACACTACTATGAAATGATTTGCGCACTCCATATTTTTTGAAATTTCCGTTTCTATTACTAAATCATTTGTTTGGAATGATTTACGACTTCTAATGGTACTACGACCAACATCACTCCCAGTAAACCATACGCCACCGGCATTACCGTTGTAACCATATGCATATGGAACCAAATTTTTCTTATCTTGATAACAAAATTCTTTTTTATTATACTGTAGAAATCTTTCTTTTGGTGCAGTACTAAGCATGTTATCGGTTTGCCCTTTGAATGGCAGACCTACAAATGCACAACGCTGTTCGTTACATGTTCTGGATTCGTTAAGCGCTGGGCAAGATAATCCTTTCCCCATTGGCTGACGAAGAATTTCTCGGGAACGGTGGTAATTTCCACCGCCACATTCGCGGTCACACTGACTCCATTTACTCCATTCAGAAACGGCACAGTCACATTTACGCAAGAAGCAGGTTTTTGTTTCATTCAACTCAGGGCATTTGTCCCCGCCATGCTTTGGGTGACGGATTACACTACGGAAACGTGTCGAGACACCTTTGTCGCATGATTCAGAGCAATTTGTCCATGTGCTCCATTGGGATACTTTACAATGGACTAATTGTGGACATTGCCTACTTCCATCATCGTTATGTACCAGACTTCCTTGTCCAATAACTTTGATATTATCGAACTGAGAAGGTGCAACTTCAGCAAATTTTTGACATGCACCACTGTAAGCAGTTTTCAAAGATTTGCCTGCTTTACCACGTTTACAACGCTCCAACATTAACAAACATTCATTATCGTAAGTTTTAGCATCTGATCCACACACAGGATCAATTTTTGCAGGGCAGTAGATGCTACGACACTCTTCAGGCCATTTCATTCTCGCACGTTCCTCAGCAGTTAACTCTTGCCCAGTACGCGTAATATCACGCACGTCACCATTGTATTCAGTACCACCTGGGGCCGCTAAATCAACTGTAACACTACTACACCACCTTTAACTACAATTTTTACATTGTATTTCCCTTTGGCGTCACACTTTTTCCCTTTCGCACCAGATTGTGGTTGACCTTTACCCAATATGTATTTTGTGTCACAATTCCATACAAACTTAATTGCATTGTCTTGTGTGCCCCAATCCCAAACAAAATCTTTCGAAGTTGTTACAACAATGAAATGACTAGAGCATTTATGATTCTTTTCTATTTCTGCACTCACTGTCATTGGCCATTCATAACTTTCTTTCGTTCGCATTGTTGGTTTGCCAGTCATGTCCCCACTGAACCATAAATCAGCAACGCCTTTTCCTGGCATCATTTCAATTCCAATCATGTCGTTTTTCTCATTGCCTAGGTTAGGCATTTTCCATACTTGTTTAGTTACTTTCGAATCCTCAAATGTATCTTTAAATACGGAAACACTATGTTTTAAATATTTGTCGGGTATTGCATCAGTGGCTGGAACATCATCTTCAACATTTGCTGCTGCTTGACGACGTGGTTTGTTTGAAACCAACTTATTAGTTTTAGAACCAAAGGTTGTTTCACCACTTGCAATGCCTAAAATAACACTCAATGTTATTAATACGAAACATATCAATAACTTATTAAATGTTTTCATTCTTGCAATCAATTATTAATCAAAATATGATATATATGTTCTATCTATGTACGTCTTTCTTTTTATCTCGTATCTCGCACTAAGAGTAGATTTACAAAATAAAATCAACTATCACCTGTATGTATATATATATATATATCTTTCGCTCATTGAGTTTGATGGAAGGGTGTGTGCAACGGGAGGTTGATGGAGGTGGGGATGTGTACATGTTGCCAATATTTTTATAATGATTCTTATTAGTAAATGTAACAAAATAAAATGTATGTAATATAAGCATAAAGTGTACGTCGCGTCCATATAAATAGTATTTATGCATTGTATTCCATTGTAATGCAATGCGGAAGAGTGCATGTCATAGAAACGCGTAGTTGTTAGTATAACAATCATGAACACACTTCCATTGTATTTGTTACTAAATCACACTCCCCTTCTTTTTAATAAAAACAGAATGCACCTCACTTTCCTTTTTTAGTGCGGGCCTACGCTAGGTCACTATTTAAAACAATACACTATTGATATATTCGCTCCCCTCGATCCTTGTCGCTATTTAAACCGATATACTATTGATATATTCGCTCCCCTCGATCCTATCTCTATTTAAAACAATACACTATTGATATATTCGCTCCCCTCGATCCTGACACTAATGGTTTTGAAGTAGCATCTATATAGCATTGTATTAGAAGATAATATCCACATAGCATTGATTCATCAAGGCTATCTGGAAAATAAACCTTCAATAATAGCAGGTGAATAGCATTAGGTCTTTTAGCACGTAAATAGCACAATGATTTGTATACTACCAAGTATAGTATTTGCTATGTAGATTGTTTTCTTGATTTTCGTAATGCTATTAGATGCTAAAAGGCCTAATGCTATTCACCTGCTATTGTTGAAGGTTTATTTTCCGGAGTCACTTTTTTCAGCAGTGATACTCGTGATTTTAGTTTACCTAAATGCCTTATATTGTCTTTTATATTTAATAATATCCGGAAATGGTTTATCACGTATAATTTTTATCTGATTTCCCGGTTCAAACAAATTTTATCACAATTTCATTTTTGAAATATTTTATTTTTGTTATTGTACAGTGTTTTCCAGAGTGGCAAGAAGAGAAGCTGGGTAATGGTATGTGCCTGGTAATGTAGGAAATATGTTAAGGTAAGTTGGTAACTCTAGTGTTTCCCATTTTAATTTGTATTGTGTACTGTTTCATTCACCTCAATATTAAGGTATATCAAAATGTGACGCTTAGTGGTGTGTACCTGCTATTTTGATAGGTCTCCGTGGCCCACTTGAGTGTAAGACCTTGGTTGGCTTACCTCACACTCATACGAAGTGACGCTTCCCTTTATTCTATCTTTTATGTATTCTATTAGTATATAGTATAATTATCTTCCTAGATAGTAGTATTTCTATGTCTTATTTTCTAATTATATATTATGCTTATTTATTTATTATCTTTGTTGTAAGTACCTTAATTAGTAATTATTATATGTATTATTATTAGTCTTATCTAGTCAGTAGTTTTTAAGTTATTTTAGTACTTTCGTAGTAGGAACCTATTCGTAAGAATGTTTTGGGACAGCACGCTTGGAGTTGGTTGTGGTGACCTCGTTAGTTAAGGTAAGTTAGTAAACCCAATTAGAAAGCGTTAGTATTCTCCATTCTGTCATTGATCTACCAATTAAGGTGTTGTACTTCCCGGAGTTTCATTGATTCATTATCAACCGCTTTATACCGCCTTCGGTCCTTCCGTCATCACATTGCTGCAAAATGTTCTTTCATTAGCATTCATTTTTATTAGTACGTGATTATTATTGAATGTCTTCTTCGACAACACAGTGGAACTTGGGAAATTAGCAGGTGAATACCATTACAACCGTCGTTAAATCGATATACATAAATTATTTACAATAATTGCATAATAAAAAAGAGTAATATAACTAATAATAAAGAGAAGAAAATGTGGTGGTCACCAATGTTGATCATCTTCAAAGTATTCAAACCAATATATATGTAGCTCGTTCATACGCACATCCAATATTAAAGCCCAAATCCATCATACACACGTAGACAGACATATTAATTTTTTTAAATCTGCACGTTATATATATATATATATCTACACACACGCGCACATATATATACATACGCGTACGTAAGACAATATAATACACGCCTTCAAAGACGCTTACAAGCATATAAACCAATATGCCAAAACGTGGCCGTGGAAAAAAGCATAAAAAGAACTCTTCCTCTTCAAACAATAATGGTGGTTTATCTGAGGACGTAATAAATAATCATAATAACAATGGCAATTCAGATTATGACGATAATGATTCTGACTCAAATTATTCTGAATCCCAGGTTTCAAATAATAATAATGAAGAGGAGAATTGCATATCTGGAGATATGACACCAACATTAAATGATCAGTTGGAACTTTTGCAACAAAAACGGGAAATGACACGTGTGAAAGCTTACAAAAAGTTAGAAGAAATATTCCAAAAAACAAACTGTGCGGAATGGGCCGATAACAACAGGGATGAATTGTTGATGATTATTATGAATAGTATAAAACGCGGAAAAGAGAAAGAAGCATGTATCGCAGCATCTGTTTTTTCATTAGTATGCCTTGCATTAGGCCCAGAGGAGGAAACATTGTATGAAGAAAATGCACCTGGGATTGAAGCTATTGCGTTAAAATCAAGAAAACCAGCAGTATGCGCAGCAGCAATTCGTGCATTGACTTTTTCAACCTTTATCAATACAATGGAACATACACATACGTGGCATTGCTTTGATATACTGTACACAACAATAGCAAGTGCATCTATTAGTTCTAAACGTAGTAATGGCAATGAAATTATTTTAGAAGCGGCATGTGATTGTTTTGGTTTATTAGCAAGTACGATACAAAAACAATATTTTTCTGGAGACAATTTTCAAAAAACCGTTTCACGTTTAGGCGCTTTATTGAGCCATGATTCAAACAAAGTTAGGATCGCTGCTGGGCAAACACTTGCGATGGTGTTTGAAATTAATGGGGAAACAGCGCCAAACAGTAAAAATGGAAGTAGCGATAAAAATTCCGATGAATCACAAAAGTTCAAACAGCGTGGTTTTAGTATACATTCAACAGATGGTGGAGCCTCAAGTAGTTTTGATGGGGAAGATGCTTTAAAACAAGCTATACAGGTGGAACAAACCTTAACTGTAGACGAGGTCGTTGAAATAGTCGAAGAGCTAGCGCATGAATATGATCGTTCAAAAGGTAAGAAAGAACGTAAGGAACAACGTAGTGTATTCCGTAATATTGTTTCCTCCATTTCGAATAATGAAAATCCAGAATTATGTATAAAAATACAAAATGAAGCTATTACGTTTGAAAGATGGTCACATATATTACAAATGAACTTTCTAAAATCGATTTTAAAAAGTGGGTTTCAATTTCATTTTCGTAACAATCCGCTGGTGCGAGAAATTTTTGGTTTAGGTCCACCACCAGAGGAAGATGGCAATGATAGGTTAAGTAAATTAGAAAAACGTATGTATATGTCAGATGCATCAAGTGTTAAAAAAGAAAGAGCATTGGAACGTAAGAAGGAAAGACGACATAAGCGCAATCAAAAAAATCAATTTATGTCTGATTGTGTGGAGTAAATTATTTTGAAAAATACAACAAGAGAGTATAAAACAATATTTTTTAATTTTTTATCATATATTACATTAATTATATGTATTTTTGAAAATACAGAGAGTTTTTTCAACACCCCAGAGAGAATTCTGTGAGCTCGCTATTACTTGGTATACCGTAGTTTGTGTCCCCTTCTTTGGTCACATTAATATTTAGTTAAATTTTTACCATACGCTCTCCACTGAGTGGCTTGTGCTGGAATAACTTCACGCATAACAAAATTATAATCTTTCATACTATCGCGGAATTTCTCGTTTTGTAACTTTTCCAAAAAAAACAAGCAATGGGGGAAAAGTATATATTTTACATATTCAGGACGCTTAAAATACAACAAATATTTTAAATATCGAATAAACTTTTCGTCATCAAAATATCCTTGAATAGCCAATGAATTCAAATATTCTGGATTTGCTAAACAACATACAAATTCCAAATCTTGTTTAAAATTTGTCGTGGGACTATCTACAGAAGAAGTGGGGGCGGAGGACGACATGCAGGAGTATATTATGTTTCACCCGTGCAAAAATAACAAACGCTTTATCATCGATCATAAGATGTTGCTCATTCCCGATATCGATCGTCCTGGTTTCTTTGGTAAACGAAGGTGTCAAAAAAGGATGATTATTATTATATTATTATTATTATTATTACTTACTATTACTATTTACTATTATTATTACTATTATTATTATTTACTACATAATAATAAATAAGATGAATAATAATAGAGATAATAATAATAATAATACTGTAATAATAATAAATACAAAACAATAAAAAATAATAAATATAATAGTAGTTAGTAGTAATAATAATAAATAATAATAATAACACTGATAACAATACGAATAGAGATTGCTCATAATAATAATAACACTGATAACAATACGAATAGAGATTGCTCATAATAATAATAACACTGATAACAATACACGAATAGAAGTACAGTATATGATAGTACACCATGCTGCTTTTTAAGTACAAACCTGTTATTCCTATCATATAGTACACCATGCTGCTGATTAAGTACAAACCTGTTATTCCTATCATATAGTATACCATGCTGCTTTTTAAGTACGAACCTGGTGGTCCTACAGTTGTCCCTCCCTATTCCCATAGTAACCAGTACTTCACAGTTGCTGCTCGTCTTCTTCCAGTCACTTTAAAGAAGTTAGTTTTCCCTGCCTTTTCTTACACTACACACTATGGTTGCAATATCACTCAATCTGCTCCATGCTATTCACCTAGTAATGAACTCCATCGGATCCCACCACACCTCTAGTCCAATTAATCTAAATCACAAAAAAATTAAAAAATGAATTAATGAAATTAATAATAATATTATTTTACACACTTTTCCAATGTTTTGTCCCATTGTTATGCGTTTTAATTCTGCTTCTTTTTTTACTCTTCAAACATTTTTTTTCCAATATCTGTTTGTCATTGTTATATGTGATGATAGTTTTACGTCTATTTTTACATTATATATAATGGAATTACAAGAAACAAATACACCAACATACACACCATTTCGTTCTACCGCGCTGTGTGTACACGTGACGTTTTATCCTGTAGCTACACGTTTACAGAGACTTTGATATACTCGTTCGACCGATCGGTTCTGCTGTGCTTAATCCAATACAACGTTCCCGATACCACGCACGTGTTCATTTTACTGTTTTGATTCTTACAATATCTGTTGGTTGAAATAAACTTTATCTGTATAAACAACCTGTTTGATTTACGTTCCGTATATATATATATATATACACACGCACGAACGCACACGCACGCACATTCATATATACCTTTTCCATATATAATACTCGCAGGCATTAAATATACAATATGTCAATGGAAGAAAACTGTACCGTTTTAATTTCATATGCGAAGTCAGCAGCATCTACAGCTGATGAACTTCGTGCTTTGATGGAAAGTAACGATGACAAAGATAAAATTGAAGCTGTTAAATCGTTAATACTAATGTTAATATCTGGTGAAAAACTAGCAGCTAATACCATGATGCATATTATACGTTATTGCATCAATACACGCAATAAGCAATTAAAAAAGTTACTGTATGTATATTGGGAAATTGTGAAAAAATATGACGAGAATGGCAAACTGAAAACAGAGATGATCCTAGTGTGCAATGCTATACGCAATGACTTGGTGCACCCAAACGAGTTCGTACGTGGTTCTACATTACGATTTTTATGCAAGTTAAAAGAGGTAGAGTTAATCGAGCCTTTGATCCCTGCAATCAAAGATAATTTAGAGCATCGTGTAGCGTATGTTCGCAGGAATGCTGTACTATGTATCTACAGCATGTACAAAGCATTCCCAGATCTATTACCGGATGCGCCTGAAGATGTTGAAACATTTTTAAAAAGTGAAAGTGATTCAAGTGCTAGGCGCAATGGTTTTCTCATGTTGTTTCAATGCGATACTGCAAGAGCGATGGATTATTTAGCGGAAAATGAAGAATCCATAACCAAATTTGGCGATGGGTTTCAATTAGTCGTACTAGAACTAGTGAGAAAAGTTTGTCGGGAAGATATTACACAAAAAAGCCGGTTTATCATGACCGTTTATAATTTATTAAACAATGATTCACATGCAGTTTCATATGAAGCGGCATGGACTTTGGTTTCATTGTCTAGTGCAGCTACTGCAGTACGCGCTGCAGCTGGCACGTATGCACGTTTATTAAACAGCAATCGTTCGGATAATAACATTAAATTGATCATTTTAGATCGTCTATCGAAATTAGCAATGCAACACAAAAAGTTAGTGCAAGAACATACGATGGATATATCACGTGCGTTATCAAGTCCAAATATGGATATTTGTAAGAAAACGATGGAAATTGTGTTAGGATTAGTATCAGCGAAGAATGTGGATGAAGTTGTATTGCTGCTGAGAAAAGAATTAATGAAAACGCAAGACTCTTCCGTCGATAACTCTGGGCGATATCGACAATTATTAGTACGAGCTATACATAGCGTCGCAGTACGTTTCCCATCTGTTGCAAAAGCAGTTGTACCAGTTCTATTGGAATTTTTAAGTAGTGAAGGTGGATTGGAAGTTATTTTGTTCATCCGTGAAATTATGAAAGAATATGTTGATTTGCAGGAAAGTATTTTAGAGCAACTAAGCGTTTCTATATCCGTCGTGAAAAATGCTAGTGTCATGCGTGCTATCTTATGGATTTTTGGTGAATACAGCAGCACTGAAAGTTTAATTTTAAGAAACTTTGATGTCGTATGCAATGCACTTGGCCCATTACCATTGTTGCCAAAAATATCCGACGAGAGTGGCGTTAACGATGCAGTTGTTGATGATACACCGCGTACCACCGTTACTGTTTTAGCGGATGGGACATACGCAACACAAACATCATTGCTTAGTGATTCCAGTAACCAGAACGACGGAGCGGACGATGATTCAACGCCATTGCGCACGATAATAGTGGAAGGGAATTTCTTCGTTGCCACATCATTATGCGCTGCTTTCTCCAAAATGATCATGAATTTAGGTGCAATGAAAGCTGGGTATGATACAAGTGATGTAAAACGATTGCAAGTTCAAACTATGTTAACTATGTGCAGCATTGTGAAACTCGGGCAATTATTGCTAAATTCATCAAAACAAATGGATCAAGACTCGTTTGATCGTATAGTTTTATGGTTACGTGTATTAGGCGATCCAAATGCATCCAATGCATTAAGAGAGAATTTTATTGAAGATTGCGGCACATGCTTTGATGAAATGGTTAGAGATCGTCGTGCAAATAAAGATGCATCAGCAGGTGGTACCGGCGACGATGAGGACGAGGGTAGTGAAGTTAAAGTTGTTTCACAAGCAGATTCATTAATTAGTTTTAGACAATTAAGGGAGCGCCGATTGATTGGCGCCAAGGAAGTTGATTTGGACGACGAAGCTGATATTAGTAAAGCAACTGGGGATAAAGTTGGAAAGTTTTCTGATTTTAGGGAACGATTGAAAAAAGTATTCCAACTGACTGGTTTTGCCGATCCATTATACGCAGAAGCATATGTAACAGTGCTTGATTATGATATTATTATTGAAGTATTAGTTATGAACCGTACACCGCAAACATTGACAAATATTACAATTGAATTAGCAACAATGGGTGATTTAAAGATTGTTGAACGGCCAGCATCATTTACACTTGGCCCACACGATAGAAAAACAGTGAAGACAAATATTAAAGTTTCATCAACTGAAACGGGTCATATTTTCGGAAATATTGTCTTTGACTCTTCAACCAGGGCAGAGAATACCGTATTAAATTTACATGACATTCGTGTCGATATTATGGATTATATCAAACCTGCAACGTGCACAGAGGCAAAATTTCGTTCCATGTGGGCTGAATTTGAATGGGAAAACAAGGTTACCGTAAATACAGCAATGGCCGATTTGCATGACTATTTAACACATATTATGGCAATTACAAACATGAATTGCTTAACTCCCCCAAAAGCGATTGGTGGTGAATGTAATTTCTTAGCCGCAAATTTATATGCAAGAAGTATTTTCGGTGAAGACGCTCTTATTAATGTAAGTGTTGAATGTATACAAGTGCCTAATGGGAAAACTATTGCTCCAAGAATTATTGGTGCAATTCGTATACGTAGCAAGACTCAAGGTATTGCATTATCCTTAGGTGACAGAATTACAAGTGAGCAAAAGAAAGGTCCTGCTAAAGAAGCCGAGAGTAGCAAATAAAGATAATTCGAGAGAAGTGAAGTGTGTATATGATCTTATATTGAAGACGCGCGGTAAACATCTGATCTTAAAAAACAAGTTTTGTATAAAATTTAATACGCACCTCGTAATTTTTTTTCGAATTTTTACTTCTCTGAGTATGATATGATTGGCCTCTCCTACCTTTTTTATGTTGTTGTGTTTTGCAATGGATTTACAATTGTTAGTTCTTGTACAGTATTACTGTCCCCATCCTCATCGCTACTACTGCTTCGACAACTAATATCGCTATCATTATCAATGATGATAATATTATCATCGTTGGTAACGTTCGTAATATTGTTATTCGAATCATTTGGTGCGTTTGCATTAACGATATGGGTTTTACAAGCAGTTAATTTATTGAGATTTGCAATTTTTGGCGGCTTTATCCGTACTCTTTTTGTTTTTGTTGAAATATTTCGTCCTCGAGCCATGTATAATGTGTAAAACAAAGCTACTAGATAAATTACTTCCGTTAAATGTATAAGTGAAACATAAATCAGCATTTTCACACTCTCATCCTGTCTATCATCTACTGAAATGCTGCAAGAAGCATCAATAAAAAATATTCTAAGCAATGCCGCGCCAATCTGCACCCATCCACCAATTGCCATGCAATATACAGCATGTTTAATTCGTAACATCTTACGAACAGCAGACTTTATTTTTTTATTTTTAAATTTTGTATTGCCGACTTTTCGTAATGATCGCATCTTTAATATCATTTCTTGAAGACGTAAAATATAATAAATAGCACATGGGCACAATATAATAACGTATGCTGTAAAAAAATACAACATCAACGTCAAGTAAATGTATGAATATGCATTAATAACGAAGTGGATAACACACGCCACTATTAAAATGGCAAGAGCTATGTCTATTAAGAATCCTGTACTTTTTATGTGATTACACACTCCATCCATACATGATGAGTTTTTAGCATGAGCATTTAAAGACAATCTTAACTTTTTTGAGTTTTGGGCAGTCGCTATCCAAATTTTCAATTGAAAAAAAAATATCGTAAATGCAAATACCTGAGGAAGCCTAAGCAAGACAGAAGCATTTAAATTATGCAAACGCGGATTCGAACCAAATATATTACTATCTTTATTTTTCCAACTATACCATGGGTTTATCAACCATATTGTACGAATGAATGCACTCAAAAATAATACTATTAATTTTGGTAAATGATAATGATATTGAGACAGTACATTTACAAATTTAAATTCCTTTTTCTTATTCTGATGAAAATATACCACAGATATTTGGTACTGATATTCAATCCAGGCTTTAATTTCAAAAAATACATACATCGATAGTATAAAAAAGACGACAATGTAGAGAAGTTGAATAACGAACCATGCAACGGGCACATCGTACTCAAATACATTAATAGCTGAAAGTAACGTTTTGTCCAACCTGGCGTCATCACATGGGTGTATTGGTGACAAAGATGATGTCGAATTTGCCATTCTTTTTACTTTGCAGTGAGTCTTTCAACTCGTGCGCATACTACAACAATGACTAAAATTACTTTAAAGCGTCATGTGTGAAGATTACTATTGCATATGCGCCTGTAATAAAATTATGCAAAATATGATGCACATTCACATGTACATAATATTTGTATACACTGCACACATCTCCATCACATACTACTATATAATATTAATAATAATAATCGCTGTTAAAAATAATAATAATTATAATAAGAAGAATTATTAGCAGTATATAGTACAGTATAGTAATATAGGAATTGATGAAAAAATAATAATAAATACATATATTTCATTTATATAAAATCATCATCAAATTTTAATAAAAAAAAAAATAATAATAATAATAATTGAAATAATGTGCTCATCAATAATAATATTTTTTTTACTATGTATATCATTGTTAGTACAGTCTACGATGTGTGTAATATTATTAAGGTATTGTCCAGTGAAGTTTCATGCATAACAATGTAAAAAAATGTTTGTTTTTTTGCGCTGTGTTTATTTAAGGTGTACTTTTATTGTTAGTTCATTCCACCAATCTAAATAAATACATTAGTAACAAGCGGATTTGCATAAAATAAAAATCCATTATTACAGTCCTATGCTCCTCTCATTGTAAATAACCTAATATTGGTGGTAATATACTGATATTTGGAATTTGGATATTTTTTGCTATTCTTCCGTACTCTTATTATTACATATTCATATTCATATTGCACTAATTACTATAGACCTATGATTTTTCCAAAGAACAGAAATTAACTGTAAAAACATTGCATAGTAATCAATGTTATATTTCAACAAAAATATAATGGGTAATATTTTCTCGTTATTACATTACTACTAAACATTACTATTATTTTCCAATTATTATTATTACGAATAATAATAAAAATTATTTCTAACATATTTTACACTATTAATTATTATAATTTGGATCGTTCTTTGGATGATTATTATGAATGGATCGTTCTGTGTGGATGATAATATATGATAATATAATAACGATGCTTTGTAACTCCTTTGGGTATAAATTCCCTGGAATGTAATAGTGGTTCCTTGATGCACACCAACGATTAATAAATTTAAAAATAACATGTGCCAATATTAGTAGTAGTGAGTAGTGTTATTTTTTACGAGATTGATATCGTTACTATCCAACACAATGCATGCATGTAGTACTATATAAAATAAAAAATAATATGTACATTATTAATGCAATATGTGCAATAATCATCATATGTAATAATTAATAATAATAGTCTATGCATTTACATATTACATGTTATATACACATATACACGCCATATGCACATATACATTAATCCTAAAACTGATACGCGCATGTTATTCTACCAGTTACGAACATTTTCAAAACAAGACGACTTCGTTTTTATTTCTTTTTCAAACTATATATTTAATATTACCAGCAAGCAAGTTACAGTTTTCATTTTAAATATGATTAAACGATCAAAATATTTCAGCACAATGCGTTACATAGTTGTTCTGTTTGTCACTATGTTATTTTTTTATGCAGATGCAAATTGTTCTAAAGGACAGTACATCAACGGAGCAACATGCACCGCGTGCCAGGAAGGAAAATATATGGACACGGATAATCATGCGCTAGCCACATGCAAAAATTGTGCACGTGGAAAATACAATGAGCAAACTGGAAAAAGCAGCGTATCGGATAAAAATTGTGCTGCTGGCAAATACTCGGATCAACTAGGTCTAGTTCATCACATGGCCTGCAAATATTGCCCAAGCGGCAAAGCATCAAGTACGTTAGGTGCATCATCAAGTACATACTGCAAAACGTGTGAAGCTGGAAAATATTCCACTGTAACTAGTTGCACGTTGTGTCCTTCCGGTAAGTTTTCAAATACACCAGGGGTAACACTTGGTGCTTGCAAAACTTGCGCCTCAGGTATTCCAAAAGTGGACAGAACCGCGTGTCATTCCTGCGATAGTGGAAAATATTTGAACTCTAATACTTGTGAACCTTGTTCTACATGTCCTGCAGGAACATATCGCAGCGGATGTGGCGTTAGTAACAGTGGGGAATGCGTTGCATGTAGCATTGGGAAGTATAAAGCGACGAAAGGAAATGCATTTGATGAGTGTGAAACTTGCACCACAACTTGCAGCTATGGGCAATATTTTTCTGGTACTGCATGTGGTTTAGGAGAGACGACAGACAAAGGTAGTTGTGCCGCGTGCCAGGCAGGAAAATATTTGGACACGGATAATCATGCGCTAACGGCATGCGAAAATTGTAC
>JACKZZ010013039.1_pt1 | contig 23831 bp, 17 predicted proteins | sample 8027871 | NCBI WGS metagenome assembly JACKZZ01 (sample SAMN15724774, study PRJNA655200) | protist metagenome | isolation source: fluorescence activated cell sorting (FACS) single amplified genomes of... | place: USA: West Boothbay Harbor, Gulf of Maine | collected 2000-07-19 | reverse complement strand
CGGCTGAAACTTCACAACCTGCACCTCCAGCTCCCGCAAAGAAAACGGTGGATGTTAATCACGCACTGCTAGCACAGCTTGGCATATCTGAATCATCTGATATACAAGGAGAAACTTGGGAAGAGCGTGCTGATGCGGATGAATTGAACGATGATGGAAACTCAGAACATGTTGCAGTCGAGATTGTTCGTCAAGATGCTGCCCCTTCGTCCCTCTTCCAACCGCATTCTCAATCACCTGCTGGAAACAGTACGGGCGCACGTGGAAGACGCGCCAGTGTAACTGTTGTTTCGAATGCCGCCAGGCCCAACACCGTGTCTAGAGCTATCCAGACTGGTCACAGCTCTCAAGGTGAAACATACATTGTTGCAGGTTTTCAGAGCAAGCGCAAACATAAACATAAGAAGCAGTTGGACTCCGTTAGTAAGCCAACTAGTCATTCCAAGAAGCATGCAAGCGATGTTGACAACTCTGAAGATAATGATGCGAATGCGCATGTACCGAAAAGTGCTTTCCACTTGATTTTAGGTGAGAGGTATGCTGTTGATGACATGTGGCTGCGGGTACGAGAAGAAGAGGTGAAGATCGCAAAAGAGATCAGTAACGCAGAAAAGGCTGCCTCTTTGAGTGTGCGACAAGCAGAAATGAATGCATTGCGCAAAGTGCAGTATGCATGGTCAGAACGGCACGACTGGTTAGCAAAGGCGAACCAAGATCTCACTGCCGCAAAAGACTTGTTAGATGGTGAAATCCAGAGTATCTCTGCGAGACGCGAACTAGCAGCCAAGCAACACAAAGAACGTAGTATTGATTTCGCAAAGTCGTACAAGTATATGGAAACACATGCTGCTGCCATTGAAAAAGAAAGGAAACGGTTAGATGCGAAGAAAATTCGTGGTGAAATGGAAAATGCGTTAATGGAGCTTCCATTGGCTGAAGCTCAGACAGAGCTACTCAACCTACTTCATAAGTCAAAAGATATTCATGAAACACACAGAGCATTGGATATGCAATCAGCTGTCCAGCGTCAGAAGCGCTTGCCCCACTATATGCAACACGGCGAAGAACATGATGCCTTCAAAGCACAATTAGAGGCTGGCGGTATCTCTGGCATGGGTGTGGGATACAACAAGCACCAGGACCCGGTCAAAGAGCAAGCGAAGGAACTAGCAAGTAGAAGATTGTCGTTTTCTAATGCAACGGGAAATGATAAGAATGTGCTGTTCCATAAGTATGACCCGTCATCAGTGAAGATGGGCTTGCATTCTGCAGAGCAACGTAAAAAAGCACAACAAAAGGCTTCGACGAAGGACGGAAGTGCTGCCAGTGTCGAAAGTAAAGGTGATATGAATTTCAAAGATCCTGAGCATGAAGCGCATTTGCAGAAATACAAAGACTTGTATATTGCGCACCCAGAGACGCACGCACATTTAAGTGTCCCTACGAGAAAAACACTGCATGACACAGAAGCCGCACGTAAACTCAAGCAAAATCTAAGTACATCGAGATCTGGAAAAGACTACGCTATTCGCATGGGGCAAAGAGAGAAAGCACATATACCTCAACCCAAGCGCTTTTTAAAGCGTGGGCAGGGTACTGGCGGCACCGTGGGCCAGCAACCTGCTCATAAATGGAAACCTGATCCAGAACCCAATCAGAAACCCAAGCCTCATTATGCTGCCCCTATAGTTCGCAATCAGCAAACAGTAACTGGCTTGTCCACTACACAAGTTGGTGTAGGGCCGTTTTCTCCTGATATATACACAGGTTTGGACACGAAAATTGAGGTGCGTAAGGACCATCGCGGCCACTACGATATCGGCTCCATCAAGACTGGAAGCAAGTACAAACCACTAGGGTCTGGTAGATCTCCAAGCCCACAAAGAGGAAACTATGCTTCTGGGAGCCCAAGGGTGGCAGGTTCAAGATCGCCATCTCCATCGGCACGGAAGCGGTCTCCTCCCGAATCTCCGAACACTGGAGTTCAAAGGGTCAGTATCGATTTCTCTGCTCTATCGCCATCACCTACCAAGTAAGTGTAGGTAGACAATAAGCAATAAGATGATAAGATTCTGATACCAGAAGACATCAAGGAGCCACAAATTAGATTTGAATAAATTATATATATCAATAACTACTCGTATGTGGTTGTTACCTCTGATGTCTTCTGGTATCGGACCTATGTGGGTCTATCTGTATTCTTTCCATTGGCTTATATGTCGAATTGGTAAGGGCGGCGTCTTTATTTGCTCGTCTCCTCTAGATATCCTTTTTCTGTCAGATTGGTCAATTCTTTATGAATTCTTCGACTGCCTTATCCTTTTCTTTGTTGGAGAATATAGAGTTCTTTATTGTCTCCTTCGATGTACTTAGAATTAAGTTTTGTTTAAAATATTGTGAACACTGAGATACACTTTCATCATAAGTAAAAACCCCTCCCTATAAGTGTCATCCTACCCTTTATTCCTTACTGAGCGCCATTCTCTGCTGCCGTGCTTCATGCCTCCTTTTCGTCACATCATCGATCATGTCTTTCTGTGCCTGCTTCTCCAGCTTCTTCTCGTAGTGCTCGATGTACAAAGTGGTTATCCCCAGAACGATCTCCCCTGCAATCAAGAAGATGATAATCCATTCTAAGCTCTCCCCTTTCTCTGTGTTGAGAATCGAGAGGAAGAACCTAGCATTGTCTTTCACAATGTCAAGTTTCAAGGATAAATCTTTGAAACGATAATCCAGCTCAAACTCTGTACGGAGTGCCTCCCAAGCATAATGATACTCGTGTGCTTCCCACGATGCATCGCTTCCTTCAAAGATGCCTAGTTTGCTTAACACATTGGTAATGACCGTATTATTAGAAGCCACGAGCTTGTAAAGCAACTGCTTATCCAGCTGATTCACTGCGCTCTTACTGCCATCCATATGCTCTACCTTGAGGTTCATCTTCATAAAGGACTCCAGCATATCGTCAACGAAGTCGGCGTAGTAATCTAGACTTACTGTTTGTGCCATAACTGTCGCTACAATTGTGAGGTAGTGGATATCTAGTTGCTTTATATTCAAGTGCTCTGCTTTGATGCAGCTGGGCAGTCCTTGCATGTTGGGGTGAATCATGAGGCGGTAGTTATCAGTGATAGTCTTCTTTTCCTTGCCTTCTCTGGTACCTAGAGGCGTCACCAGAGCAACCTCTTTGATGGTTTCTAGATGCATGCTGTGTTCCACTTGAGGCACGTTGAAAAGAACGATGCTACCATAATTGAAAATCGTGATGTGTTCATTCTTTATTGAATCCAAAGTGAATGTAATTGATTTGCTGTCAATATGCTTAGTGCATGTGGAATACCTCAAGTCCTTGGCTTTGGAAAGCTTACGCAGATCAAACCCACGACTGCAATAATAGCCTTGAACTTCCACTGCAGTTCCTGCAGATGGACTCGGGATTCTTCCATGATGTGTCTTTTTGTCAGAGATGCTGAGATAGCTTGTGGTGCTGTATGCGTGCCGGTAGTTATAGGCGTGCGTGCGCCGTACTGAGACGCCCAGCCTGTGTGAACTGAGTGAGCAAAGAAGCATGGCGAAAGCAGAGTGGATATCAAAGAACCAATTAAAGGGACACGAAGTTGCAACTGCGTCTCATCCATTCCCCAAAGCTGAGTTTCGTCGTGACGGTCGTGACGAGGGAGAAGAGCCTCTTTCGCCTTTCACAAGACCCCGCCACCTATAACATGTCTCAACCGGATGAAACTATGAACGACAAGGATGCTGCTAATATCAGAGGACAAGATTTCTTCGCCAGCGTGCCTGATGGCTGCTTTAACTGTATCTCGAGCTACACAGACTTGGACGAATACCAAAGACTTCAAATTCTGATTCACAAGAACAATCAGTGTAAGGCTCACTGGGAGAACAACTTGCGCAAATACGCGCACCGCGCAGAGCCGCTCTTTGACAGGTTCACGTCAGTGAAGTCCTTGCGCTTTGTGCTCGATGCGAGGAGAATCGATGTGCGAGGCTGGGAGCTGCATCAAGTCCTCAAGGATCACTATAGCAAGGACAAACACAAGTCTCTGAACCACAGTGAATGCTTTGCCGAAGTATGCAGTGAGGGAGATCTGGGTATTGTGAGGGCCATGGTGGAGAGAACGCATTTGGACCTGGAGATGAGTGACGAGGATGGCTGGACACCACTACACTTTGCAGCACAGAATGGCCACCTCCCTGTGGTGCAGTATCTATGCGAGCAGGGGACTGACAAGGAGGCGAGGAGTGATGATGGCTGGACACCACTGCTCTTGGCAGCATTCAATGGCCACGTCCCTGTGGTGCAGTACCTATGCGAGCAGGGGGCTGACATGGTGGCGAGGGATGAATATGGCAGGACACCACTGGACATGGCAGCAATCAATGGCCACCTCCCTGTGGTGCAGTACCTATGCGAGCATGGGGCTGATAAGGAGGCGAGGGATGATAATGACAGGACACCACTGTACCGTGCAGCAGGCAATGGCCATCTCCCTGTGGTGCAGTATCTATGTGAGCAGGGGGCTGACGAGGAGGCGAGTAATAATATTGGCATGACACCACTGCACATGGCAGCAAATAATGGCCACCTCCTTGTGGTGCAGTACCTATGCGAGCAGGGGACTGACAAGGAGGCGAGGGATGAGGATGGCTACACACCACTGGAATTGGCAGCACTCAAAGACCATCTTCCTGTGGTGCAGTATCTATGTGAACAGGGAGCTGACATGGAGGCGAGGGATGAGCTTCACAGAACACCACTGCACATAGCAGCATTCAAAGGCCACGTCCCTGTGGTGCAGTATCTATGTGAGCAGGGGGCTGACAAGGAGGCAAGGAGTGAGCATGGCAGGACACCACTGCACTTCGCAGCATGCCATAGTAACCTCCCAGTGGTGCAGTACTTGTGTGTGAAGGGAGCTGACAAGGAGGCGAGGAGCGAGGAGGATGGTTCCACACCACTACACTGTGCAGCAGTAAATGGCCACATCCGTGTGGTGCAGTTCCTCTGTCGGAAAGGAGTTGACAAGAAGGCGAGGGACAAGGACGAAAAGACACCACTGCAACAGGCAACTTTCCATGGGCACCTCGACGTGGTGCACTTCCTCAGTCTCTAATAATAGTAATCGCCTCTAAGAGTTAGAGTCAAAAGATATGAAGGCCCACGCAAAAGAGGATATTCTCTCTTGAAAAATATGGAATTTTATGTATTGAAACATATAGTTTACACTTACTTACATCACAAACTACGGGTACCAGCCCGACCCTCACTACACCCGTCAGTAGTTTCTCATCCTCTTACCAAACTCTTACTCTTACTCTTACAAAGCCCCGCCTCATAGCCATCATGTCGTCCAGTCTAAGCGAATGGGGCGACCGAGCAGCTCCGCGCCATCGAGCTTCATGGCCTTCTCGGCCTCTTCGGCTGTACTGAACTCTATGAAGCCGCAGCCACGGAAGTCGCCGCTGTCTTTGTGGGTTAGCCATCTCAACCCGGTCATTTCGCCGGCTTCTTTGAAGAAGTCGACAATGGTATCGTCATCAATACTGTAATCTAGATTACCTGCATACAACTTGCGACATGCGGGGTATGGCTTGTCCGTCTTCGCACGCTGGGAATATCCCCGGCCGACGTTCTGTGGGTCGATACCATTGACGCCTCTTTTCAACTCGCCGCGAGCTTCGCCGCCGCCTTCTTTGCTACTATTGACATTCTTCTCGAGTGGAGGCCATACGTCTCCGGGTTTAGGGGGGCAATAATAGATCTTCAGTGGGCGGCCCTTGAATTTGGTTCTGTCCAATGCAACGCCTTGGGCAGCACTCCTTGCGTCCTTCATCTCCAAGAAAGTAGAACCATAAAACATCTTGGTTGTTTTATCTTTTTGCCACTTGATGTATGTGATTCCAGGAAACATCTCTAGTAATTGTTCCTCTGTAATATCAAATTTCAAGTTGCCACAAAAGAGTCTTGTAATCTTATCGGGATTTTGCATCAGGTATTCCTGAGGGAGGGTGTTGTCTCTCCAGGCGCTTTCTCCGTTCTTGTATAGCTCGTAACGATCACCGTCTGGAGCTCCCGTCACAGCCTCTAGAGCTGCGGCGCGCGGCTCAGTGGCTCCACCAGATTCGGCCACAGCAGCAGCAGCAGCTTCCTCGGTTTTTCTCTTTTTGTTTGCTTTCTTAGCATCAAACCACTTTTCTTCTTTGGCGTCCTCTTGGAACGAGCGCTTCCACTTTGCGGCTTGTTCGTCTATGGCTGTGGTTGCTGTGGTACGTGCTTCCTCCACCTCCTCCTCCTCCTTCTTCTCCTTCTTTTCCTTCTTCTCCTTCTTCTCCACATTCTCAGTGTCTGCGCCAGCGCCAGAGCTTCCCGTGATGGTCACGAGGCCATTGAGGTCTTCCTGGATCTTTTCCTCGCGGAAGAGCAGGTTGTCGTAAGCCACTTTGAAGTCTTTTTTGGCTGCTGACATTTCCATCAATGTGTCGAACTCGGCAGGCATGCACTTTTTTTTCAAGTCTTTTAGCTTGATGCCGCCCTTGCAGGCGGTCACACACTCCAAAATCTCTTGCTTCATGTATCCGGGCGATATCGCGTTGAAGTCGTCACTTGGTGGAAAAGATTGCACGAAACGGCAAAATTAGAAAGAAAACGGGCTGGTTCCTAGATCTGGTTGGAAATGGTTGGAGATCTTCTCAACTGAGTTCTGCAATGTACTCCATCGTGATGATATGTCTCCAAGTGTGACGAAATCCAGGAAATTGGAACAACTTTGACACATTAAGATTACTTAGAGTCTCTCCACCAGTGTTTCTACACAAGCCAAGCCTTGTGGCAGGCTACATTGCATTATTTTAAAAGCCATGTCGTCTGATTTCTTTCTAGCAGTACAGAAAGCTAGTTTGGCTGGAGGCTCCTGTGCAGCGAGCAGCTTCCTCCTGAATCCAGTAGATGTTACTAAGATCCGGATACAGAATGCGACAGGTATCGCTGGCCAGACACATTACAAGGGCTTCTTGGAGGGCCTCCTTAGCATTGGAAGGACAGAAGGCATCAGGGGCTACGCGCGCGGGCTGGGGCCATCCATGCTGCGCGAAATGACGTACAGCAGCTGCAGGATGGGTGCGTACGAGCCAATACGAGGCATGGTCTTGCACCTCACCGGTGCTAGTGACAGCAGCAGCAGCAGCAACAACAACAACAACAACAACAACAACAACAACAACAACAAAGAAGAAATTTCGCCCGTAGTGAAGTACACCTCTGCCCTGTTGAGTGGCGGTATCGGGGCCGCAATATGCAACCCTTTCGACCTGGTCAAGACGCGCTTCCAGGCTGCGACCCCTGGACAGACTCCCTTGCCGTACACCAACACATTCCAAGCATTTCGGCATATTATTCGCCATGAACAGGGGATAAGAGGGCTCTACAAGGGTTGGGAAGTGACCACAGGCAGGGCAGCATTCTTGACTAGCGGCCAGCTGGGCAGCTATGATGTGATCAAAAACAACATCCTCATCCAGTATTTCCATGTGAATGAGCAGGAAAATGGTGCCTTTCTTCACTTAGTGAGTGCGATGAGTGCATCGGTGATAGCAACAACGGCTGCGAACCCCTGTGATGTGATCAAGTCGAGATTTATGTCTGATGTAGATGGAGCGAAACGTAGGTATGCAAGTTTAGGAGACTGCTTTGCACAGACACTGAAGAACGACGGGCCAATGGGCTTCTTGCGCGGCTGGACGGCGTCTTATTGGCGAGTTGGCCCTCATACAGTCATCAGCTTGGTGTTGTTTGAGAAAGCTCGTAAAATTTTTGGTTTCGAATCCATTTAGTTTATGTCTCCGTTCAGAACTGTTCTTTTTCCTGTTATATAGTAGTTTGTGTAGTTGTAATCATTTTTATAAGAGTGCATGTAGAAATTATGGCAATTTCTCGTTTTATGAGCGTTATAATATCTCAAGAAACGCTGGTACCTCACCCACTCACCCCCCTAAATCTTAAAAACTGCCATCCTCACACTGAGGATGCTTATCATGTCTTATGGATTCATTATATTTTTCAAGTTAGTTGTTGTTTTCGTCTCTGCCAAGTAACAATACTCGACGGGAAAGAGACAGAAGGAAGTCCAATAGACGCTTAGTGGGCTTTGCCCTCGATCATAAGCATATATCTAGAATTCGCCTCTCCCTCCTTGGAAAGCTTCCACCAGCGGCAGCGACAGGGGTTGACAAGTAGCCCTCGAGCTCAGCGATGGCAGGAGGGAGGTTGGCGACGTCGAGGTTACCGATAGGCTTGGCAGCCTCGGCAAGAGCGGCCTCGTTGGTGGCGGCTGACATGGCCTGGAATTGCAAAATGTTCTTTGCAATGGTCATGCGGGGTGCCTCAGTGGACATAGCCGCGGCCTTGCGCAAGATTTGGGTTCTTAACATCTCTGTGGCTTTAGTTCTAACAAAAGTAGTAGGTAAGTTCTGGTTTTTGTGGGCCTCCAGCGAGGGGGAGATTCTATCCTACAGTGCGTAAATAAGGTGACGAACAGAAGAGAATGTTGATAGTAAATTGAAATAGTTTTTCTTGATATAATTCTCACAACATCCCTACTACCCAACTTAACTTCTACTACGAAACTCCATGACTACCTACTACTACCTACCTACAAGCAAATTGCGGTGCGCTTCCCCTTACACACCTGATCTGATTGATATGGAACACATATACTTTTATATGGAACACCTACACCTACTTTTATTATGCCATGTTCATGTTTTGGAAAACACTTGCAATGTCGTCACGCAATGTATTCAGCTTGGTCTGCACATCCTTCCACTGTGCGGTATTGAAAGTACGGTAAGAACAGCGGGTAATTGTCACAGTGCGTTTGATCTGATCCATGTTGGCCTCCAGGACATTGTTAGCTATTGCTTCTACCACAGTCATCTCCACGTCATCGACATGAATACCGAGACCAGTAGCAATCTCAGCATACGTCAGTGAGTCTTTCATGGTGGCCAAAGAGCACAATGCGAAAAGACGCATGTTATTCTCAATTTCACTACTGTCAATAGAGTATTTCGAAAGCAAGGAAGAGTTGGATTTGCTGAAAGCACTGAAATCAGCTAATGTACCAGTGCATATGATCTGTAACAACGCTCTAAGCTGTTTGCAAGCATCAGAGCCAGACACCTGAACCTCAGACAGTGCACCTAGAGCGAGGTTGCGCTCGTCATATCCATCGACAGAAGTCTGAATGTACTCCACGAGTGCAGCCACAGTGATCTCGCCAGTAGCGGATGCGGGCAGAGCTGTGTCTTTAGGAAATGTACCGATGAAGCTCAGGAAAAAGGATCTTGCCTCCTGGGCACTCGCGGCATTAGGTGCAGCTACCAGAACGGCTCTCACTAGAAGGTACATCTTCTGCTTGTCCTCGGTAGAAATGCTGTTAGTCCAAGCATCACACCACTGCACAACACGAGGGTGGAAAATTGCCACAGAATTGGCTTGGTTGGTATCTAAGGCGTACTGGAAAACGGCCATGATGGTAATGTACTTGTTAGAGTGGGACGAGCACAAGTTGAAAACAGACAACAGAATCTTCAATCTCAACCTGCACTTGGCAAAGCCTGCATTGGTGGCCTCGTCCGCTCCCTCGGGCACGGTCAATGCTGTGGACTTGTCGGTACACAGACGGGTGACCATGTCCTGAATATTGCTGCTTCCCTCGTCTTCGCCGAAACGGAGAATGACAGATATAATTGCGCGGAAGCACCCCTCGATAGCTGCGCAAATACAGAAGAGTGGTGAAAAAAGTGCATTGAGGATGAGAGAAAGGAGAAGAAGAAGGAAGGATGGAAAGAAAGAAAGAAAGAAAGGGAGAGAGGTTAACACCAAATTCGTCGGAGCGATGTGTTTCTCAAAGCAAAGCATGCCTACACCAGTGTGCGGTAACACAGGGAAGTACCCGAGGTCGGCTAGAAGAAGGAAAAATGCATGTCTTTCTTAATCTCGCATAAATCCTCCTCTCGCATCACCTGCTTACTATGAATATGAGAGTTATTACGTACCATTCGCGTCGTCCAAAGCCAAGACGTTGTCAGCTTTGCTGAGAATAGCGGAAGCTAGTTCCACTCCCTTTTTCTCTTGTATCAATGCGTCGCATGATGTCTTGAAGGCGTCACCAGCATCACCCAGAATATTGGCCACGAACGCAACGAGATTGTTGGCCGTTTCCTCGTCAATAAGCACTAGAGTGGCAAAACTCATTATTCTGCGTGCAAAGTAAAGGGGAACGTGCTTGCTGATGCAATGCAGACCTAACTTTACTCTCCTATGGCGATTTTTGTGAAGCTCGAAAACATGGCATGGCATGGAAAACTCGCTGTCAGCTGCTGTCTGGGAAAAGATATCCGTGAGTGCAGAGTGCACAGTGAGCACTCCACATCATTGGTTGAAACAAAGAAATAGACTCAGGCATGAAGTTCTGTGCACTACTTTCGGGCGGAAAAGACTCTTGCTACAACGCCGTTAAGTGCGTGGAGCATGGTCACGAGCTGGTCTGTCTGGCAAACCTCCTGCCACCAGCAGATTTTGAGGGTGAAGAGATGAACTCCTTCATGTACCAGAGTGCCGCATTCAGTGCCATACCTGCGCTGGCGGAGTGCTTTGAAGTTCCTCTGGTACGCCGGCACATCCAGGGGTTGGCGGTGGTGCAGTCCTTGGATTACGAGGACAGGGACAGAGAGCAATCTGAGAGCGCGCCGTCGACAGAGACGGGGATAGAGACAGGATCAAAGGTAAAGGTAGAAGAGGCGGGTGCGGACGAGGTGGAGGACCTGTACGAGCTGCTGCTGGAGGTCAAGCGTCAACACCCAGACTGCACTGGTGTGTCCTGTGGCGCCATCGTGAGCACGTACCAGCGCCTTCGCCTGGAACACATATGCCGCAGGGTGGAGCTGAACATGGTGCCATTATGCTACCTGTGGATGCGTGATAGAGCGGAGCTGCTAGATGAAATCACAGACGTCGTAGATGCATGTGGCAACAGTAGTGACAGCAGCAGCAACAGTGGCGGAGAGAAATGTGTGCCAAACCGCAGGCTGACCGCCATTCTCGTAAAGGTGGCGGGGGCCGGTCTGCAGCCTTACAAGCACCTCGGGCGCACGCTGCTGGACCTGAAGCCAACTCTACTGTCCTTACATGCGAAGTTTGGTTTGGATCTGTGTGGCGAGGGGGGGGAGTACGAGACTCTCGTCAGTGATTGCGCATTGTTTCCGAAGAAGAAGCTGAAAGTTGTTTCAAGCGAGATACTTGAAGATGTTGAAAATTACACTGTTGGTAATTATCGTGTACTGGAATGCATACCTGTGAACAAGGACACCACGCCCAGCACTGCGGATTGTTCCACTACCGTGCACGTCGATGCCAATAGTGAGGTTCTAATGGCTGAGCTGAGCAGGCTAGTCAAGCACCACACGGCAGTCGCGCAGTACGTGACCATGCCCTCCACACCGCAGCGGGAGTTGGAAAATGCCAATGGTGGCGTAGTAGAGGGCTGTGTGGAATCGTTGAAGCAAGTTCAGCGTGTAGACGCATTGCCCGAATCATATCTTAGTAGTAAAATTAGTACTACCAGTAGTAGTAGTAGTAGTAGTAGTAGTAGTAGTAGTAGTAGTAGTAGTAGTAGTAGTGGCTGAAGCAAGGCGAGGAAGAAAATACTTCAGTATTTATCATGATGTACATATATGCAGAAAACTGAAGGAAGCCGATATCCGCCCAACTAACTCTTCTCCTTCTTCTCCCTTTTCTCCTTTTTCTCTTTCTTTTCCCTCTTCTCCCTTTTCTTTTTCTTGTCTTTCTCCTCTTCAGCTTCTGACTGTGGCACAGAGATGACTTGGGCCATGAGTGCAGCGGAGGCATTCGTGTCGTAATCCGCCTTTTCTACACGCAGCAGTTTTCCCTTTTGGTCGGCTCTAGCGCGCATGCCCAAGCGTGCTCCGCCGGTGGCAGCGAAGAGGTCGGCCATGGATGGCTCGTTGCCGTCGTCGCTATCACTGTTGCTGCGGGCACGTTTCTTAGACTTTCTGCCCTCTTTCTTGTTTTTCTTGTCCTTTTTTTCTTTTTTCTTGTCCTTCTTCTTGTTCAATGCTTTCAAACCAGCGCCAATACTGTTCAGCCACCAGCTCTCTTCTGGTCCATTCTCAGCAGCAGCCTTCTCTGTGCCCAAGCCAGCCTCATCGGCGCGTTTCTTAGTCTTAATATGCTCCTTCATACCATCGCTGTTCTTACCAAGGCCTGAACCTTCAGACCAGCCCATGCGCTCCATGGCCTTGCGCGCCATGGCCGACACGGGTGCACTGCGGGACTCGCTGACGCTGGAGCCCAGCCTCTCCATGGTCTTCTTCGTCACAATGAACTCTGCCATCAAGTCGAGAAAATCCTGGTACGTGAGCTTTTGCGAAGGATGCTGGGTCTTAGATTGCAAATTCTTCCAGAAACCCTAATAAAATTGCAACGAGATTAATGCAATACCGGGTAAGGAGATGTGGTGCTAATCAACCTATCGATAGATTTTTGGTGAGTTGGTGAGGAACCGGAATTTGCCGGGCGCATCCGGCTGGCCGCTGGATAGGTTAAAAACTTCAAACCCTTTCCTTGCCCCTCCTGGTACATAACTTGAAAACCTCGGACTACCGTACCTTCGTACGCGAATGTAACATACCAAATTCAAGTCTAGGTAGTTTCGATTTTGTATTCGAGCGAAGTTTCAAGTCTGTAGGGTCCAGAATCACCGGATCAAACTGATCAAACAGCAACGCAACACCCCAACACCGCCAGTAAAGTGAAAGAAGAAGCTGAACGCTGCCACATCAGTAGTAACATTTACACAGTTTAGCCAGCCATATGATCAAACACAACGGAGGCGAGCTTCTGCTCAAAGAAATACTCCAGGGCCTGCTGCTGTCCAAGGACTGGTACCAGGTCAAGAAATTCACGAGCGAAATGCTGTACGAATTACAGAAGCCTGGGCAAAAGACTGGCGTGCCAAAGTTAGACAATTTGACGCAGAATTTACGCTTTTTGCTCTATTTGGATCTCGTCGGACCTGAAATTAGGGAGCTGTGGGGAGAGGAAGCAGAAAATGCCTACAAGCCGGAGCTGCTCCGCGAGCCATATTTGACGGCTCAGAAACGTAATGAGTTGACCCGACTAGCAAACAGAGTGCTACATGCCTCTATAGAGACCATCACACAAGACGACCACCATGACAGAAGCAGTGAGGAGCACCCACATATTTTGGATGCAAAATACAAGTACTTTGTGACGACGAAAATGAGGGCACAGTCTCTATTGAAAAGGAAATTCGACATTGTGCCTCCTCAACAGTTACGAGAAGACTTAGGCAATGCCATATCTGGCCTGCTGCGAGAAGAAGATGTCTTGGTGCGACTGCTAGCCACTCCTCTCACACCTGAGAGTGCGTACGACCCACGCAAATTCGACAATGTTGACGACATGCATTATAAATTCGGTGGAGGGGCACACGCTGGCCTGACAGCGGAGGAGCAAGGGGAGCAGGCAGTGGAGGATGTTATCGACAAGTTCAGCCCAGAGATGATGGACAAGATGTGTCTCATGCTGCGCGGTGTGGTGATGAGTCACTCACTGAGAGAGGACATATGGGGATATAGATACCTCAGCCGGCTACCCCACGAAGCTCCCTCTGCGTTGGGGGTCAGTGCAGTGCGTGAGCTCAGCAGGAAATCTGCACAGAAAGGCTACGATGTGAGCAGTACACGTGGCTTGGAGCGCTCGAATATGCTTGGCGCCATATCAGCCTCTGTAGATAACGCCATAGCAGAGGCCTTGCCAATTACACTCAGCACGGACGCAGCTGTAGGTACTGCTTCTTCTGCAGCTGGTAGTGGTTATGGTGTGAGCACATCAAACTCCCGCCCGGGCAGCTCACAAGGCTCGTACAGGCGCAATAATGGAGGAGGAAGTGGAAGTGCCAGCAGTAGTGGTAGTCACAAGTCCCAAAGCTCCCAAAGCGAGGTGTCAGTCCTGGCGGCGCGTGCGAGACATATGGTGCACGCGGTCTACGCACTGAATGACGAATTCAGCCCGAGGTCTGTGTTGGTGAGTGTTCTGCTGCTATACATCTTTCCTCAGGAACCTCCCACCGCAGAGAAGTTGCTGCGTATATATCACCGCATTGCCATGGAGTGTTTACCGAGTGAGCAGCTACATCACGATTTTTCCATTGCTACGGTGGCTCACCATGCTTGGGCGCTGTTGTTAGAGAGAGATCCAGAGTTGGCGAGATTCTTGCAAAATTATAAAGTGAGCCATTTGCGTTCTAGCTCAGCGACTGGTTCTGGTTCTGGCTCATCTCGTGCCGGTTCCCGTCCAGGGTCGCAAGATAACGGCAAAGAGAGTGCGAATACCAAGAAAGGTGGTGACGATGGCGCAGGGCTGTTCAATAAAGACCCAGACGCTGCAGATGCGGACGATGTAGCTGAAGTGGAGGTACCCCGTTCTCTGCTCCTCTTGCGAGGTTGGCTGCGAGACGGCTTCTTAGGCTGGGTGGGTGGCCACACGGCACTTTACCTGTGGGATCAATTGACTTTATTCGACGCTGCTCCGAGTAATTTCAAAACCATGTTGCCCATCTATTGTTGCATACTTCTTCGAGCCATGAGAAGTGAGCTAATGAAATTGCCACCGGGGCAAGACCTTATTGAAGCAATGCGGATCAACGGCAGGAAGTTACGAACAAAGGCTATAATTGAAGCAGTGCGACGGGAGCCTAATTTCAAAGAGCTGGCACCACCTAAGGCGCAGCGGCCAGCCAACGCTCCAGATGCAGACACCGAAAGTCCTACGGGACGTGGCGCTGGCATGTTGTCTGAGTCACAGTCAAATAGTGTGAAGAGTCTCATCATGTCTCGTTCAGGACGGTCTGGCAGTGCAGGTGGCGGAGGAAAAGCTGGTTTGTATGGAATGGATGCAGTCAATCATGCATTGAAAGGCACAAGCAGTCCGCCCGAGAATGCCTTGGACTCGCAGATGGTAACTCATACGAGTGGAACATCACTGACGCAGCTGTCGCACGGTACTGGCAGGGGTGGTACGGGTGGTGGTAGTGCTGCTGCTTCTGGTGTGTTGGGGAAGAAGAGTAAGAGTGGTGGTGGTACATCGACTGGTAAAACTGGTGCTGATGATATTGGTGGTGATGTCAATGGTGTGGCTGGTATTGAGGGTCTGGACATGAGTCAACTGAATTTATCCGGCACCCAGAGCGCAGTATCGATTCTCACTGAGCTGTCAGACGCAGGGGTCGAAGTAAGAAGCGGAACTGCGATACCTCTCTAAAGGACCAGCATCAGAAGCACCCATGCTTGTGGCCAGGCTGCGGTGTGGTGTGTGCTTCTCTAACGGATTTCGACACTCACACCTTTAGAGAGCACAACCTCTCCTGCACGCAGTGTCAGCGCTGCTTCCCGAGCCAGCACCTGCTGGACCTGCACCTGACAGAAATGCACTACTCGTACTTCGCAGCGCAAAGAGACCGAGGCACAGACCCTCGCCTCTTCACATGCGTGGTGGAGGGTTGTACTGTAATGAATAGCAGTAACGTCTAGCGGAGCGAGCACCTGCAGGCGTTCCATCGCTTTCCAAATGGGTACAGCGTGGATCGGGTGGATCGGGCCCTGGGCAAGGAAAACAGGGACGGGGACAGGAGAAGCAAGAAGAGCCGTGGTAATAGCAGTGGTCCCCACTCTGCCCTTACTTCTGAAATCCAAATGCAGGTGCAGGAGCAGGAGCAGGAGCAGGAGCAGGAGCAGCGGCGGGTGTGTGCTGTGTGCGGCCTGAGCAAATGCAAGCGCGCCTACGGGCGCCGCTAGGGGGCGTGTCTCGTATTGTATTTTTGCTATTTGCTATATTTGAATGGAGAGTGGTGTGTAAGGACTATTGTAAGAAAGTATACAAGTGAAAAACGCACTTAAAAAATAGAAGTCTTTGTACTCGGTTAACCTAATTTACAAAACTTTACAAAACCCTAGCCCTACCTGAAAAATTAACCTGAAACTACGTCCTCAAAGGAATTCGTCCCACGCTCCAGCGAGGGTGAGGGTCCTTTAGCTTGAAAGACACCCTTGAAGTGGCACGTATTCATTTTATTATAGCTAGACTTGAACTCCACCCACTCATTGTGGCGCAATTTGAATCTTCTGCCTAATCTTTTCTTTTTGATCGTGATAAGGCAGGTTCAATATGAGGCCATCAGCTGTTCGACAACTGCACCTGGGCTATATTGCTGGGGCGTATATAATAAAGAAGCTCGCGATTTACAAGGCCGCAAAGCACTATGGCTTTCCAAGAGTGTATCGTCGCATCATCGAGGGAATACGGAATACTGTTCCTGTAGAAAACCAAGCTTCTATCAGGAGCAAAGTCCGGACAGCGATGCGCCTTCCCAATAAGGCCTATCCCTTGCTCAAAGATAGCGGCATGATTGACTTCGTGAATAAGTACTCTGATATCATTGTGAAGAACTCGCCTATTTCTGTTCCACCTTTCATGTATGATGCAGCTACCATGGTTCAGAAATATTCTGGTTTTGGATGGGAAAGATTTTCGGCTCTGTTCAAAGGTGCCAAGAAGTGAAAGAAGTGAGTGAGTGTATAGTCAATGCGGATAGTGCATAGACTACGTGCTCGCAGAGAATATTTTTGGAAGAAATGTAAAATGCTGTAATTGTTGTTAGTTACATTGTGTAGTGACCCTCTTTCCCCTTCCCCGCCTCCTTTTTTCTCTGTTGGCAATGTGACATCGTCCAAGCGATCCTATGGTCGCATGAGACGACTAAAACCTACCCCACACCTCACACTTAATTTGGGATCTTGGTCTTGCCAGAGAGATAGGTATGCATGCACAGTGCATGCACATCCGGCCTGTGCTCCTTGTTGTGTGTAAGACAAGCCCTGATTAAGTCCTTCGCCTCATTGCTCACCTTGGGCCCCTTGTCTGCTGGGGGGAAATCCACTTGATGTGCGTTGAGAATGACACCCTCCCGGAGCACTAGCTCCTGTGACTTTCCCTCGCCAAAAGGGCGCTTGCCAAAGAGCATTTGGTAGAAAATGACACCTACTGACCACACGTCCACCTTGCTACTGACACGAGGCCCACCGTTTTCATCGCCCTTTGCGAAGCATTCTGGGGGCAGGTACCAATAGGTGCCCGCTCCTTGCGATGTGAGTTCTAAGGATTCGTCGTCAGTAGTATCGTCGATAATTTTAGACAACCCGAAATCTGTGATTTTGGCATCTCCCATTTCGTCGAATAATATATTTGCTGGTTTGAGATCGTAGTGAATGATTGCCATTCTTTTCCCTTGAGTGTGTCCACGGGAGTTGGTACCGTTGCTACTGCCAGTAGTAGAGTCATCACCAACAGAGGGAACATTTAAGTAACGCAAACCAGAAACAATTTGCAGTAATATTGTTCGTGCATCTTTCTCTGGTAACAGACGGCATCTTTTAAGCTTTTCATCCAAATCAATACCGCGGCACAATTCTAAGACAGTTGCAAAGCTATTATTATCAATTTCAAAAACATCAAATAATTGCACGACGCGTGGGTGTTGCATATCTCTGTGAATTGTGTATTCACGCGTCACATGGCGGATATAAGTGTTCTTGCGATCTTCGTTCCAAGTGGGGTTCAATTGATGTATCTTGATGGCGACATCCCTCAACTCCATTAAATCTAGAGCTTTCCATACTTCACTGAATCCACCACGACCTAACATGGATACTAGTAGGTATCTATCATGTAAGCAGGGCATTGACTTATAAAAGCGCGATTTATCCTCAGAGGAGCATCGTTTGAGCTCTTTCTGATGCGCAGCCTTTTCTGCCTCTAAAAGACGACGTTCTTCAGATAGAGCGCTTTCATCCTTCTTGAGCTGGTTTAAGTGACTCTGGATAGCTTCAGTTTCAGATACGAAATCTAACTCACTTGAGTCGTCATCTAGACCTGTAATACCTACAGCAGCTGCAGCTGCTGTGGAGCCTTCTTTATGCTCCCTCTCCTTCTTTGCCTTGGATTTACGCTTCAAAGAGGCAAGATCGTTCCGACGACGGTTGAGCTCTTCTCTGCGTTCGGACAGCACTCCAGCGCGCACATTGAGTTCTTTGAGCGCATAGCCTTCTTCCCACACTTCGCCAAAGGTAGTCGCTGATGTGCGGACTGTAGACACCTTGCCCAAGCGTACACAATCCAAGGCTAGTCTATCGCGACGTCTGCGTGCTTCTTGGTGAGCCATTTCTCTCTGCACCTCTTCCAACTTCTTGATCACTTTTATGTTTCTGTCTTCCAGCACCTTCTGTCTGCCTGCCGCTTGGCCCAGCTCCGTCTCCATGCGGTGGATCTTGTTCTCCGCCTGCTCCTTGCCCATCTTGAGGATCTCCACTTGCTTCATCACTCCCTTGTCCAATAGACTCGACGACGCTGCACTCACTGCAGGTGGTCCCATAATGTCAGCTGAAGACTTGCTGCCTCTGCCACGCTTGCTCGTGGCGCTGCTGCTGCTGCTACTGCTTGCAACTGAGATAGGCGCAATGACCAGACCTGACTCCGTGACTGACGACTCGTCCATCGTAGGTGATGACGTGTCAGCACCACTAGCAGCAACCACACTACTGCGGGCTGAACCAGTAGCAGACGAGGCATCACCAGCAGCAGAGCCAAAGAAATTCGTCAGATCTTGACCATTACCTCCGTTTTGCGGGGCGAAATACTTCTGAATATTGTGTGTATTGTTGGCGCGTCTATTTCCACCAGCCGCTCCACGCGATCCGTCCTTCTCTGACGTGATATCTAAGGAGTGGGAAGCACCATCCTGGGAACTCTCTGTGCCTGCGCCTGCGCCCACGCCGACAGCCGACTGCCCAAGGGAGAGTCGGGCCGCCTTGGGGGAAGGTTCGTCCTGAAGGTTGAGGTTATCCCCCCCCCCTGCTCCTGGACCATCCTCTACCTCAGCGTCTACATGCTTGAGCACACTGTTAATGTCCCTCGGCACACCTTTCCTCTTGTTGCTGTCACCAGACGACGATGACGCACCCCCAGCACCTCCAGCAGAAGCCGCACTTGCCGTCTTGCCGATTTGCACTCCCTTGTGTGTCTTCTTTGATTGGTTGACTGACACAGGAGCCCGTAGAGGGGAGATACGGGAGATACTGTGATTGGAGTCCTGGTTATGGGAGGGCAGGTCCATAGGGATTTCCGGGTGGTTCTCGCCTGCTACTTCCATGGCAGCAGCAAGGTTTGCTGCGTTGAGAATGAGTTGACCTTTCTTGCCCTTTCCTTTCTTGTTCGTGCTGGTGCTGGCCCTGCTCGCTGCAGAATTAGTATGTACTTCGTTTCTCTTGTTCTCCACAGAGCCCCCGGAGTTGCTGTTCGATGATGCCTGCACATCCTTGACAGTAGCATGAGATGTACTCAAATCACCAGTGGTACCATTGCCACTGCCATTACCATGTTGCGATGCGGCATTGAGAATTGCTTGAGCATGGAAGAAATCTATGCTGTTGGAATTAGACCCACCTTTCCCTCTAGAGTTGCTGCCGATAGACACGCCATCGCCTTTCATGCGCATCTCCAATAACTGGATCTTTCGCAGTTCGTCGGGTGTAGACATGGTCGAAGAAAGGTAGAAGGAGAAGAACCTCCTGAGTGTGCGAGAACTAGGGTAATTTCTTCGTAAAAACACAACAGTTGCAATTTTATTGCACTAGATGGTCGTTTTGTAACAATGTGGACGCCTTGACCCTCACTTCGCCTGCAAATCCGCTGATGGAAGTGTTCTTCTCCAACTCAAGATTTGAGATCAGAGGGAGGGGGAGAGGGAGATTTCAGTGGGTTGATTCGCCGCACGGACGTACCATTCGATTCATTCAATTTAGAATCAATTTTTCTATTGCCACTTTGCCATTGAATAGCTTTGACAATCACCTCGATTTTTATCCCAGTTGTTTGAAGACTTCTTTATTCAGCTACTGACGAATCTACACGGACTTTTACGAATAGAAAGACAAAAAACACACACAAACAAGATGGCCTTGGTAGACATCATTAATGTGGAGGTGTTAGACAACCCTACGAGCTTCACCAACCCTTTCCAGTTCGAGGTTACCTTTGAGTGCATACAAGAGCTCTCTGACGGTACGTATTTCAGCATTTTACACTCTAAATCTTGTCTTATCACCCGTAGCATTTTCAAGAATCTTCTTGTTTGTGACTGAATCATCGCCATCCATGCAACGTCACTTCATCACTACCTTTCTTTTACATTCGTATTTATGGGGTTGTATAACGAGTGGATTTGCGGGGTTTATTTGAGTCGGAATGAGTGAAGAAACCTTCTAACCGCCTCATACCCCCTCCCTCTTCTGCACTACACTTCCTCCTCCTCCATCTCCCTCGCATCTCGTGCATTCACTTTCACTTTCAAATCACACACACAGACTTGGAATGGAAAGTCATCTACGTCGGCTGCGCCGAGGACTCTATGCAAGACCAGACGCTAGAAGAAGTCATGGTGGGACCTGTGCCTGTGGGTCACAACAAGTTTGTGCTCCAAGCACCTGCGCCCGATCCTGCCCAGCTCCAAGAGCAAGATCTTATTGGTGTCACTGTGGTGCTGGTCACGTGCTCCTTCCTGGACCACGAGTTTGTCAGAATCGGCTACTACGTCAACAACGAATATACGGAACCTTATGAAGAGGGCACGCTCCCGAATCCCATTGACATCAAGAAGCTTCGTCGTAATATATTGGCGGCTGAGCCGCGTGTCACAAGGTTTGCCATCGACTGGTCGGGAGGTAACACCACAGTGCCAGTGGAGGCAGGCGACGAGGGCGTGGAGGTGGAGGACGGGGAAGGCATGAACCTCGACGAGATGGACGAGATGGAGGGATCCGCTAGTGAGGAGGAGGACGACGACGACGAGGGGGACTATGACCTGGATGACGGGCAAGAGCAGGAGCAGGAGGCGCAACATGGTGTGGAGGGCAGCCCATCGGGCTCTAATGAGATAATGCAGGAGGATTCCAATTCCATGGACGTCGGCATGATGCAGGCCCAGAGTGCATTGTACTAGGCTGTAATGTGTCATGTGAGCCTACGTGTAGTACTCGGTATGGCATGGAGCTTTTGTCGAGAAGGCATCAAAGCAGTGGAATTAATTCGCATGCGTTGTAGTTGTGAGCGAAATTTACAATGAAATAATTAAGAAAGAGTGATATGCTAATACAAACACACCACGAAGAGCGAAAGAAGGAGGTTTGGGAAGTTTCGCTTTTGTTATACACTTTCTACACTATTGACAAACGAAAGAGAGAATAAGGGAAAGCCACGGACGCAGAGATCTCAGCTCTTTGCCCTTAATTCTTCAGTGCAGATGTTCGTTCCTCGTTCTCGTTCTCATATTCAATCTCCACCCTGGGACCGCGCCTACTACTCTTCTGGCGTGCACCAGCAGCGGCTCCCTTGCCTGCTGCTTTACGCTTCTTGGAGGCGAGAGAGGCCACGGAAATAGACTCCACTGCCTCTTCCACGTCTGCTTCCTCGTCAGACTCATCGAAGTCTTCGACGTATTCCACAGTGAGTGGACCTTCCTCCTCCTCTTCCTCCTCCTCTTCCTCCTCCTCCTCCTCTTCAAGGTCCTCCTCATCTGGATCCTCTGCCTCTTGCTCAGCATCCCCACTGTCCTTATACTTGTTGTTAGCCCGTGAGAGCGCAGAGGAATACTCTCTGACAGGGTAGTTGTAGATTTCCCCATCACTCACTTGCTTCAATCGCTCTAGTAGCTCATTTTCAATCGCTTTGTCTAGTTGAGCAGCTTTGAGTGCTTTGCGCTCTTTGCCTACCTCTCTGCGCTCTACCTTGGTGTTGATGGTCATGAGCTTGGGCTTGGCCTTGAGCTTGAGCCTTCTCATACGAATGAGCATTTGGTGGATCTTTGTCAGTCTCTGCTTGTTTCTGTGTTGCAAGTACTTGGGATAGTGCTCTAGTTCCTTGCTTACCAGCTCTAGTGCTGCTGTGTAGTTGGTGGGCAACTTGATCTTCTCCCACAGATATTTGGGCGTGTGTGCGCGCTCTGCAGTCTTTTGGTACAAGTAGCACGCCCCGTCTTCTTCCCTGATGGTAGCATAAGCGCTGTTAGCCAGAGGGCACGCGGATCTCAGACACAGACCTGTCACGTTGAATTCATTCTGACAAAATGTGCGTTCTTTGGCCACTTTGGTCTTGAACGAGCAGAAGCTCATGTTAATTATGTCCCAGATCACTGCATCTTGTTGCATAGTGCTGTATTTTCTACGTTGTGCCTTGTATTAAGGCTACGAAGATCTCAGCGATGTGTGTGTCAGGATCGGCGTAATATGCAATAAATTTGCAAAATTACGACGTGCTGGGTAAAAGTAAGGCGCAGAAAAGCTTACGCTTACTGGCTATCAGCTACAACTGAAGCCGACTAGATCAAACCAAGATTACTTTCTATAGCCGCGAAAGCTACACCAAAAACAAACCAAGTATGGGAATGTCATTATTAATTTGGATTTCCAAAGGTTATTGCGCTTGTAAATGATGGATTCGATGGATTCGATGGATTCGAAGGATTCCTTGCCACTGGTGTCACAGCAAGTGGCAGTCGGTTTAGCATTGCCGGCTGTGGGCGAGAAGCGCATCAAGAAGCCCTCCATGAAGCTGGAGCAGGGGATCTCAAGCGCTACCATCAATATTCACGGACAGCCCATCACCAAGAAGCCAAGGCCCGCAGGGAGTGCAAAGCCAAAGACAGCAAAGCCACCACTTGCAAAGAGCGCGACCAATCTTAGCAACTCAGCTGGAGTAAACTTGCTTCTAAGCATCGCACAGACACAACCAAAGAAGAAGGAGGAGGAAAAGTGGGTCCCTCCTTCAGTTGCCATATCCGCGCGTGACCGTGCACCACAGCTAGTACTCTCTAAAGACCAGATGGAGCTGACTGGTGTGACAGGAGGCTACCGCCTGGCACGCGCCACACACGGTGTACACAATGGAGCGTACTACTGGGAAGCAGAGATTCTGGACCTTCTCCCAGGGAGCTTTCCCAATAGTCACGTGCGCCTGGGATGGACGACACGACAGGGGGATTTACAAGCGTCTGTTGGCAACGACGCATACGGATACGGCTATCGTGACACCTCCGGATCCAAGTGTCACAAGGGCATTCGCGACGATAGCTACGGCGCAGCTTACGGTCCTGGAGATATCGTCGGGTGCTTCCTCAATCTCGACGTAGAAGATATTGATAACAATCAGATGCGCTTCTTCCTCAATGGCACGGACCAAGGCATCGCGTACCGTGGCAAAGAGATACCGCTGGGCGTGTACTTCCCTGCCTGTTCTTTGTATATGAATGCTCGGGTGCGAGTGAACTACGGTAAGTATAGCAGTAGCAATAGTAGTATTAGATAGTGCTTGTTCTCTCTCTCTCTCTCTCTCACTCTCTTTCTCTCTCTCTTGCACACACACACACACACAAACTAACCATCTTGTTCGCGCCCACAACTCACTCACCCGCACACAGGACCCTCCTTCATCCTGCGTCACGACATATTCAACGCCAACGCCGTAAGCGAGGTCCAGCCAATGAATCCCGAGGACAGAAAATCGCACGACGTACGCATTGCTGGCATCAGGGCAGGCAATGCAAAGGTGGCAGCTCTGCTTGCGGCGCCTCATGCTAATAAACTTGTCATGTAGGATGGCT
>JACKZZ010008918.1_pt1 | contig 23844 bp, 31 predicted proteins | sample 8027871 | NCBI WGS metagenome assembly JACKZZ01 (sample SAMN15724774, study PRJNA655200) | protist metagenome | isolation source: fluorescence activated cell sorting (FACS) single amplified genomes of... | place: USA: West Boothbay Harbor, Gulf of Maine | collected 2000-07-19 | reverse complement strand
AACCAAAACTGGTAAGACAAATGGTAGTAAGGCAAAGAAGGCGTCCGCTACCACCGAGCAGAGGTCAGCCGAGGCAGGTGCAACAACAGCCAAGGCGAGTACCTCTGGTTCCAAGAAGAAGTCTACTGCTGCTACCGTCGCAGGTACATATCTTTTCTGCATATATATGGCTACGCCTATACTTGTGGGCGTATAATATATTATTTACTGCATTAAGGAACTCAGAAACATTTAACTCTGTTAATGCATATGTATTGTTGTATAGACAAAGAAGTCAACGAAGTGGGAGAGAAACTCTCGCAAATGAAAGTGAGTGCCACCTCGCGAGCAAAGGAAAACAAGAGTGCGGAGACTGCGCCCCCTGCTCCACCCCCTGTTGCAACATCCGGTAACAAGAGGAATAAGAAGAAAGTAGCGGCTTCCACTGAGAGTAACAGCATGACTGCAGCAGCAGTTAGTCAGAATGATACCCTCCCCCCTGAGCCTCCTTCAACAGCTGCGGTGAACAGCAGTAAGAAAAACCTCCCAAGGAACAAGAAAAAGTCGGCAAATACCTCTGCTGTCGCTGCTACTCAGCCCTCAGCCCTCAGCCCAGTCCACCACCGAGACCGTCGCCTCCTCCACTGATGCTCCCCTTCCAAAAAGAGAGAAACGTCAGAAGAAAACTACCTCACCTACTCCTGATGTGAAATCATCTGGTGATAGCGCAGGGGCAGAGTCTTAGTAATTTAGTTCGAAGGAAGAGGAACGGGTAGTCTTTGCGCGGAAAGCGAGGCTTGCGAGAAATGAGATTAAGCCACGTCAAAGTATGGTGCCGCTTGTTGAGATGTAAGAATTCGGCCTAGGTAGCCATACATAGCTACTAGTACTAATAACAGTAGCAGTAGCATGATTGTAGCTTGTAGCAGCAATGGAATTCCCCACGTAAAATATAACCATTTCTACCGCAATACGAGTTATTGAGTATTACAAACTACTGGTACATCATTGTCGGTCCAACAACAGTGGTGCAAAACGCATTTACAACAGTAGATTATTTTTAGTATTGGCCAGCTCCGTCCATACCTACCGATGAATGATGCGGTCAATTTCTTTCCTGATTTTAATACTAAGAGATTATTCGCTACTAATTTTGAATTCTGAGGTACTCATTACTACGTAGAACTTACTACGTAAATACGATAATAAAAAAAGTACTACTACTACTACTACTACTACTACTACTACCGTAGAAACCACATTAGCAGGGCTGTAAACCAATTAATTGGCAATTAATTGACGCAAGCTGTAATCAATTATAATTGCAATTATTATTTAACTGATCAATTAATTTAATTGCAATTAATTGATAATAAACTGCACGTACAAGCTAGTTATACATTAGCTGCCAACGTGGCTTGTTCAACTGTCTTTTCATTCCAGAGGCGACGATTCATGCGTAAAAACATTAATAACTCTAAATGTCTAGGAGTCATACTCTTGCGTAAATCAGTCATGACAATTAAATACGTAAATACTGCACACATTGGAGCACATGCTATGACCAAGGAGAAATGGAGAATCATCTACTTTGTGAATGTGAGAATGTAAGTTGTTGCTGTCATCATCATGTATTATATGTACTTATGTAATAATTTTATGTGATCACAGTTTCAGTGTGTGGTCGCCAACAGCATACGCTCTGATTTACGGGAGTATGTTATTAGGAAACTTGAAGAACGACTGCAGGAACTTCGTGCATCAAGTCATGTTCGCCAATTGTCACTTAGGAATAGAAACATAGATATAAAAAAATAATTTTTTGTAAGTGTTTGTTTTTTGTAAGTTGTAATAACACATACATATAATGCTGGACTGGGATTATGGTTGTACGCGCAAAGTATGCGGTGGTAGTGCGACATTCGTTTTGTTATTTCGTAGGTCACCATCTTGCTTGTTTTTGTATAAAAGCTTACTTATTAATAGATTTGAACACTGAACACATTTTTAAGGTAATATAATAATAGCCTTTAACTACATAATATTCGAATAATAATAACTAGTATAGTCTAATCATAACATGCCATTTGCAAATTACAAATTAATGGTATATTTCTTATTCTTCAATTAATTGCAATTATTGACAATTAATTGAAGAATTTTTTGATCAATCATAATTGCTATTATTACTTGCTGTCCCAATTATAATAATTGCAATTTCAATTATTGCCAATTTATTGCAATTAATTGAAAATGAATTAATTGGTTTACAGCCCTGCACATTAGACATAATATCAAAATTTCTTAAATTACTCAACTATTAGTTTTAGTTGTTTTACAAAATCTAGATAATGTTTACTTTTTGTTTTCTGTTTGTGCTACTCTCATCACAATAACAGTAGTGTCGTCAGGCATTCCTCCACCCCACATAATGTCATTTTCTTTCGCTAACACCGCAAATGGAGAATCTTTACTAGAATCAAGAGAAAACTCCCTCGCGGTTCGTACAAGTTCCTCGGCAAGAATAGAACAGACAGGTTTATCAGTAGGAACTTCACACCCATACTTGAGTGCCTAAAACATTTAGATCACAGTTAGCAACAAACACATATAATAAACTTACTAGCATAGACATAATATTAACATACATACCTCTCCTTTTCTAGGATACTTTTCCGAAACAGGAAACCACTTCCTTTCCCACAGCTCAGTCAGAGTAATAATTTCCACTATTCACAAAACAACAAGTATAGTGTCGTAATGAGTAAAGCAAGACAATACAGTACATATTACATAAAACCACTCACTTAAGTCTACATTGTCAAACAGTCCATCTGTAGCAAGAATCACAATATCTCCTGGAAGCACTGGAATTGAAGCTGTGTGTATGGTTTGGCAATAAATGCAAGCAATATAAACACAAGAAGTAACAATATTTTTGAAAGTTATCATAAACACATAGTAGCCCCACAATGAAATAAGCAACAAAAATCATAGCATACACACATCAAATAGTACCGGTATCAGCATCATTGGGAGTCTCGAAGGAGCCGCCGGGTCCGTCTTCATCATCACTACAAAAAAGAAATGAAGTTGCATAAATAGAAAAAGACTTTTTAGAATTACGGGAGAGACTGTTTATGAAACAAGTTGTAGAAGTGGCAAAGAGTTGATGACGCATATCTTTATATTGTATATTGGTATATCATATACATATATGGAGTCATATCATGTAAAATACACAATACACAATACACAATACACAATATGTAATATACAAATATATTTAATACAATTATATTGAGTCACGTACACATGTCCCAATTGAAAAGGTAGATTGAAGGATTTCAGTTGTTGGTGAGACAGGTAAGCAATTCGAAGATCATGATGGCGCAAATGTCGGGGTGTATACCGATCTCTGTGGTGAAAGTTTGAACGCCACAGGAATGAAAGATATTTATATAAAAAGCAGTTAGTACGCATCACATCGTTCGCAAGATGATAATACTACAATGATATTAATAATGACAATACTGGCTGATTAGCCCGATCTGCCAAACTAAATAGTTAATAGAGTATCTTAATAAGGAAACTAATTGTAATCAGGCAGAACATATGACTAGCACTAACCTCATATAACCTGCCACTTCGGAATCAATATGTCTTAAAATCATTAACCCACAGTCTCCAAGATTACTGTACATGAGTTGATTGTGAGTAGTATCTATTGTGGCCACGCATATAGTTGAACTCCCTTTCACTTTTTGTGTGGTATTCGCATGCCATGCTTCTATGATTATATCCAATGGGTGCAAATTCTCCTCTGCCGTCATATGATAGTAGTAGAATGATGATAGTAAAAGTATGCAGCACCAATACAAAATAATAACAATCTATATGCACACAGTCTTCACACTAACACAATGACTGTTATCCATCCACCCACTGACACATCATCCACACCTATATCATGATCATTCCCAAAAAGTGACTTCGCTTCTTTTTTTGATTCGCTTTCATGCTCAATCACCAGTCGAGCATTCTCAGTAAGTTTTCGTGAGTAATCTCTCGGATCGATACCATAATTTCTCCAACTACCAACACCATCGGCCACGCAAGCATAGACCTGTTGTGTTGAAGTAACGAGAAAAAAGCGCAGAAATATGACACATCGCATGTATTGCATGTAAATATAAACATGTCGTCGGAAAAATACTAGCAATGGTAGAGGTACCTGCTTAGTATTTGAAGAAGTTTCCGCAATAACGAGGAAGTGAGAATCTGGTAGCCATAAATACAGTACAGTACAGGTAAATAATCACGATTAGTATAAGCAAACGTGAACAAAACTTATGGCAATTAAGACCATAAATACGTGTATGTAAATAAGTGCCTGAATCTACCCATCCATACGACATATTACCTTCACACAAGTTCATATCAGTAGCAAGATTTTCAGCCCCATATTGCCTATAAGAAACACATAACATTAGATGAATTAAACATCATAGCACATTTTTGAAATTATAGCCGATGGCATTAGTTATTTCAAAGCAAATAGTATCAATCTACCCGACCCACTATCTCGTCAGACATAGGTTGATGATAAGTACCCTCATTACATAGACATTAACCCAATCTACAAAGTCATGTATATGCCCATAATATATACCCACCTATGGTTATGTGCGACAGAATCAGCCTTTTTGAAGGGATGTGGCAATGCGAAAACTCCCTCATCAACTACTAATGCAGGACGTGCCTCGACCTCAGAATTATTACGCTGGACACTGGTACCTTCAGGTAAGCCTTTACGACCCATCACGTTCGAAATAAATCCTTTCTTCCCTATGAATGAATTGATAGATGAAGATGATAAAACGACGTGGTATTGATATGAATCTCAGTTATGTTCACTAGTACATGCATGATACAATCATACTACTAATATCTCACACATGCATCATGATTCTTCATACACACCTCCGGTTGCATGTACAGTGAAGGCGGAGTCTGCTAAGTCTTTAGCCAAAATGATGCCTATGCATGCAGCATATGTTATCCAGTAAGTGGGTTTAGTGAGTGTATGATTGGAGAGTGAGGGGACAATATTAAGATAAAAGAGAAAGTGATATATACATGTACACACATATCCATACTTATACAAACAGTGCTTATTTATTACCCAGAACTTCACCATTGTGAATAATAGGGACGTGGCGGATGCGTAGCTGAAACATGATTTCACGACATCGACTAATTTGATCAGTGGGTGCGCAATACACCTGATTATCATAGCATCAGTCATCACACAAACATAATCTATTCTGCATGGTATTAACAACAATATAGCACACGACGTCCGTACCACTTTATGTCCAGGTGTCATCGCTTCTTCGATTCTCCTCGACAACACATTTCCATATCGTCCTTGCACACCTTTATTGATAAATCTAAGCAAGTCACGGGCAGTGAAGAGCCCAATGACTTTATCGTTCTCATCTATCACCAGAGAGGCAGAATCCTTATTCTCCACGAGATGACTAATTGCTTGCTCAATGGTAGCATTTCGGTTAACTGTAAATGTTTTTGGGTTTCTATCATGCAACAGCGTATCGATCCGAAGATTTGGTTTGATCCCACTTCTTTCGGATTTATTATCCGTATGAACTTGACAAAAAGAAGGTCTAAACAAACTAGAACAGCGATGTACATGTAATCCTTTCTGTAACCGGTGTCCTGCACGTGCAAACATATTAATTATATTTCTATCCAAGCAGAGTAGTAATGAATTGGCTCTTCCTTCCACCACCACAGTCACATGTGCAGAGAGTTTGAGAAACATCACCAGGACGATCTTCGACAGTAGTTGTGTAGACACGAGTTTTGCTCCAAAAACTTTGAAATTTCAAACAAACTGAACAAACAGTGACATTACTGCACACCAGTAGTATTAAAAAGTTCGGTGAATAAATAAAAACAAAATGCTATTGAGCACATCAACTAGGGTTGATACCGCCGCAGGAGCCGTAAAAAAGGTGTCTCAGGAAAAACTGGTCTCGCTTTATTCGCAACCACCACAGGAGGAAATTACATTGGATGAATTTGAGCTTTATGCTTTAGATCGGTATACATCCATATTTCTTCTTGTGATAGAAAGTTTAATAGTATTTTAGGCTCCAACTTCTTCGAGGAATTGAAAACCTTAAGACTCGAGGATTCGATGGACCTGAATACACCTCTAAATTGAACCAGGTAAATTAATTTACCAAGAGAAACAAAGTAGTTATTTGATGTGTCGTCATACAGATTGAAACCAAATTTATGCCGCTCAGAACTCGAAGTGATCAAGTTGAAATCGACAAAACAGGTCGAACCAGTGACCAGCGTAAGGATCAAATTAGCCATTTCATTATGCGGTTGGCATTTTGTCGAACCGAAGAACTCAGACGGTAATGATGTTTGTAAATCTGTTCATAACTCTTCTCACTCATTCATATATGCACATTCTCTAACTATTCGTATCGCATCACACACCTTTCTTCCGATACAGATGGTTTTTAGCCCATGAGTGCCATTTGCTGAAACACCGTCTCGACAAACTGACTGATCCTGAGAAAGCAACCTTCATGCACAATAATGGCTTGTCTTATGACCAATTAAGTAGAGAAGAAATGGAGAAACGAAGCGATAAACTCATCGGGTTAGCAGGAGTAACAGAAATGAATTTCTTGAGTGCGAATATTTTTAGGTACGATGCGTTCTTCAGTATGCATTTTGCGTATGAGTATCATGCTTTTAACTTATATTTTTAACTTCTTCTGCAGAGTGCCTTTCCAGCAGGCACTAAGTCTTGTGAACAACAGAGGGGCCTATATCGAAAATGGTTTTGTATTTGTGCCTTTGACTCGACTTGTGTCTACCGTTGTTACCCGAGTACGTATATAACTGTATACTTGAATAATTATATTCTGTACAACTGTGTTGTGTTGTGTTGTGGATTTCCCCTCGTTGTATTAATTGTTTATTATTTTTTTTATTTCTCTTGCTTCTATTGACCTGTCCATATGTCCTTCTTTCGTTCTATCTCAGTTCCGCATGAACCTTTCTCGCTCTCTGGTGGAAGCTTCTCATATGTTCGAACATGTTCGAGGCGATACTCGCATTGGCCCTCTACTAAAGGTGACTACACTTACGATCATGACACTCTACATATATGATCTGACTGGATACACATATGGATGCACATATGGTTATCTCATTGATTCATATCTTTATCGCTCTCGTGTGCAAAAACAACTACCGTATTACAACTAATCAATGCCATTAATTGCGGATGACCAGAATATGGATAAGTTATATGTGGGTAAGGACTTTGGGTCCAAGGGCATGTCAGGAACTGATAAACTCACTCCAGCAATGGTAGGTGTGTGTCCTGTCAGTATTGTCCATAGAAATCATATTATATTAGTGTCTACATTAATCTGAATTAGATTAGTATGTGGATGGATAACAGTGAAGCTATATATATGTTGAGTGGTAGCGAATTGTTGGTTGACGGCTGATAAGTATAACTACTTCGATTTATTTATATTGCGACTGTGAATATCTATGTGTGTGCGTTTTACAGGTTGATGAAGCTGCAGATAATCATATGCCATTATGCATGAAGGTACGTAAGACGCCGAGTCATCAGCGTGGTGCTTATGTATGTAGTCCGTATGTGTATATGCATATGTCATTTATTTAATGTATTGTACTATGAATAATGTAGAACCTTCATCATGCCCTGGGCAGAGAGCACAAACTCAAGCATTGGGGTAGATTGCAGTATGGGTTATTCCTCAAAGGAGCGGTATGTTACCAGCAGCTTATACACTCAATACCGTTATACACTATTCAGTTTTGTATACTTAATTTTTTATGTACACTCTTTATATATGGGCACTTGTGCATCATGGGTTACACCTATCACATCCTAATACACATCAACACATAGGGCATGGATATGGAAGATGCTCTTGTCTTCTGGGAGAACAAGTTCGCTCGTCTCATTCAGCATGATCAATTCACAAAGCAGTATGCGTATTCCTTCCGTCATATGTACGGGAAAGAAGGAGCTCGTAAAAATTATACTCCTTATTCTTGTATTAAAATTATCATGGGAACACCTCCTGAGCCTGGAGCCTATCATGGCTGCCCTTACAAGTAATATTACCACTACTTACTGTCATACTACAACTACTAACGTCCTAAACTATATTACTTCTACCACTACCGTATCTAATGCTACTACTAGTATGTCTAATGTGATGAGTTATGTGTATGTAGACATAATTCAGAGAGCAATTTGTCCTCTCAGCTCTTAGCACTTAAACTGGGAACACCGGAGGTGAGTGAATGAGTGAGTTATATATATAATATTGGGTCCTACCTCATTGATAAATAGATAAGTGTGATCCATATAATATATGCATCTGTATATACCTTTCTTTAGACCACTGAAATTCTTAAACTTGCCAAGCATGAGAAATACCAGCTTGCTTGTCAACATCACTTTGATGTCACACATCCAGGACACTTGCAAATGGATTTGAGGGGGGTAAGTCAAACTCTCTAAAGACGATGCTTGCTTGATGATTGATTATCTCGAATCAAATTAACATGGAACATTGTATATCTAGCCTTGTATGTACATGTATATGTGAAGCAATTGTTTTTAGTTACTTCACATATTATAATACTGTTCATGAAAACTATTGTAATTCATCGTCTTTGTTAATTATTGATTATTATAGGGACCAAAGGCAGAAGACAGTGCAGGGACTGGAGGAGGGGGGGTATCTAATCACCCTAACTTATGGTACCAGACATCTCGAGCCTACTTTGCAGCTAAAAAGGGTACTGCAACTAGCCGTATGGGGGGAGGAGAAGGGAGTGCTGTGAAAACAGAATCCTCATCTTCCTCTTCTGTTCCCGCAGGGACAGGCAGTCAACAAGATGAAGCCCCGATGGAAGAAGCATCGTAATAACTAAAACAATGGTGAAAAGGGTGTCAGTGAAGTCCATTCGATATGTCTCTCTTCTTTGAATTCATATTTTCATCACGGGTAATGTGTGGTGGCATTTGTATTTTGTACTTGTGGTGCCAAGGCTTCTTACTGAGTGAGGAGCGGTTAGGTTGCTAGTCTTGCTAAGTTGATACTACTAGTAGTACTTCAATTATAAGAGTGGTTAGTTATTAGTAGTTACGTGATTGGTGGGTGTAATTGAATTTATGATAGTGGTACTGAAGTATTTTGTCTTCATATCTTCTTCATCCCGGGGCCCAGTGCCGTAACTGATATGGTTTCACCATATACACCCTTCTCTGAGCTATTTCTATTTTTTACGCCCCTTTTTTTGCACATTATCACATAACAGCACACTCGTGATGCTAGTCAATACAAGACACTTTTGAAAAGTTGAATTTTTCTAAATTTCCCCCCACTAGTTCTTACAATTAGTGTGGGAAACTCGCTCGCGATTGGTGGCGTACGGATTTAACAGTAGTAGCGATTACTAGCCAGTTGTTGTTGTAATATTATTGGTTTACTATCATGAGCGGTTATAACTGAAAAAAATATCTTATTAAATTTTCGTACTGTTCTTACTTGTAGTTCAAGAACTTCAAAGTACTGACAACAAGCTGAAACTCGTAAAATCGTTACGCCGATTCCCTCTGATCTCTTTCCTACTCAACACTGATGGTAGAAAGACTTCAAGACTTGCTCCATCTACAATTGCCTATTCCATGAAACCCCTATTGTATTTTTCGCTACAAGTGAGGTTTCATGGTCTCCAGAACTTGGTGGCCGCTACTAATAGCTAAAAAGATTTCACAACATCACCATCAATACCATCATCATCACTTGGACTCTCGTCCTGTGCACTTTTCTCAACTCCAAAAACTTCTTCTCTAACGCCAGTCGCTTCACTGATCTCCTCTTGCTCCGCACCGGTATCAGTCAATTCTTTGTCAGTTACCACAGAATCATCTACTGTTGCCACTGCCTCTTCTGCTTCTTGTACCGCTCCTTCTATCTGGACATCTTCCTTCCCCTCGTTTGTTTCCCCCTTGCTGTCGTCACCTTCACCGGTATCTCTCCACACACTTTCCGCTTGAGCCTGCACAACCGCTTGTAATTGTGCAGGAGAAACGCCACTACTCTCCGCATACGGCCAACACCACTCACGATCCTCTGCTTGTCCTCCATACTCAGGGGGGATTTCAGACAGGTCCATGAGGTCTTGTAGAGTCTCATGGTAATTATGATCAAGCACCTTGATCTTAAGGGCTGTTACAGGGTCTATATATGGACTAATGAGGCGATAGATAGATGCGAAGAAGGATGGAGCATTGATGACGATGATACTAGCGAGGCGCTCAGGGTAGTAGTCTTGGTCCATTTGTAACACTCGCTTGAAAAACTTTACACCATACAAGTCGGGGATTTTTTTGATATGGGAAAAGTCAAACACAACGACAAATTTATCAACTGAATGACCTCGCTGTTCCTCGCTGTATTTGAGTCTGAGCTCAAGAAAAGTTTGTATGCGCAGATGTCGAATCAGCATTTTGTCCATGCCAACAGTATGTTTAATGGGTTTCATTTGATGGGTGATAAGCCCTGTTTTTTCCCAGTAGATCGGGTTACCACGCTTATCGAACCCATGAAGCAAGTGAGGTGTATGAACCTTATAAAATTCCTCATTGGGATCTTCTAATGTGTCATAATTCAAATAATTGCAAGCGGTGTGAGGTGATGACGGGTCTGGAAAAGGTGAGTTGTACCATTCCCACCACTTTGTTATCATGGCAACTGCATCTTTCATATTCTTCTTTCTCGCGATAATAAATCTTTTACAATCTGATTTGACGAAAATGATAAGATAAGATATAATACGCTGCGAACAAGGAGTGATAAAATACTAAATGCGTCTTGGTATATCTAACCTTCATCCGAGACAGCATCCGAAATTTCTGGCTTGACCAACTTGCGCAATTCTATAATTTGCTGCGATAGTTCAGCATCAGCATCAATATCAACATCAACATCTACATCAGCATTCATCATTGCTTATATGCTGCAAATACAAGTGAGGTCAAAATATTTCTAGAATAAATACGGAATACTGCATACAAGCACTGAAATACGTCGTTACAGGACTGGCGAGGTTGTGCGAGGCGGTGTTGGTGTTGCACAAAGCGTTATTGTATATCTTCACCTTTTTTTGCCCAGGCGTATCAATAATGATCTTTGGGGACGAACCACGCTTTTTCCCTGACATGCGCACCAATAGTAGAAAAGAAGGATCATATTCGAAGGTAATTAAGAGAGAACGACATTGGTCAATTTATTAATTATTATCAGGATTCAACAACTGAGAATGTGGGTCCCGGATCTCATTACTCTCAAGATTTAGAGAATAAAAGGTAGTGACCTTATGGATTTTCCTTTCGTTGAATGACAGGTATGGGGATATGTAGAACTGGCTGGACCGCTCGTAGTTCTGGTCCCGGCCGCAGACAACCCATGACACCGGGAACTCGCGAGAAGGACAGGAGTGATTACTACATTCACGGACAGGTATGCCGACGCCGTCGCCATTTAAATTTACGATATTAATTTGCTATTACTGTTTACAGCTTGCTCCTGGTGGTGTTGTAGTTCCTGTCGCATCAGATAAGAAACACTACCCTTCTCCTGGTCAATATGAAGTCGCGCAGAGTTCTCCTCGGAGTAATAAAAGTCTTAATAAGTCCTTATCTTCTCCTGATTTTAAGAGGTCTGCATCCATGGGCTCTACAACACCCAGATTTGCCGCTTCCAGCACAGTGGTAAGAGATGGTGTCGTGATTTCAGGTACGCATATACAATATACACCACCACCGCTTAGCTTGCTTCTGGTCTTGTAGCGGTTGCTGTATAGTTTTCATTCATAGCTGTTCTTTTTTGTGATTGTTGTTTATCATTCTGTTATTCAATTATCTATTTTGTAACGTTAGGGAGTCGCCGCGATGCGGAGAGAGCCTCACTACGTGGCCCCGGTTCGTATGATTATTCCGCCGATACCTCTCATGTGGACGACAATAGATCTCACTCCTCCTCCGCTTCATTCACCTCCTCCCCCAACATGCAACACAAGAGCTTCAATACCCGCGTAGCAAGTGGAAACAGTAAAGGGGCATTGAATGCTAGCACCTATTTAGCAAATGGAGTGCACAACTCTCCCTATCATAGTCCTCGAGCTAGTCCACGTGCCAGTCCCCGTAGTACACCAGCTTCTAGTCCACGTATAGGATCACCCAAACCCCCGCATGATCTATTTTATGGATCTCCTAAAAAGCAAATGGGGGTCGATGGTGGAGGAGTGAGAACACCTGTGTTGTCGTCTCCAGCAAATAGACCAAAACCCTTTGGGCCCTCTGATGTGCAGCCAGGGCACGTGCAAGGCCAGGTTTCTAAACAAAAAGTAATGATTGGCGGACCTGGAGGTGGCTTCGGTCCTGGATCATCTTCCTCTCGTCAAAAGGCGAACTCTCCACCTCCTCCTCCACTTCCTGCGGACACTCAGAAAATGGCAGGAGTCTCACACTCATCTTCATCTGGTAGAGGTACCCCCACTGGTTTACCTGGCACAGATAGTCCTGTTGTTGGGGGAAGTGCACGCGGTACCTATTTAGCTTTGTACGCAGAATCACCTTCTAGACATACGGAAAAGTCTAAACCTTCCACTGCAAACACTCAAGCATAAGAAGAGATGTTTCTTATTATTGCTTACTTGCTCGTTTGTTGACTTGCATTTTGTGGTTATTTAGTAGGTTTATGTGGTTAGTATAGGTAAGTTCACTCTTAAGAGTTTGCAGATACAGATGTCTTAGTGAACCATTAGGGCTAGGATTGGTTGTTGGTTGATTACTGATTACTATTACTGGGCCAAGAAAATTTGGAGATTGTAAAGACAGGTACTCTTTGTAGCATTGTACGTGTACTAAATACTAGTACAAGTTGTAGCTAGTAACTAGTCTGACACTAATTTCTACCTTTTTGCGTATGAAAGGGGATTTAATAATAATTTACAGTCGGACAGTATAGTAAAGTTATGATATATCGATAGTAACACATGCATACTACATATAATGTTTGAAACATTATTTTTTATTGCTTGTGTACACATTAAACTTGTGATATGCCACGGTTTTAAATGGTAAAAAACTGATTATTTACGTTAACTTATTCATTTAAACTTCAAGTTCAACGCGTAACTTCAATAAAACCCGATTGTTCAACTTGATTCTTTAAGTTGGACCAAATGCCTTTTCTACTCCTATTTCCTATCTCCTTTCTGTTTACGTTATATTTTTCGATTGATCCTTCGTAGCGAGTAGATCGCCTATCTCTTCTAATCAATCGATGCCTGACACACTTAACTAATCACTTCTTCTTATGCTACTGCTACTTCTTTATGCCTTATCCTATTCTACTGGTATGTAGCTATACTATACTACTCCACTAGTATGTAGTTACTTACTTCATTCACTACACATCACAAACTCCTCTCCTCACTTTTTATGTTTTCGAAAGAATATAAGTAGAAGAATAGAGTACATAATTGAATAGTACAACATTTGCTTGCGTGTACTAGTACGATAGTAGCTAGTTTTATTTAAAGAAGATTTACGTTTGAAATTTGCAATTTAAGTGAATAGTTCATAATTAATGTATTATCATTTTCATACTCCAATATAATTCTCTACTGCTTCCATATTCCATAGCAAAAACTTAACTGAAACAAGTCTGGTATTCCAAGATGATGTCTGCTACAAAATATGCCAATACCGTAGTTATCAGCATATAATCAACACATCATCCATCTCATTTTCAAAAATGTTGGGAGAAATATTAACGCATAATATGGTTTAATCTCTAATCCATTACCCATTAAGTCCATCACCTCGCTGAATAACCAGTTGTCGATCCCCTCCCTACTTCGAGACAGTACTCCACTAGCAGCTACTCCGCAACGTGCCTGAATTGTGTCAGACAGTTCACTCAACATCACTTAAGCGAGGAGAGGTTCAGCAGGAGTTACTTGAGCCCCCGCCTGCTCCTGCTGCACATCAACATCATCACTCACAACTTGCTCTTGCAGTACTTCCTCCTGCTGCTCTGGCTGTTCATTCTCTCCAGCCCCAACAGATTCCTCTTGCTGCTTAGAAAAGTACTTCTCATCAGTACAGTATCCTACAACCTGATCCAACACCAGGGTTGCCTTTTCAGTAGCAGTAGCAACAACAGGATACTTCTTTTCCACTACCTCTTTGGTATCATGCAACCACTCCTCCACGGGGGCAGTTACAGGGGCAGTCTTTTCTCTCATGCTCTGTACATATGGGGTAGCAGTTTCCACAGCCGAGTTGATGTATGGCTGGGAGGCCTCTACTGCCCCCACTACATAAGGATGGGCCTTCTCAGGCAATCCTTTCAGACTCTCAGTAGCTTCTGCAAGACGACTATTCACTCCATCGGTCACCTTTGTCACAATATCTTTAGGTCCAGCGGTGATGCGTGCAGTAGCATCCGACACCACGGCTTGTCCCCTGACGGTGAGACCTGAAATCCTCTCCACTATCTCATCCTTCTCTGTACGAACCCATTGAGAAGTGTTCTCAGTACGCTCCATTGCCCAGTCATAAGCACTATGCACCGTTGTCTGATATTTCTCCTGTGCTTCATGTCCCACCTTCGACGCTTTTACTTTGAGTGCAGTCATTTGAGTGTGTGTCGCATCAGACAAGCCTTCTACTTTGCGTGTCACACTGCGGCGTAGTCGTTGCAAACTTCTGGCAAGCTGTACTAAACCACTATCCACCTTCTCATCAGAACTGGCAAACACTTTCTCTAGTAACTCATCAATTTCTCTGATAATACTGAACCCCTCTTCTACTCTCACAGATAAGACATTAGTTGCAATTACCACAGAGGCATTGTCGATTAGATGGCACAACTCAGTAACAGGGTAAGAAGTGGAAATCTTGTATTGCTGCAACACATGCTTAGTGAGTGCATAGAGATCCTCGGCTTTGAGATACCAGGGAAGGTGACTCAACGCACCAATGCCAACAGAGAACCAATCACTTGGAGCCCTCTCCATCACCTTGACTTTCACAGTCAGAACATATCCATTTAGACCATCTGCCTGAGGTCTGACCAGTACCCAATCATCGCCATTTTCGACTCCCTCCACGGGAATAGAGATATCGCCAAGAGCTACGTCCTGAGATGAGAAGTGTGCTTGGATGGTATCCTCGGTATTCACTTCGAAAAGATCTGCACAAGTTCAACATGCACAAGATTGATGGTTAAGAATGATGTAGAGTGGGGATACTATGGGACTTATGATTTACCTTCTTTTTCCTCGTCAGGGAGAGTACCATTGAATACAATACACATCTGATCCACCGCGCTTACCAGACTGAGAGCATAGCCTGCATTCTCTTCTCCAGCGGTTTCAAGTTTAGCTGGCAATGCAATGAAGCTTGTAGTTAGAACAAGTAAAAGATGTTGCGAAAAGTCTTACCGTTTACTCTGACAAACATATTGCGTTAAAAAGTGAGTTGAAGTGTGCTTCTCGAATTTGGAAGATCCTAAGGCCAATTTGAGTCTGTGGAATTCCTAAGACACACACCGACTATACTACACTTCTCTTGGACACGGACAAATCCTTGTCGAATGTATGCTCTTAGACAACTGGTCGGACAGACAACGGTCGGACATGGACGAATGCATTTGCTCACAATCATTACAACTACAAAATATACTTCCTTTACAATCCACATGAGTCGAAGTACATTTTGCCCTGCTCTGGCTAGAATTGCCAAACCATTTCGATTGTCACTGCTGGGTGTCCCGGAACAAGTGAACATTCCCATCAAAATTTGTCTTGAACAAAACATATTCGCCAAGTATGGAGTAGACGTAAAGTATACTTCTGTAAGAGAAGGTACTGGGCAAATGTTAAAAATGCTTGATGCTGGAGCAGCAGACCTTGCCATTACTGTAACAGACGGCTTCATCTCCGGTCAAGCATCAGGATCCAATGTAGCACTTGTGGGTACCTATGTTCAAAGTCCACTCGTATGGACTGTATGTGCCCATCCAAACTCTAAACTTACCTGTATTGATGACTTCTTTACACAACGAGGTAATAAAACGATTGGAATATCAAGACTTAAAAGTGGTTCCCACACAATGAGCTATTATATGAACTTTTTATACAACAAGAGCACCAAATTTAGTAGTAGTGGTAAGAGTAATAATAATTGTGACAGAAGTGGTCAGCACTGTAAACAAACAAAAGATAAGGGTCTGCGATTCCAGGTGTTGGGAGGACTCGAGGAGCTCAAGAGAGGTGCGAGTAGTCCATATGTACATATGCTGACATATGTACATGTATTTCAAGAGACAAAGTTATTTTACAATTAGTACTTAGTATACGTATTATTAGTATCATCATCACCATTACCATTATTATCTTAGGCATCCATAGTGGAGAAGCTGATATCTTCTTATGGGAGAAATACACAACTTCATCTAGCTTTCGATCAGACGAACTCAAATGTGTAAGAATAACATCGTAGTAACCATTACAATTTCCATTTATTAGCATTGTGTTTTCATTATTTATTCCAATTATTTGCATATATATGTGTGTAGATTGGAGAAGTCAGTACCCCTTGGCCCGCTTTCTCTATCGTTGCCCCATCTCTCCGCGCGACGGAACCAGTCTTCGCACATATGTACCGATGTCGTTTCCTACCTGCACTAGCGGAGGGAGTTGATATATTCATACAGAGAGGAAGTAGGAAGCATTGGCTTCCGGTGGCCTCTCCTCCTGTGGCCTCTCCTATGGGCGCGAACTCTTATTGCCAGAGTCAGCTTAAGAATGAGAAATACAAAGGAATATACCCTATGACCGATGCATCATCAGTGGAACGCATTGTATCCGAGTATGGACACACAACTGAAGATGCATCGGATTGGATGAACAATACTAGGTAAGACTTAGGCTTTTCCTAACTGCATTGCCTATGACACGTCAACACAGCATACTTACTATAATACGTTTAATGCGGCTATTTGGATTGACTGGCAGATATTCCTTGCCCAGTATGGCTGCAAACGTAACTGAGATGCAGAAAGTTACTACTTTGATGAAAAAGATGGGACTCGTACCCACCACATACGAGACAATTGACCTGTGGGGAGAAAAAAACAAAGCAGTGGCATTAACTCAAACAATTCACGATTATAAAACATTTTCACCGTCATCTGCTCATTGCAGACGAAGGCAACTCAATAATGACTATCGTTCTACTGGGGTAAGTAGCCTCTACTTTTTCTCTACAATTGTACTCATTCATACTTTAATATCCGATTGATGTCTTTAAAACCTAAAAACAGCTTTGCGAAGATCTTAGTGGGTGGTAATTGCTGTTAGCGTTAAAAAGAACGGTATGTTGCAATATAACGGTGGTGGTGTGTTGCAATATGCCAGCAGCCAACAGACCGCTGTCCCAAAAGTTTCCGTATGTGAATGATAGTCATGGGTTAGTTGTTCTACTTAGCCTTTAAGTCATGTTTCTTAATTTTTTGTTTAACTCATAAAAATAGCATAATAGCTACTTTAAATGACCGTATAAGTAAATGCTACCTATTAGTAGACGTCATGAAAAACTCTATACGTGACGTCGTGAAAAGCATGTGAAAAATGAGTAATATTCTAATCGCTAACCAATGCTGCTCTATGAAACGGCAGTATTGAATTTCAAGATTTTTTATTATTGACTTCTTGTACAGCTAGTAGCTAGTTGTTATTATACGCTCCTATTTCCAAGTTCCAAGTTGAGCTATCGTTCTATCCTAAGGGTTTATTGTAGTTACGCCACAATAGTACTAAGTAGTAATGGTCGACCCATTAAATTCTTCCTACCCCTTTGCCAGAGGAAGGAAGTTCAAATGTGTTGAACTAGTGTAGAGACTACAATGCAACACTAACGTATTCTGTTGAGTGTTATACTTAATTAATGTCATGCAATAAAAAGTCTGGAGAATAAAATCACACAACGATCGTTTTTTGTGTCGAATATCTTCAACTGGTAATTTCAGTTTTCAGTTTGTAATTTCACAGTATACGTAATAACTTTCCGTATTTTGATACGTTTGACATTCTGAATAGCGTACGTTGAATGTTAGAATTCACTCTATCTATATAACTTATCTATACCTAGATAGGTTATATAGAGAGTAGTGTAACCTAAATAGCTATGGACGATTAAGCGTCTACATTAACTACACTCTTCACTAACACTCGTTTGTCTGCTTGGTTTGTTAACTAAATATACTAATTAAGTAAATTAACTAGCAACTAAGTATACCAATAGTAGTGTAAGTCATAGTACTTAAACAAAATGAACCACATAATGATAATAGGAAACACAGTCTTTTTTAAAATAGCACAGTATTAAGATCTACTTGTATAAAAGTTATGTATATACCTAACTACTTCCACTTTTTTTACTACTAAACTGCTAACCGCTCTTGTTATTTTCCTTCGATTTTTTTGATTATATACACTATATTGCTTATTATGAGTATCAGTTCACTCTGAAACCTAACCTACACCAAGAAATAGCTACAGTAGAGAGCAGTACTTAAGCGCAAATTAACTTACACACCACCGAATCCAGGTTAATCTTCAACACGGCATCTCTCGAAAAATCAACTCGGCAAGCTAACAGACGCCTCAGCATTGAAGTTGAGATTCTACCTTTACATTCTACAGGCATAATGAATCTCTTAATATCAGCAGGTTTGTGCAATGTAAGAACTTTTAGGGCCCAAATTAAAGGCACAAATTTACTTCGAATGCTATCGTCACAACTCGTCATAACTTCGTCATCAAATACTTGTACCATTTTCATGATTTGATCACATAATAACATTGCCCCCCACTCATTGCATTGTAGACCTTCGTTTCTTCCATGGTACTCACTACTGTTGCCATCCACCTCGGAATCAATCATCTCCACTTTCTCTCTGCCTTTTGCGGCCGTGCCAACTATGCTCTCTATCAATAGGTCATTCAAATCCGAGGCTGCTGCACTCAAAAACTATACGAACATATACATGTGAATGCAGTGCAAAACAATCATCACGTTAGGTATGTAGTGTAACATAATCAATAGAATAAACAAGTACATAATCAGGTTCCATTGTCATCAGCTAATTAAACATATTTATACTCATCAAAAACAAATATCTTGGAATAAAGAGTAGCAAATTACAGTAAAATACCACGATTAACTGACTGACTGACTGAGTCGCCCACATACCCATCTTCTTACTTACCTCGTAGTGTGCATTTGTTGTAAGAAGAGCTTTCAGGCCTATGCAATACCCTTCCAAGCTATTTCCATCATACACACATGCATTCCCCTCTCCATCACTATGATAACCATCACTGCCAGTAACTTCATCTAGTAACTCACTGCCTCCATTGCGGAATATCTGTCGTGAGCCTGAGAGAGCCATAACCACTCTCGTCAAGGAATTATGTAGAATTGAATCTGCACGACCATCCGCTTCATCTCCTGATATCACATACACACCATCATGAGCTATGCTACTACTGGAAGCAGCTGATGCAGAGGGGCGTGGGGAGGTACTAACTGCGGCTTCTTTTTCTCTGATATATGGTGAAGAAGACTCCAATGTACCCCCTCTTCTTTCATTATGATTCAATAGCAAGTCATCAACAGCAGCTTCCATAGCGGGATGAACGCGGTGTGCGAGAGTGATATTAATTTCAGTGGATGTTAAATAAGCATACTGATCAGAGCATCGATCTAATTCCTATAATGCAAGCAGCGATATATACATTTAATTACAGTGTGTAATACATGATGCTTAATAATTTAACAATCAGTATGACAAAGTCTAAAAAACAGTGAACTTATTACCTGAAGTATTATGCTTAGGGATGGCATATTTCCACTCTCAGTATAGGCCTTCATAAGAGCTCTGATTTTAACGATAAATACTCTGGCCGTACACAATGAATTAAGGTATACGGCTGCATCTTCGAGACCCAGAGGAAAAGTCCTTTGTTCCCATATTTCATATTGCTGCAAGGAGGTAGAGTGACTACTTTCGCCTGCTCCTACTGAGTCCATTTCTAAAGCAGATATTAGGGCGGAGGATAGAAACAAAGAGGACGATGAGGATGCGACGGTAGGGCGGTCCGAGCCAGCAGAGGGAGTCATTGTTGTTGAGGGCGGCCATGGTGGAAATGTATTTTTTTCAGTCGTAGATTCCGCCTTCACAGGCTTACCACTGCCTTCATTGCTTGTGGGACTCGTAAATGCAGCTAACCATCCTCCTGAAATCATGAGAGAAGTTTATGAATTTGTAAATATAATTACAGGTTACGGAACTGTCAAATGCATATCTTCATACATACACTCACTACATATGTATCCATGTATATATAATACGTCATTGTACACAAATAAGGCTTGCATAGTTTCCTACCTGCTGCTTCTGCCAAGGCTAAAGTACCAACTGCCAAATCAGTGCCGATATTATTAGCGTAGTTATTAACAACATCAAGATCGACCTCCCCTTCTTGACCACCTTCTACACAGTAAATGATATTGAGTGAAAAATACATGAGTGAATATATGATGAATTGAAAATAAATATTTGTGTTATCGAACCTGCAGACTGCTCAGTATCACCCATATGCACCCCTAAATGCTTCCGCGGGGTCATGTATCGATCAGATGCACTGCTACCACCACCACTATCTCGTCCTGTATGCTTACGTCGTACATTTGAAGCATAGATATCTAAATAGAAACTGCGTCTCGCGAGGACTTCAAAGATGTGCACCTGTTGTAATTGTTCGAAAGAACACAAGGATCGTCTCCCCCCTCCTCCCCCCCCTCCATAAGGTCCTGTGGATGATGACACTTCCTGCTTCAAAAATGAACCATTCATTACAGCTTCTCTATCTATCAATTCGATGGCTCGGTTACAGATAGAAAACACCACCGATTCCACGGATAGGTCCAAAGCGCGGGAAATGACACGATGGAGTAAGAAAAAGACGTCTTCCACAGCCTGTATATTCATACCAGTTAAATTAGTGTTTTCATACTTGAATATTGTGATGACATATTTTGGTCCCATATAATATCACCACACGTCGTATCCCACAGGTAATGTAAGCATATAACTTAAGTTTTCGGTCTCTCAGTTCAATACATAAATAAAACCACAGATACAGCCTTATCACCTACCTGTAATACCCAAACACCTTTTTGGACTTCCAATAAGGTCTTTTCCCTACACTGTAGAATGGCATCACCTACAGCCCTTGATAAGTATGCACCCTCCAATACCACATACACCCCTTCTACCTCTTTCCATCGTGCCATATCAGGTTGTTCAGATGAAGACAGACTCTCCAATCCGCAATCCTCCGTCAGGAAGTATTGGTATTGACAGATCAGCAATCTCATCGCACTTAACTGGGATATAATGTAATCTAAAGTAGACAGATTAAATGAAGACGATGCACCTCCCCGTCCACTAGAAGGAGCTGGAGTGGCTGCTGCTTTCGTGGCTCCTGTTATGGAGGGCCCACCACGAGACTTAAGACCTGTAGAGGCAGGAGTAATAGCAGTAGCAGCAGCACTGACAATAGGTTTGTCAATCTCCATTGCTTTCTCGTACCAATGATCAATATTTTTATCCTCTTTAAACTCATTAAAACAATCAAAAGCAGTCTCTGCTACACGTGCATGAAGGGGTGATACACACAATGTCAAAACGCTATCAGATATGTCCAATTGAGCTAACTCTGCCACAATGTTGCTCCACCCTCCTAACAATTCCACCATGGCATTTAAATGGCGTTGTCCATGTTGATAAGAAGACTCGGCATCGAGGGCTGCTTTTGATCGGAGCTGTTTGCGACTTGATTATATGTGTTAAAACACCTGTTGAAGTAGAATTATTATCAAGGTCATTTACTTACCATGCCGTGATCATATTTCTCACACTTTCAGAGTGGAGACTTCGTAAATGCTGTGCAGTCTTCTTTTGACAATCTGATACGATCTCATTGATGACTGATGATTCTGCTGGGGTCGCATATTGTTGCACATCTTCCATTGAGTGCAATTTATCTACAATACCCAGAACGTCATTCCCAGAAAGGCACAAGTAATACTCCTGCATTAAATCTCCAATATTTTCCATATCCTTAATCAATTCATTAATCTAATACATGTCGTACAGACTACAAGAGGACTTTCTATACACAATTGATATCTATGGAGACTGTGGATGTTTCCAACTATTCAAAAACAGTTGAAAGGTATGTCGAATGTTTTCAAAAGCTGTTGTGAATAAACATTTGGTAATTTCGAATGGCATCAAAAGAAGTTGTTGCACTCTGCACTTTAGCTGCCCTTACATTTCTCCCACTCGGATTGAATCCAAACGGAGCGGTAGTGGTGCGCGACTTATTCCCCAGTGGAGATAGATCTGCTTTTGCTATCCGGCAATTGCAATGGTTTCAAAGCAATGATCTAGAAAATTATTTTTCTGTTATGGCTCGATTATACATGATTTTTGCAGGCACAACGATTTGTCTTATCATTGTGAGCATGCCACCTGTAACGAATTCGCCTCGTGCATCCAACTTTCGTGTTGTTGTTGCATTTGTTTGGTATGCGACATGCATGTTTTTCCTTCGGGGGTGCGCCGTGTTATTTCCCAACCCCGAGAATGCTGGAGTTGGCTTATGGGTAGCTGTTGCTGGCGTTATGTTGTTTACACAAATGGTCATAGTGTCCATGGACGACACCCGCAGCTCCACCACTTTTAACCCTGCACGTCACCCCCGTGTGCATCTTCCCACAATGGAGGCACCAGACCAAAGCAGATATGAAGCACCCATGGAAGAAGAAATTAAGGCACAGCGAGTGGTGATGGAAGAGAGTGTACCTGTGTCTGCATCTGCTCAACAGCAAGAAGGTGAAGAACCCGTTGTTGCAAGAGGAAGAAGCTCTCGTCGATCAACTGTGAGTGGCAAGAGCAGTCGCAGCAAGAGTCGCGGGAAGAGTAAGGGTCGCTCGAAATCTCGCGGAGCCACTAAGACACCTGGTAGGACTAGGACCAGAAAGAGGCAGTTTGATGAGTAAGAGAGTGAGCCGCAACGATTTTGCCTTAATCTAGCTGGTACAACGAAGTGTGTAGCACAAATTACTAGACGATGGAACACAACGAACGATCTAGCAAAGTGTCTACTGCAAAAAGTTCAGGTGGTAGGATGTAATACCAGTATAATAATGTAGTGCTATTTCATATAAATATAAAGTAGTACTGAGTACTTGTCATGTGGTGGGCGACTTAAAGATTTTGACAAATTGCTTCTTGTAACCCACTTCTGCGGCCATCTAAGCGAGCAATATATTTACTAAGACTTTTTAACTCATTTAGTACCTAATACTAATACTACTACTATGTGTGGTGAGTGGTCAACAGTTTAACTGTCAAAACAAAAAAAGCATTATTGGCTCTTAATGTTGAACTAGTGTAGAGACTACAATGCAACACTAACGTATTCTGTTGAGTGTTATACTTAATTAATGTCATGCAATAAAAAGTCTGGAGAATAAAATCACACAACGATCGTTTTTTGTGTCGAATATCTTCAACTGGTAATTTCAGTTTTCAGTTTGTAATTTCA
>JACKZZ010009045.1_pt1 | contig 23850 bp, 19 predicted proteins | sample 8027871 | NCBI WGS metagenome assembly JACKZZ01 (sample SAMN15724774, study PRJNA655200) | protist metagenome | isolation source: fluorescence activated cell sorting (FACS) single amplified genomes of... | place: USA: West Boothbay Harbor, Gulf of Maine | collected 2000-07-19 | reverse complement strand
TTGCGTTTAAAAAGTTTTGGTTATTTTTTAAAGGAGTTGTGTTTAGATGTTGGTAGCTATAAAAAACAGTGATTAAGCATTAAAAAAATAAAAAAATTAATAACGGAATGCAATTTATCTACTTTGAATTTTTTTGGTTTTCATATATTAATCTCCGGAACAATACAAGGTCGATTACGAACAACTAGGTTTCACATTTTTAAGAATCTCTCTCCGTCAATACAAAATGTTAATTTTGAAATTCATTATTTATATCGCCAAAGTTTCAGTATTTATGGAGTATTGGGTATAAAACTCTGAGTTTATTATTAAAAAAGCTTTGTAGGAAATATTTTTTGAAAAGTAAAATAGTTTTTAACAAAAAAAAAATTAAAGTTTTTTAATAATAGTATTAAAAAGTTGGGTGTGTAGCTCGAATTGGTAGAGCATTGGACTTTTAATCCAATGGTTATGGGTTCGAATCCCATTGCACCCACAAAAGGTTAAGTAGCATAATGGCAATGCTTTAGATTGCAAATCTGAATATAGCGGTTCAATTCCGCTCTTAACCTAGCCAAATATTTATTTAAGCCTGTAGCTCAGTAGGTTAGAGCGTGTGTTTGATAAACACAAGGTCAGTAGTTCGAATCTACTTAGGCTTAGTTTAAAAACGATGAAAAAGCCTTTAAAGCGTTTTCCTGAAAAGTATAAATATAAAGATATTTTCAGCAAAAAAATAAGTAAAAAAAAAACAAAGAACTCTTTTATTTTACAAAAAGGTAAGTTTGGGTTAAAAAGCTTAGAAAGCTTTAAAATGACATTTTCTGAAGCTGAATCTTTACGGAAATCAATATGTTTCTATTATAAATCGGTCAAAGTTTGGTTTAATTTAGAGTTTAATGTACCTTTAAAATCAAAGTCTTTGGAGAGTCGTATGGGAAAAGGAAAAGGCAAATTACAGAGTTGGGTGTGTACGGTTAAAAAAGGTGCAATTTTTTTAGAACTTGACAATTTAAATTCTGAGATTTTGGTTAAAAAAGTTTTGAAGGTCGTATCTAATAAGCTACAAGTAACGCCTATTGTTGTTAAACGGTTTTAAAGTCAAATAATGTACCATTTTAAGCCTGTAGTTTAATTGGTTAAAATGTATCGCTCATAACGATTTCGATGAGGGTTCAAATCCCCCCGGGCTTATAATATTTGTTTACCTTTGTTTTATTAAAATTTTAATCAAAAAGTATTATTATTAGTTAATTTAAAAATTTTTAGTGCCTATTTTAATGGGTTAATAAGTTGCTAACTTAAAAATGCTATTAAAGCTTTTTATTTAAGTCTAAAAACTAATATACTATTTTTTTATGTTGATTTTAATATTTTATTTTACTTTATTTAGTTTTTTATATGCAATTTGTTTTAGTTGAAAGTTCGGTAGAAAAGGGTCTGTTTTTTTTGGGATTCTTTCTAACTTTTTAAGTTTACTAATAGTAATTTCTAGTTTAAACTCTTTTTATTTAGATCCAACTCAAGTTTTACATTTTAAGCTTGGAGTTTGATTTAGAAGTGAGCTTCTTTTGGTAAATTGAGGTTTTTTATTTGATTCTCTATCTTTAATTATGTGTTTTATAGTTTTTACTATATCCTTATTAGTTCAAATTTATTCGTATTCATATATGTATTCTGATCCAAGTCTGCCTCGATTTATTTCGTACTTATCGTTATTTGTTTTTTTTATGCTTATGTTAGTAACTTCGGATAACTTTATAGTACTTTTTTTAGGTTGAGAAGGGGTAGGTTTATGTTCTTATTTGTTAATAAGTTTTTGAAATACCCGTTTACCAGCATTAAAATCTGCATTAAAAGCTATGCTTGTAAATAGGGTTGGTGATTTTTTTATACTTATTGGGGTTCTATTCATTTTTACTGAGTTAGGCTCGTTAAATTTTTTAACTTTATTTCCTATGATACCTTATTTATCGGCATCAAAATTTTGCATTTTTGGTTTAAGCTTCAATTTATTAAATTTAATATGTATTTTTTTATTGCTTGGAGCTTTCGGTAAATCTGCACAGCTAGGGTTGCACGTTTGGTTACCAGATGCAATGGAAGGTCCTACTCCTGTTTCAGCTTTGATACATGCAGCAACTATGGTAACAGCTGGTATTTTTTTAGTTATAAGGTGTTCACCAATTTTTGAGTATTCAGCAAGCTCTTTAGCGTTTTTAACCTTTATGGGAGCTTTTACAGCTATATTTGCTGGATGTTGTGGAGTAGTGGAATCAGATATCAAAAAAATTGTAGCATATTCAACTTGTAGTCAGCTGGGTTATATGTTTTTTATTTGTGGTTTATCCGGTTATAATATAGGATTATTTCATTTATTTAATCACGCTTTTTTTAAGGCGTTATTATTCTTATCTGCAGGTTCTGTAATTCATAGTTTATCGAATGAGCAAAACATAATGCGTATGGGAGCGTTGCGAAAATTAATTCCTTTTACATTCGCTATGATTTTAATAGGTTTACTTTCATTAACTGCTTTCCCTTTTACAGCTGGTTTTTATTCAAAAGAAATAATATTATCGGTTGCCTTTGTTAATGATAATTTTGCTGGTAATTTTGCATTTTTTTTAGGTACTTTAACTAGCTTTTTAACAGCATTTTATTCTTATCGGTTATTATATTATGTTTTTTTAAGTGAAAATAACATTAATAAGCAAGTTCTGTTAAATTTTCATTCAGAGAACATCGTAACTTTAATACCTTTAACAGTTTTAGCCTTTTTTAGCCTTTTTAGCGGTTTTTTTTTTAAAGACTTGTTTTTAGGGTTAGGTTCTAATTTTTTTGATTTTTCTATTTTTGTTTTACCGGAGAATTTTAGCATAGACAAGGCAGAATTTTTGCCAAGTTATATTAAAATTTTACCTTTAATAGCAAGTTTATTAGGGTGAGGTATAATAAATCCTTATTTTTTTGATCTATTTATAAAATATAAACTACCAAATTTTTATAGCTTATTTCGAAATGAATGGTTTTTTAACTCATTTTATAACACATCTTTGAATAAACTTTATTCTTTTGGTTTTTCTAACATTTATTTGTTTATGGATTCCGGTTTATTACAGGCATTAGGTCCAAGAGGCCTATGAAAAATTTTATATTTAATGTCTTTTAGTGTTACCCGATTTCATTCCGGGTATTTGCATCGCTATTTATGTATTATTTTGGTAAATAGTTTATTTTTATTTTTTTTTTTCGAATTTTTTTTGGCTTAAATGTTAAAAGACAATACTTTTTTAAGATACTGAGGCTTAAGTTTTTTAGATTTAAAGTACATAACTGGATGTAACTTTATGATACAAAAAAGCAACAATACTAAAATAAGGTTAAAAAATTCTCAAAACGACTTATTAGGAATGCCAAACATTTTTTTCAAATTAATTTTTAAACCTTATGCTTTTAATTATAAAGCAGATATTTGTTTTGAAACTAATTTTTCTTTATTCGATAAATTCACACAATTAGTTTTTTTATTTAGTCATAGCTCGTTAAATTCTATTTTAAAAGAAAATAATTTTTTTTTTGAAATAAACTATAATGAAACATTGTTTTTTTATTCAAATTTTAATATTTTCTCTATGTCTTTTTTATTTAAAAGCAATTATTGTTTTATAGTTCAATATAATAAACTAAATCCAAAATATGTAAAAGATTATTTTATTTTTTCTGGAGCAAGCTTAGTTAGTTTAAAAACTTAAAATGAAATTTTTTTTTATTAAATTTTTATTACACAATAGAATATTTTTCATAAATAAAAAAAAAAGTCCCGCTTTAAATTTATGAGTATGAAACTTTTGCTCTAAGCATTTTAACCTAAAAAAGTGTTGAATTAACAGATCTGCAAAACATTCTTTTTTTACTAAATTAAAGCTGTCTCGATATAACTTTAAACGGTTACAATCGTTAGGGTTTTTACCTTTAAAAAAAAAATAACTAATTTTTTGATAATAATATTTTTAAAACAGTGAGCGATACTAAATTTTTTTTTACTTTATTAAAAAAAGCACAAATAGAAAAAAAAGAGTTTTTTTATTGTAAAAACACTTCAGATGTCTATTCTTTAGTAAGTTTGTTAGAAAAGTATGGTTATATTCGTTTTTTTATTGAAAAAAATAAAAAAATACAAATATTTCTAAAAATTAAAAAAATGCATTTTTTTATAAGAAATATGGCTACAAAAAAATCAAGTAATCTAAGTTTGCATAATAAATCATCTTTGATTAATTTAAAGAGGAAACAGCCACATTGTTTGTTTATTTTAAAAACAAGAAAAGGTGTTTTATGTGATAAAAAAGCTTTAAATTTGAATTGTTTTGGGCCTATTTTAGCAGAAGTTTCTGTTATATAAGTAACATAATTTTTTTGTTTTTTATTATGTTAAAAAAAAAATTAAAAACTTTTAAATTAAATTTTGGACCTCAACATCCTTCGGCACATGGCGTTTTACGATTAGTATTAAATTTAAATGGAGAAATTATAAAAAAAGCAGATCCTCATATAGGTCTACTTCATAGAGGTACAGAAAAATTGATTGAGCATAAAACTTACATGCAAGCTTTACCTTATTTTGATAGGTTAGATTATGTTTCTATGATGGCTCAAGAGCATGCTTTTTCTTTAGTTATAGAAAAAGCTTTAAAGATCAGTGTTCCGAAGCGAGCACAATATATACGGGTTATTTTTAACGAAATCACGAGAATTTTAAACCATTTAATGGGTTTAACGACTCATGCTTTAGATGTTGGAGCTTTAAGTCCTTTCCTTTGAGCTTTTGAAGAGAGAGAAAAACTAATGGAGTTTTACGAACGAGTTAGTGGTGCAAGAATGCATGCTTGCTACATCAGGCCAGGTGGCGTTCATGAAGATTTACCGTTAGGGTTTTTAAATGACTTGTTTCTATTTATAGAACAGTTTTCATACAGAATTGATGAATTAGAAATTTTCTTGACTCAAAACAGAATATGAAAGCAACGTCTTGTAAATGTAGGAGTTGTAAATAAAAAAAATGCATTAAGCTACGGTTTTAGCGGAGTTATGCTCCGAGGTTCTGGTATAAAATGGGATCTAAGAAAAAGCCAACCTTATGAAATCTATAAAGACTTAAATTTTTATTCTTCTGTAGGTTTAAATGGAGACTGCTATGACAGGTTTTTGATACGCGTAGAAGAAATGCGACAAAGTTTATTTATAATTCATCAATGTATAAACTTAATTTCGTTTGGACCTATTAAGTCTCAAAACGAAAAAATTTTAGGTCTAAGCAAAAAAAATATTAAAAATTCAATGGAATCTTTAATAAATTATTTTAAAACTTTTAGTGCTGGGTCAAACGTTAATAAAAACAGTTTATACTCAAGTTTAGAAGCACCAAAAGGAGAATTTGGCGTATTTTTAGTGTCTGATGGAAGTAGTTTGCCTTATAGGTGCAAAATTAGATCGCCAGGATTTTATCATTTACAGGGCTTGAAATTTTTAGGTAAAGGGGCCTTTCTAGCAGACGCTGTAGCTCTTGTAGGAACATTAGACGTTGTTTTTGGCGAAATTGATCGTTAGTTACGCTTTTTTACTTGTTTTAAAACAAATAAAAGGAAGGTTTAGGTCTCAAAAAAACTGCATAAACCTTAATTTTTGCCAATTTAATTTATCAATTTTTTTTAACAGGTTTAAGCATAAATTTTTTATTTAAGAATTACAAAGCAATTTATATAAGTTGAAGATTCAATGATTAAACTTAACCATTCAAATATTATTATTCCTAATATTTTAAAAGAGCACACTGTTAATTACCCAACTCCGATAACAATTAACTATTTTTTCGGTTTTGGTTTTACTTCAGGAGTTTTTTTAGGTATTCAAATATTTTCAGGTATATTTCTAGCTATGTTTTATGTACCTGATGTTAACAATGCATTTGAAAGCGTAGAAATGATTGTTAATGAAATTCATTATGGGTGATTTTTTAGAAATGTACATCAAACAGGTGCTTCTTTTTTTTTTATGGCTGTATATATTCATATTGCTAGAAGTATTTATTTTAAATCATTTTATTGACCAAATACTTGTGTATGATGATCAGGTTTGGTTATTTTTTTGTTAATGGTTGCAACCGCGTTTTTAGGTTATGTTTTACCTTGAAGCCAAATGGGATTTTGAGCAGCAACTGTTATTACTAACTTGTTTACTGCAATACCTGTAGTAGGTAATAAAGTTGTTTTATGAATTTGAGGGGGTTACTCAGTTCAAAATAACACTTTAAAAAGGTTTGCTATTTTACATTATATACTACCTTTTGTTTTAACAGGTTTAATGGGTTTGCATTTATCTTTACTGCATAAATCTGGTTCAAGCGACTCTTTATTATCTTTAAAATTTACTGAGAAACTTAATTTTTATCCTTTTTTCATTAAAAAAGATTTAAGCTTCATAAGTATTATCTTACTTGCTTTTATGGTTGTTGTTTGTCTTTACCCAACACTTTTTAGTGAAGTTGACATTTATAACAAAGCAGATCCATTAACCGGTATCTATGTTATTCCAGAGTGATATTTTTTACCTATTTTTGGCTTTGTAAAGTGTGTTAGAAGTAAAATATTAGGTATATTTTTAATTTTATCTTTTTTTTTAGTATTAGCTTTATGTCCTTTATTTGTCAATTTTGAAGGCCGATATATGAACTCAAATGATCAAACTCTCTACAATTTTGTAGTTTTAAATATTTTTGCTAGTTATATTAGTTTAGGTTGAGTAGCTGCGCAACCTTTAACAGAAGAAATATTTGTTTTAAATCAAATAGGTGCTACCTGGTTTTTTACAAGTTTTTTATTATTATGTATCACTGAAAATTATAGAAAAGCTTAAAGTATTATGATTTTTTTTCTTCGAAATTCTAAATTTTTTGAAAAATTAGTTAATTTATTACTAAGAAAAGGTAAAAAAGAAAAAATAGAAAATAAAGTTTTGGAAGTATTTCGAAAAATAAATTTTTTCATATTTTTAGAGAATGTTTTTTTTTTATGCTTGCCTTTTAAACTTTTTTCTAGGAAGTTTAGGTCAGGCCGACATTCTTTTGTTTATAGGAACTCTTTTGTCGTTTTAAAAAAAGAAAAGCAATATTTAAAAGCAATTTCTTATTTTTATTTAACGTTTAAAGAAGAATTCGATAACGAAACAACGCAATTAGAAAATAAATTAGCACCTTTTTTAGAGAATTTTATCTTACAAAAAAGGTTTAAGGCTTCTGCGTTTAAATCCTTGAAAAAGAAAGAAGCTTTGTTTATTAAGTCTTTAAATCATTATCGTTGGGACTAATTAATGTTTATTAACTCAAAATATTATAAATTTTTTAAGTTAACTAAGATTTCATCTTTTTTAAGCATTCCAATAAAAAATAAAGATAATTTTTTTAAGTTTAAAATCCGAATGTTTTTCGACGCTTACGGTTTTTATGATTTATGAAAACTATTATTGTTTTTTTACAAAATGCGTTTGGTTTTTAAAAAATTAATCGTTTCAAAATCTTTTCTTGGTTTAGTTTCTAACGAAAATAAACTAATGCACAGTTTTCAGTTTTTTTTAAGTACTAAAAACTTAATTTTTTTTTCGTATAATAAGTTTTTATTTGAAAACAAGTATTTTTTTAAAAATTTTATACGTTTTAAAAACCTTTTATGCATAGAAAACATAAGTAATTTTCATTTTATATCTTTTATTTTTTTAGTTTTAAGTAGATATAGCCGTGTTGATAAACAAAAAATTTCAGATCTAATAAATCAAAAAATACCAATTTTGTTTTTATCAGAGTACTCTTTAAAAAATTGCTATCAAATACCTTCTAACTTTTCAGATTTTAAAAAAAGCTTTTTTTGATTATTTTTATTGTTTAATATTTTCTTTGAAGAGTATATTTTACATTTTATAAATGAAGGCAGAAAAGAGATCCGTTAAATTGTCTAATAACTTTTTTTTAAAAAACAAAGTTACCTGTAAAAAAAAAATTAATAAGATCACAAGAAACAAAATTTTTAACTCTTTTTTTTTTAAAACTATTGAAAAAAACATTGTTAATAAGACCAATCAAAAAAAGATTAAGCCCTCAAATTTTTTTTTATTTAAACATAAAAAAAATTTTAGAAAACGGCGATCTGTTTTTAAGTTTTTTGATTTTAATATTTTTCGGTTATTTCTGTTAACTTATAAAAATAATCCAAAAAAATTTAATAGTGTACAAACTCAAAATTTTTTAATTCGCAAATTAAAAAAAAAATCTTTTATTAAGCAAGAAGACTTTATTAGGTTAAAGCGCATTATTGATAATTGATTTTTTTTTATTAATTATAGTAATATAGAATATTTTTATAAAATACAAAACAAGACTCCTCGGTATAGAAAAATAAAAGGTCAAAAAAAGAATAAACGCTTGAAATTTTTTAATTTTTTTGTTAAAGCAAAGCATTCTATTTCGAGAGTTAAATTTTTTTATACAAATTTTATAGAGAGGCTACTTTTTTATAATTTTAGATTAAGGCATTTTTGATATAAAAAAAAGATTTTATTGTTCTTTTTTAAAAAAATATACGGTTTGAAAAAAACTTATATCAATAGTTTTAATAAAAAAATTAATAAGAATTCTATGAAAAAATTTGAAAATAGATTAGATTTGAGCTTAGTACGTTTAGGTTTTTTTAGGTCAATAAATTCTTCACGAATCGCTATTTCTAGGGGTCTAATTTTTGTTAATTATAAAAAAGTTTATAACTTTAACTGTATGTTAAACAATAAAGATGTTGTTTATGTTTCTTGAAAAGGGTTGCGCCTATTTGAAAAATTTATTTTTGAAAACTATATATTTTTAGATAATAATCAAAAATTTTTTGTATTTAAAAAAAGAAACAAATCTTTTTTAAAAAAAACATATATGAAATTTATTTTTAACTTTTTTAAAAAAAATATTTTGTTATTTAAAAATTTAATTAACTCTAAAAAACCTAGAAAAGTTACGTATGAAAGTTTTTTTATTTCTAATTTCTTTTTTTTTGTTCTAGTTTGTCCTGATTTTTTAAAGAAATCGGAAGAATATAAAAAGTTGAATTATAATTTTTTTAAATTTAAAAATATAGACTTATTATTGCACAATCATTTTTAAATTGTTCTTTTACTTTATTTGCTTAAGTTATGTTTTTTCTTAATTACTCAAGTTTTCAGTTAATAAAAGGGTTTAATTTTTTAAAGACTCCTTTTGAACTTTATTTCGTAAGCATATCGCCTACAATTTTTTTGATCTTTACCACTATATTATTTTGTTTTGGTTTATATGGATTAATCTCGAACATGGAAAACTTATTATTTTCTTTGGTAAGTATGGAAATTATGTTGTTAAGTATTAGTTTAAACTTTATATATTTTTCTGTTTTTTTACATGACCCAAAAGGTCAAATTATCGCTTTACTTATATTAGGTATTGCGGCATCTGAAGCGGCAGTTGGTTTAAGCCTATTATTAGTTGCATCTCGTTTAAAAAATACAATTAAAACTGTCGCTTTTAACACTTTAAAAGGGTAGTAGGATGGTAGGAAAAGAATCAGTTTTATCTGTAGTTGACAATAGTGGTATAATATATGCAAAGTGTATTAATAAATCTTCTAGTGTAAATTTAAATGAATTTAAATTAGCTAGTGTCGTTACAATAATGCCTAAAATAATTGACTATTCAAAACCTTTACGTAAAAAAAAATATTTGGGTTTGGTTGTTGGTTTAAAAAAGATTACTATGAGGCCTAATGGCATTTGAATTAAATTTGATAAAAATAGAGTTTTAATGCTTAATGAGAGTTTTAAGTTTCTAGGAACTCGTATTTACGGCCCTATATGTCAAGAAATTAAAAAAAGTGAGTACAAAAGCTCTTTTAAAAAAATTGTTTCCTACTCAAAAATTACAATATAATGTTAAAGGCCGCTTTAGCTTATTTATTATTTTAAAAAGTTTTTAATTAAACAATATTTGAGCTAAAAAGTAAAATGCGTTATTTATTATTGTATAAAGCAAAAGCTTTTGTGGCGGAATTGGTAGACGCGTCAGATTCAAAATCTGAGCATTGTGGGTTCAAATCCCTCCAAGAGCAATAACTAAATTTTAAAACAAATTATTGAAACAGTTTAAATTATTTTTGTTTTTGAACCAAAATTAATTTTAAAACCTTATATAAAAATTTTTGGTTGTTATAGCTCAATAGGTTAGAGTTTTTGTTTGTGGAGCAAAAGGCTGTGGGTTCAAGTCCCACTAACAACCTTAATAATATTAGTAAATATCTTAAATTATTGTTTTAACATAATTTATGAAAAACTAATATAATTATTATTACGGCCTTACAATAAATAATTGAAAGTAGTTTGTTTTCGATAATAATTTTTGAGTTTTTTTTTTTAGGATTTAAAAAGTAGACTAATTTACCTATACCCACTGTAAGAATGTCTTGAGTTACTGCAATACCGTCTTTAACCTTTTTTAGGCCGAATGTTAAATTTTAATCTTTACTAGTTGTTGAAAAATATTTTTTATTCACGAATTAAATTGTTTTAAACGCTTTTTTAAATCTTAATATATATTTTTAAATTTATTGATAGTTTTAACGTTTTTAATTTTTGTTATAAAATGCCTCAGTTAGATGGAAGCGTTTTTGTGAGTGGTTCTACCACATACACAATTTTAATTTTTTTAGTATTTAGTATGATATTAACTGGAGAATTACTTTTATTAAAATATACTATAAATCTTAAAAATTTTTATAGTTTTAAAAAATTAAATATATTACTTTCTAGTGTTTACAAAAAATGTTATTAAACGCTTTAGAACAATTTTCTTTTAAAGTTTCTAGTGTTAATTCAGTATTTATAACTTTCATTGTTTATATCTTTCTTTTATTTTCAATTTTTTCGAACAATAGTTTTAAAGGCTTTAAAGTTATTTTAAAAAACATGGTAGCTTGATTTTTTTATGAAAAAATCTTTAAATTGTTTATAAATATAAGATTTGATAGATTCTGTTTAATTTTAACAAGTTTGTTTATTTTTATACTAACGTTAAACCTTTTTGGTACGTTTACTTATGCTTTTAGTTTTACAGGTATCTTTTATTTAACTACGTTGATGGCTACAGGTTTAATTTTTTGAACTACTTTAATTGCAGTAACCCGTTTTAATATGAATTTTTTTAGTTTACTAGCGCCTATTGGAACTCCAGGTTTTTTAGCAAAAAGTTTAGTAGCAATTGAAACTATTTCATATTTAGGGAGATTTATAAGCTTAAATGTTCGTCTGTTTATTAATATTATTTCAGGCCATTTAATTTTAAAATTGTTATATAGCTCTTTAGTTATTGTGTTAGTGTCTATAAATTTTTCTCCAACTTTTTTTTTAAGCTTATTTTGTTTTGGTATTTTAACTTTTTTCATTTTTGGGCTAGAATTATTTGTAGCTACTTTACAAGCTTATATTTTTTTTTTTTTGTTGTGTATTTATCTAAAAGATTGTTTGTGGTAAATTATATTTAGAATGCCGTTTTTTACTCTTTCATATTTTGCTCTTTTATGATTTTTTTTTTTTTGCCTTTTTTTTATTTTAATTTTGTTTGTTTTATGTAGTGTATTTGCCCCATTTTTAACTATGAAAAATAAAAGCATTCTAACAAAAAATTACGCTTTAAATAAAAACAAAAAATCGGCATACGAGTGCGGTTTTGAACCGTTTAATGACTCTCGTGGTTCGTTTGAAGTTCACTTTCATATTACAGCAATAATGTTTCTGTTGTTTGATATAGAAGTTGCTTATTTACTTCCATGATTATTAAACTTAAGAAGCTTAGGTTCGTATGGTTTCTGGTGTGGATTTATTTTTTTTGTAATATTGTTAGTTGGTTTTATTTATGAGTTAAAAAGGGGAGCTTTAGATTGACCTAAAGATTATAATTAAAATTTAGCATGTTTAAATATTTTTTTAGAAGTAAAATTTTTGATATAATACACAGACAAGCGTGATTATTTGGTATGTTTAATAATCCTTTATGGTCGCCGCGTAAATTAAATACTCAAGAACACGGTTTTCATATATTAAAAAAACAGACCATAGCATCTGTATTAACTTCTGGTTTTGTAGGGTTTTTACCTTTATTTATTTATTTATTTCCTTTATACGAGCTTAAGCTTGAATTTTATAAGTACCATATTGTATACTTAATGTGTACTTTTTATTCAATTTTTTTGTGATTACATTGCATAGTAAGAGAGTCTGAAGCAGGTTTTCATACTCTTCAAGTTCAAAGAGGGTTGTTAGTGGGGTTTTTTATGTTTATTTTGTCAGAAGTAATGTTTTTTTTTTCTATTTTTTGAGCGTTTTTTTACTTTAGCTTAGATCCGACAGCCTGATTAGGGTGCAAATGACCTCCTTATGACTTAAAGATTTGAAATGTTTTTACATTGCCTACATTAAACACTATCATATTATTACTTTCAGGTGTAACTGTTACATTAGCTCATCAAGCCATTATTTTAGGGGAAAGATTAGACAGTTTAACAGCCTTATTAGTAACCGTTATTTTAGGCGTTGAATTTACACTTTGCCAAGTTTTTGAGTATACACATATTCAGCTTCAAATTAATGAAAGTGTTTTTGGTTCTATTTTTTTTTTTTCAACGGGTTTTCATGGTTTACACGTGTTAATTGGAACAATTTTTTTAAGCGTTTGTTTATTTGAGCATTTTAATTACAGGGTGTTAGTTGATCAGCACGTAGGTTTAGAATGTGCAATATGGTATTGACATTTTGTTGATGTTGTTTGACTATTTTTATTTGTTTTTATCTATTTTTTAGGTACATAATAAGATGTCTTGAATTATATATTTATTAACTTCACTTACAAGTAAAGTTGTAAAAAAACTTTATTACAAAGATTATAAAATAAGAATTGTAATTTCAGCATTAGATTTATATACTTTCTTTTTTTTCTTAAAAAAAAACTCTTTGTGTCAATATAAAGCTTTAATTGACATTTGTGTATCCGATTTCCCTGAAAAAAAAAATAGATTTTTAATTCATTATAGCTTAATAAGCTATTGTTATAACAACCGAATTTGCCTTGAAATTAATAATTCAGAAGTTCAAGGGGCATTTTCTCTTTCAAATCTTTATAATTCTGCTAATTGAGCTGAAAGAGAAGTTTGAGATATGTTTGGAATAATTTTTTATTGACATTCAGATTTAAGGCGAATATTAACTGATTATGGTTTTAGTGGTTTTCCGTTGCGAAAAGATTTTCCAATGTCAGGTTTCATTGAGGTTCTTTATAGTCAAAAGCAAAAACGCTTATTATACAACAGGGTTGTTTTAGCTCAAGAGTATAGAAATTTTGCTTTCGAGCATTTTACGTCGTTTTGAGTTTCTCAAAAGTTTACGCTACGCAGACAAATAGATAAGATAATTGTATTTAATGTAAACAGAGATTTACTTTGAGCAGAACTTTCAGGCAGACCTGAAAAATATTTTATTAACCCTTGATGGTTGACGGAATTAGAAATGCTTATTTATAAGCCGTGATCTCGCAAAAGCCTTGAAAACGATTATTGAGTTAACTATTTCCATTCTCTTCCTAAACCCAACTGAAATCCAGGATTTGATTGTCTTCTTGAATTTGAACGCCGTTTTAATCAACCTTTTTGTATATTAAATGATATAAATGATTATTCTCATATTGACCCTACTTTTAAGAATATTGATCAGTTTGCTACATTTCGTGTCGGACCTTTTAATCATATTATTAGTTCTTATGACGTTTGAAAAAAATTGTCAACTTAAAATTAATTTGTTTATAGAATGAGTTCAACTTCTTCATTTGGTAAATTAACATTTTTTTCCTTGTTATTTCTTTTTGGATTTTTGTCTTTAACTAAATTAGAATTTTTAACTTTTGTCTATTCTAATTCAATATTGTTAATTTGTGGATTATTACTAGGTTGTTGTTTTTTAGTTTTAGCTTTTCCTTCTAATATAAAGGAAAAAGCTCTTACTGCATCTTCAACTTGCTTCTTTATTACTCTTTTAATTTTTGCAAACTTTTCTCCCTATTGTACAAACTTTCAATTTTTTAATGAGTATGCGTGGTTAAATAATTCGTTTTTGCAGATCAATTTAATGTTTGGTTTGGATGGTTTCTCTATCTATTTTTTTGTATTAACGAGTTTTATTATTCCTATTTGTATTTTTTTGGAATATAGAAATAGCGATTATTTTTTTCAAAAAGGCTTTTTAATGAGCTTGCTATTTATTGAACTAGCCTTGTTTATTGCTTTTAGTACACTTGATTTATTAGTTTTTTTTATATCATTCGAAAGTATATTAATACCAATGTTTTTAATGGTGGGTACTTTTGGGTCTAATAAGCGTAGAATAAAAGCTAGTTTTTTTTTTTTTATGTACTCGTTTTTATTTTCATTATTTTCATTGTTATTAATATTTTACATCTATTATGTAGCTAAAACAACAAATATTTTATTGTTAAGCGACTATTTATTTAACTCAAATCAACAAATACTGGCTTGAGGGTTAATGTTTATTACGTTTTCGGCCAAAATTCCTATGTTTCCATTTCATATTTGATTGCCAGAAGCTCATGTAGAAGCCCCAACTATAGGTTCGATGATTTTGGCAAGCTTGCTTTTAAAATTGGGAGGTTATGGCTTTCTTCGATTTTCTTTAGGTTTGTTTCCTGAGGGTACATTTTTTTTTTTACCTTTGATTCAAATTTTAGCAATTTTAAGTGTGATTTATGCATCATTTGCTGCTATCTACCAAACAGATTTAAAAAAAATTGTTGCTTACTCTTCAATTGCACATATGAACGTAGCTATTTTAGGACTTTTTTCAATGAACGTGCCAGGTATACAAGGATCTATTTTTACAATGGTTTCACATGGTATAATATCTGCGGCATTGTTTTTGTTAATAGGTATATTGTATGATAGGTATAATACTCGTTCTATTGTTTACTTTGGAGGAATTTGTCAAATTAATCCTATTTTGTCAAGTTTTTTTTTTTTCTTTATGGTTTGTAATATAGCTTTTCCGGGAACAAGTGCTTTTGTTGGAGAATTTTTAACATTTGTAGGTATTTTTTCATCTAATGTTTTTGTATTTTTTACAACAATAGTTGGAAGTTTTCTGTGTGTAGTTTATTCTATAAGAACTTTTAGTTTTGTGTGTTTTGGTACTATACCATCTAATCTTTATTACAAGTTTGAAATACCTGTTGATACTACTCGTGAAGAGTTTTATTCCCTTTTAATTTTTGCTATTATGGCAATTTTCTTAGGTATTAAGCCAAGCCTATTTTTAGACTTTTCTTACGCTACTACTGTGCTTTTATTATCATGCTATGTTTAATATGTCATAAATAAAAAATTACAAACTATTTTTAAAAATTTTTTGGCAATTATATTAAACTAAAAAAAAGGGGCAATGGCTGAGTGGTCTAAAGCATCTGTTTTGAAAACTGAGTACTTAAAGTACCGTGGGTTCGAATCCCACTTGCCCCTCATAATTCTTGTAGCGGAATTGGTAGACGCGTTAGTTTTAGGCACTAAAGTTTGTGGGTTCAAGTCCCACCAAGAATATTAATAACGTAGATGGGGGTAATGGCTGAGTGGTTTAAAGCGCTGCACTGCTAATGCAGTTTATTTTATTATATGCGTGGGTTCGAATCCCACTTATCCCTTTTTTTAAAAATGAAGGAAATTAATTTAATTATTTTTAATTATTTTTTTAAAAATAAAATTTTAAAAAAAAGTTTTATTATAAAAAAAAAAGATAAACTTAAAGAATTTAACATTTATTTTAAGATTGCAAATAATAATTCTGTTGCAACTATTAGTTATAATAAAAATATTATTTTTTGGCAAACTTGTAAAATGTTTAAAGGAATGAACTTCAAACGGTATAGCTTAATAAGCTTATTTAGTTTATGTAATGCTTTAATAAGTTTTTTGAACAAAATAAAAAATCATACTAGAATTAATTTATATTTTTCTGGTTTAACCAAGTTTAGAAGGTCTATTGTAAAGTTGTTTTTAAAAAACAATTTTTTTATAAAAAATATAACAGAATTAAAATTTTTATCGCACAACGGCGTAAGGACACGTAAAAAAAGACGTTTAGCTAAAAGGCGTATGCGAAAAATTTATCAGTATAGTGAATTTAGAAAGTTAAAAAAATCAAAAAAAGAAAATTTTGAAGTTATATGTAAATCAATCAATTTTTTTTTTTTTAAAGAAATTTTTGTTAAAATTAACTTTTTTTTATATTTACATTTTTTTAAGGTTAAATATACAAAAAAAGTTTCCAGTTTAAGTGCTTTAAGGTCCGTACATAATTATGGTAAAACACGTCAAAGGTTTTTATATAATTTTTATAAAAAAAAATTAATTTTTTACGTAATTAAATCTTGAAAAGTGCGATTTTTTATTATAAACTATTTGAAAAGCAATTATTTAAATAAGTATGAATCCTTGTTTACTATTAAAAATAATAGAAAATCTTATAAGTTTTAAAAAATAGTTTTTAGGGCGGTAGTTTAATTGGTAGAATCGTAGTCTTCAAAACTATTAGTAAGGGTTCGAGTCCCTTCCGCCCTGTTTATAAGTTTTAACAGTTTAATTAATTGTGTTTTTATACAAATATTTAATTTTTTTGAGTGTTTAATTCGTTTTTTTATAAATGAGTAGTAAGTACAAATCATAAAGTTATAGCGTGAATGTATTTTGTTTTTGGAATTATAGCAGGTTTAATAGGTACTACCCTTTCAATAGTTATTCGTTTAGAATTAGCAAATCCAGGTAATTTATTTTTGCTAGGAAATACTCAACTCTATAACGTAGTAGTTACAGCTCATGCTTTTATCATGATATTTTTCATGGTTATGCCTATTCTTATTGGTGGATTTGGTAATTGGTTTGTACCAATATTAATTGGTTCGCCTGATATGGCTTTTCCAAGGTTAAATAGTTTTAGCTTATGAGCTTTACCTTTTTCTTTATTTTTATTGATTTCTTCTAGTCTAATAGAAGTAGGTGCTGGTACAGGTTGAACCGTATATCCTCCGTTATCTACAAGTGAATTTCATTCTGGTCCATCTGTAGATCTTGCAATTTTTAGTTTACATATTGCAGGTGCGTCTTCAATTGCGGGTGCAATAAATTTTATTACTACCATATTTAATTGTAGGTGTAGAGGTATGACTTTTGTACGTATGCCTTTATTTGTTTGAGCAGTTTTAATAACAGCTTTTTTATTATTACTTTCTTTACCAGTTTTAGCTGGTGGTATAACTATGTTATTAACTGATAGAAATTTAGCAACTAATTTTTTTGACCCAGCAGGCGGTGGTGATATAATTTTATATCAACATCTATTCTGATTTTTTGGTCATCCAGAAGTTTATATTTTAATTTTACCTGGTTTTGGTATTATTAGCCAAATAGTTTCAAAAAACAGTAATAAATACATTTTTGGTTATTTTGGAATGATTGGTGCTATGGTTACAATTGGTTTTCTAGGATTTATAGTATGAGGTCACCATATGTATACTGTGGGCTTAGACGTTGATACTAGAGCATACTTCACCGCTACAACTATGATAATTGCAGTACCAACAGGCGTAAAAATTTTTAGCTGATTGGCAACTTTATGAGGTGGGGTAATAAGCCTAAGTATTTCTACTATTTTTGCTATTGGTTTTATTTTTTTATTCACAGTTGGTGGAGTTACTGGCGTTGTTTTAGCAAATGCAGGAGTTGATACTCTTTTTCATGATACATATTATGTAGTAGCTCACTTTCATTATGTTTTATCGATGGGTTCAGTTTTTGCAATTTTTGCAGGTTTTTATTATTGGTTTAATCATGCGTTTGGTTGTAATTTTAATTATTTTTTTGGTGTATTACATTTTTATGTTTTTTTTTTAGGAGTTAATGTAACATTTTTTCCTATGCATTTTTTAGGTTTAGCAGGTATGCCTAGAAGAATATCTGATTATCCAGATGTTTTTTGAGACTTAAACTATTTAGCTTCTTTTGGAAGTACTATTACAGTTTTTTCTGTATTTTTATTCTTTGTTGGTATTGTAGTAAGTTTATTTTTCAACGATCTTAATAATTTTTTTACTTTAAAAAATTTTATTTACAAAAACTGTTTTAGCTTAAATTTTGCTTTTTTGTGTTTTTTTGTTTCTGATTTTTCAGTATTTAGCAAATATTCTTTTCAAGATAGTGCTAATTTATATGCAGATAATATTAACTCGTTTCACAATGATTTATTAGTTTTACTAACTTTTATTTTAATTTTTTTAATTTATTTATTAGTAAAAATTTGATTTAATTACAAGCAAAATAGAAAAGTTAACGCTTTCGTATTTTTTTATGGAGTTGCTGATTTTTTAAAATTTAAAACTTTAAGTATATTAGAATTATTAAGTTGTATATTTTTTAAAAAAAACAATAGCGGCTATTCAAAATTCCTTTTTTTTAAAAAAAAAAAAGAAGGAAGTAGGTCTATTTTTTTAGTTTTATTTGTAATTGTTTTTTTGCTTTCGAATAAAATTTTATTAAGTTCAATTTATTTTGTTCAAGAATTTTTATACTTAATAGTTACAGATTCGGCAAATTTAACTCTATTTTTATTTGAAGTAGCTATTTCAAGCGTAATAGTTTTTTTTTTTATTCACTACGCGAATAAATTTTTATTTGAAAAGTCTTCCAATACGTTTTTAGTTTCTAATATAGGATCTAAAACCGTTGGATTTAAGAATTGATTAACTTTTGGAAACTTAGTTTCTAGACGAAAAACATTTCAATTTTGTGATAACACTTTTATAGAGATTATTTGAGCAAGCACACCAGCATTAATTTTAATAGCTGTCGTCATGCTACCGTCTTTTTCTTTATTATATTTTTTAGATCAAAGAATATCTTCAGGAGTAATAGGAACATCTCCTTTTGAGCAAATAACAATTAAAGTAATCGGTCGTCAGTGGTATTGAGATTATGAATCACAATCTGCCGTAGAAGGTTATAATACTTTGCCTGTTTCAAATGAATTTTCTAGTTACATGGTACCTACAGATGAATTATATCTTGGAGAATTAAGACTGCTTCAAGTAGATAATGTTTTGATTTTACCAAGATTTAAAACATTAAGATTTTTAATAACATCTGGAGACGTTATTCATAGTTGAACTGTTCCATCATTGGGAATAAAAGTTGATGCTTGTCCTGGAAGATTAAATCAAGTATGAACTTATATATCTAAGCCAGGAATATTTTATGGTCAATGTAGCGAAATTTGTGGAGCAAATCATCCTTTTATGCCAATAATGGTTCAAGTTGCTTAACTTTTAATTTTAATATTTTTAATTAAAAATTTATCAAGATAGTTTTATGAGAAAGTGGCCGAGTAGGTTTAAGGCGGTAGATTGTAAATCTATTAACATTACGTTATCGTGGGTTCGAATCCCACCTTTCTCAAAAAATACATTTAATTTAAAAATAAATCTCTAATTTTTAAGTAGGCTTACACTAATTCTGTTATACTGAATGAGAGTAAGCTTTTTTTTAATTTTTATTTCTACGTTAATAAAAGCTTCCAATTTAAATTTTTTTAATTAAATTTTTTTAATTAAATTTTAATAATTTTTTTTTTAACAAAAAGGCTTTTGTGGCGGAATTGGTAGACGCGGTAGACTTAAAATCTATTCATTGTGGGTTCAAGTCCCACCAAAAGTAATAATGTTTAATTAAATCTAAAGTTTTTTTAGAAATTTTTTTTAATTTTTTTTATAATTATTAGTTTCATCCTGGCTTAGAGTAAACGCTGAGGACGTACTTAATACATGTGAGTTAAACTTAAATTTTTAGTAATTTAAGTTAGCTAAAAGGTGAGTAATATTTAAGAACCTATTTTTAAATTTTTGGATAATTTACTAAAGTTTTTTAATACGAAAATAAAAAAAAGATATGTCGCGTTTTAAAATGGGCTTAAAGGTGATTGAATTGTTGGTACATATATTTGGGTAAAGGCCTACCAAGTTTATTATCGCTAGTTGGCTTGAAAGAGCGTTCAACCACATCGGAGTTGAAAAAAAATACGAGCTTCCACGGAGGGCTACAGTAAGGAATTATAGGCAAGAAGCGCAAGCTTGACCATGTGACGTCCAGTGGGTGTTAGGGGAAACTATAAAACCATTTCGGCAACAAAAATAATGATATTAGTTGAAGTAAGAAGTCCTGACTAATTCTGTGCCAGCAGTCGCGGTAATACAGAAGGGGCTAGCGTTACTCTGCGTAATTTGGCGTAAAGGATACGTAGGCTTTTTTTAAAGACATATATAAAAGTTTAAATTTTATTTATTTCATATAATGTTTTTAAAGTAATAAGAGTTAAGAAGAAGATTTTAGAATTTTTAATGTAGGGTTTAAATCTAAAGAAATTAAAAAGAATATCAAAAGCTAAGGCTTTTTTCTAATTTTTAACTGACGCTGAGGTATGAAAGCATAGGGAGCGAACAGGATTTGGTACCCTGGTAGTCTATGCAGTAAACGATGAATGCTCAATGTTGGCAAAAAAGCCAGTGTTTTAGTTAACGCGTTAAGCATTCCGCCTGGGGACTACGATCGCAAGGTTGAAACTTAAAGGAAGTGGCGTAAGATTTTTGCATACGGTGGAACATGTAGTTTAATCTGATAATCCGCAGAGAATCTTACCAATCTTTGTATAAATTAAAATATTTACAGGCGCTGCATGGCTGTGGTCAGCTTGTGTCGTGAGACGTTTAATTTAGTTTAAAAACAAGCACAATCCTTTTCTGAATCTTTTCTAATTTTTTTTTCAGATCAATGCTTTTAAAGTTTTTGAAATTTAGGATGAGTTCAAGTCGTTACGGCCCTTTTAGATTGGGCTACATATGTGTTACAAAAGAGATTACAAACAAAAGCTATAGCGTAAGCTAGTGAAAATTTTAAAAATCTTTTAAGTTCGGATTATTTTCTGAAACTTGAAAATATGAAGTAGGAATCGTTAGTAATCGTATATTATTATGGTACGGTGAATTTGTATTATTCTTTGTACAACCCGCCCGTCACGGTTCGAAAACTCGCCTACTTAAAGTTGCTTGATTTTAATGATTAATTGTTTAATTTTTAATAAGGCGCGTCTGCTGGGTTGGTAATTGAAACGAAGTCGAAACAAGGTAATCGTAAGGGAACTTGCGGTTGAAGTATAAATTTAATTTTTTTTTTTAAATTTTTAAGGAAATATAGTTTAATTGGGAAAATTCTTGATTTGCACTTAAGAGATGTGGGTTCAAGTCCCACTATTTCCAATTTTTTTAAATAAGGGGTAACTAACTCAATTGGTAGAGTGTTTCGTTTACACCGAGAAAGTTGGTGGTTCAAGCCCACTGTTACCCTTTATAGAAAAAAACTTGTAAAAAAGTTTAAAATTGATTTTAAATAAGCTAGGCAATTATTTAAATTATGCTAAACGAAGCAAAAATTTAGGTTAATTTTTTTTAATTTTTAAACCTAAAGTATAATAAAAATAAAATATTATTCGTATTTTTTATTAATTGGTGAATTGAAACATCTTATTAGCCGATATTTTAAATTCAAAAGAGATAAAAAGGTAGTAATGGTGAGTGAATCCGTAAAAAATTATTAACTTTAAAATATTTATCGTTAAAGTATATGTATGCTTACGTAAAGTTAATTTTTATTTTTTAAAAAAGTAAACTGATTTTTGGTTGAAAAAATGGGGAATTAGATCCTCAATAATAAAAAATTTAATTGTCCGATAGTGTAATAGTACTGTAAAGGAAAGTTGAAAAAGATAACTATAAAGTAGTGAAAAGAATTAATTATAAGATCAATAAATTTTAGTTTAAGTATTAAAAAAACGTACCTTTTGTATAATGGGTCAACGACTTAACTTTTTTAGCAAGCTTATTTTTTTATTTTTAAGCGTTTAAGTTAATATAGTTATAACTCGAAACTAAGTGATTTAACCGTAAATAGGCTATTGAGGCCGAACCTGTGTATGTTGCAAAATACTAGGATAATCTGCGGTTAGGGGTGAAAGGCTAATCAAACTTAGAAATAGCTAGCTTTCTGCGAAAAACATCTAAGTGTAGCGACGCTTTTTTTTAGTAAGGTATTCTTTATTTTTACAATGGCTACGGAGTATTGATAAATTGATAATTTACAAATAGCGTTAGTTAGACTTTAAATGATAAGGTTTAAAGTCAAGAGGGAAACAGCCCAGATTGTTGTTTAAGGTCTTAAAAAAAACTAAAAAGATTAAAGGTTTAGCTTATGAAATTTAAATTAAAAGTCAGCTTCAAAGCAGCTATGTTCTTTTAAAAAAATCGTTATTGATTATACTTTTTTAGTTTGTAAATTAAATCGTAGATTTTGGAGTTAAATAGTTTTTACCGAAAATTCAAACATTGTGTAGTAGCAGAATAAATTGTGTTTTTTAAAAGAAATTTTTTCAAATAAATTTATGTTGACATAAGTAGCGTTAAATATCGTTAAAATCGATATCACCGAAAAAAAAAAGTTTTTTATGTAACGTTTTTCGTCATAAAGTTACTTAGTTTTTAAGCGTTTAAAAGAAAATTTTATCGCGATAACTATGTTTTTATTTTAGTTAATTAAAATGTTGTCTCTTAATTTTTTTTATCTAAAAAAGAACCAGGAAATTATAAAAAACTATACTTAATCCGACTCTGGTTTTTTGGTAGAGTATACTAAGGTGTTTGAATTAATAGTTTTGAAGGAACTCGGCAAATTTACTCTGTAACTTCGGGAAAAGGGGGTCTATAAGATTTTTCTAATTAAAAGTTAAAACTTTTAAGAATACTAAAAATATGAAAGAGCGACTGTTTAATAAAAACATAGGTCTTTGCAAACTTGCAAAAATAAGTATAAAGACTGACACCTGCCCGGTGCTCATAGAATATTAAAATTTTTTTATATAAAATTTTTAAATCTAAAGTAAACGGCGGCTGTATACCTGACGGTCCTAAGGTAGCGAAATTCTTTGTCGGGTAAGTTCCGACCTGCATGAATGGTGTAACGACTCTTTCGCTGTCTCCAAAGCTACTTCAGCGAAATTACAGTTTTTGTGAAGATGCAAAATTTTTATAATTAGACGGAAAGACCCTATGCACCTTTACTATATTTTTGTTTAGTTTTTTTATTAAGTTGAGTAGTCTAAAAGGTAGCTTAATCAGGTTGTATGTTAATATACAATTTTAATAAAGCTTTCATGAAAAACCTTTCTGCTTTTTAATGCTAAAAATATTATTAAGTAAAATATTAAAATAAGCAAGCAAGGTAGTTTGGCTGGGGCGGCCACCTTCTAAAAAGTAACGGAGGTGTACAAAAAACTTAAATTTAATTTTTTGTTTAGTTTTAAACAATATTTTTAAGGGTAATACTTTATTTTAAGTTGATTGTTTTACTGATAAGTATTTCAAAGAAAATTTCGGTTATAGTGACCCGATACGTTTTTATAAAATAACGTATCGATCAACAAATAAAAGGTACGCTAGGGATAACAGGCTAATAATTCTTGAGAGTTCATATTGACGGGATTGTTTGGCACCTCGATGTCGTCTTATCGCATCCTAGAGCAGAAGAAGGTTCTAAGGGTTTGGCTGTTCGCCAATTAAAGCGTTACATGAGATGGGTTTAGAACGTTGTAAAACAGTTTGGTCCCTAT
>JACKZZ010004064.1_pt1 | contig 23858 bp, 13 predicted proteins | sample 8027871 | NCBI WGS metagenome assembly JACKZZ01 (sample SAMN15724774, study PRJNA655200) | protist metagenome | isolation source: fluorescence activated cell sorting (FACS) single amplified genomes of... | place: USA: West Boothbay Harbor, Gulf of Maine | collected 2000-07-19 | reverse complement strand
TGATGACGAAGTAGTATATTATACAAAACACAAAACAATACAGGAAAAATTGATCAAGATGTACAACCAAGTTGTTGGACGATGAACAGAATTCCAAGAAATTAATCGTAACGAACGTCATCGCCTTGAAAGAATAGGCGACGCAAACCCTGCGACTTTACAGTATGCAGCGAACGAAAAAGGGAGGCGCCAATGACCTCAAAGCGGACGTTCTCCGGTGGATTATGGAACCCGGCCAGCGGTGGTTTTTATTCTTTCTACCCGCTCTAGTTGCGTCCATGTATTTTGCTAGGGGCTTTATCTATACGTGGCCTACCGTGGGACACGTTGAAACCGTCGACTTGAAGAGGATGAATGAAATTTTTCCTGCGGGGGAAGAAATGTACTTGCGGGCGGCAAAAAATTTGTGGAAGCCGGACGGCCCTGTTTGGTGGGCTCCGAACGTCGACGACCCTAGCAGTGGCAAATTGTTCTTTAGCGACCGACGAAGCAACTTTATTTTCAAGCTAGACAACCTTGCTCACACGATATACGCGAGGGGGGACAGTTGTGGCGACGATCACAATAGAGATTGCGGATCGAGCGGGATCGCCGTGGACCCGTACAGCAACAAGTTGTTGCTGTGCGAGCAAGGGAAGAGGCAATTGTCCCGGCTGGAGGACGATGGGAGAAAGACCGCCCTGGCGACCCACTACAAGGGCAAGAAGCTCAACGGCCCAAACGGCATCCTTTTTGCGCCAAACAACGATCTGTTGTTCTTGGACTACAATGACAACCAAGCCGGCGTGCAAGAGCTTGAATTCAACGGCATTTTCAAAGTTCGCGGGAAAGCAGTCAAGGTGTCGTCGAAGAATGCGAAGAAGGCCGGAACAGGCAACCCTGGGCATGACGCAAAGCCAGAGCTGCTGTCCAGCAGCATTTCCATGCCTGCCGGCATGGCATTTTCCAACGACCACAAGCAATTTTTGGTGTCTAACTCGGACCCAAAAGACGAGCGATGGTACATTTTTGACGTGGAGTGGGACTTTGGCGATGGGTTTCATGGATCGCGCAAGGACTTGAGAATTCTGTCCTCAGAGGTGACGACTCTGAAAGACTTTTCACTGACGAACATGAGGGAGTTTGCTTCGGCGGGAAATCTGAGGGAAGAGTGCCTTAAGAGAGGGCTTCCACAGGGTAGCTGCAGCGGCAAGCCGTCTGGGGTCAAAGTCGATAGCAATGGAAATTTTTTTTTGACTGGCCCAGGCGGCGTTCACGTATATGACAGCGACGGGAACAGGATTGGAAGCTTGTGGACCGGTCTGGTGACCAGCAATTTGGAGTTTGGCCCAGGCAGCCTTTTTATAACGGGAGACCGCGCTGTGATTCAGATTCAATGCCTCACGTCCCCGCGCTGACCCATAAAAGGCTTCCATTTGATTGGTAAATTAAGTACGAGAAGTTCGTACGAAAGATACATTTATATAAAAATTAAGAATTTTAGTATTTCTTTACTAAAGTTCCTAAGAATTATAGTGTGTGCTGGTGCTTTCGTACCCCACACGCGCAGAGACGCACGCTTTAATTCTTACTTTTCTTCTTCCGCGGCGGCCTCCGCCTCTTCGTCGTCCTTCGCAGCAATGTGCACCTCTTCCAGGTTAATCAGTCTATTGCTCTGCTTTGCGAGGGTCGACATACTTATTCTCCCATTTTGCACCACGAAATCGGCAATGTTTAGCATTTCCGCAGTTGTTACTAAAATAAACTTTCCTCTGTCGTCGATCACCCCGGTTAGCCGGCCCATCTCAATCAAGCTCTCTACCCTCTCAATCGTGTCTTGGCCACTAATATTAAATTCGGACGCCAAGTCTTCCAGCACGACAACTTTCTTGGTTCGAATGAAAGACAAGAAGTCAAAAAACACGTCCGTTGTGTCCGTCACTTGACCCGTGCTCGCGGACCCCGAATCCTCCGTCTCAAACATGTCTTTCCACTGGTTGTATTCCTCCTCCTCCGCAGCAGCTTCCTCTTCCAAAAGTTTCTTCCTCTCAACCTGCGCCAAACGTTCTTTCTCTTCCCTCTCTTCCTCTCGCTTTTCGTACTCCAGCTGCTTTTTGCTCTTCTTCTTCTTGCTCTCGTTTTCCGATGCAATGCGGGCCGCTGCTTCTTCCCTGGCCTGCTTCTTTGCAATTTTCTGAGAAAGCTTTTTGTACTGCTTCGACCCTGGGTCTAGTCCTGCCAAAACACTAGCGTCATCATCCTCTTCCTCGTTCGTCCCGTTGTTCCCCGTACGACGGCGCCTCAGCCCGTTGGAACCCGTGGAATTGCCGCCCGAGCTACCGGACTCCTCCCCAGAGCCCTGTCGCGACGCTGGACGCCCCGATGCAGATTTCTCCCCCATCTGAACCCACACATACAACCCACCAAAAATTAAAGTCAGGCCGAACAGTGCGACGGACAGCAAGATTAAATCGTAGTTTTCCATGGTCAACGACGACGTGTCGTGTCCGAACGGCGGCCAATTCCTTCTTCAAAGTGTATGTATTCAATTCAATCGATCGATCGCGAATGATTGTGTCTGACTAATATTTCTCTGATTGCTTGCACATTTTATAGTCGTCATTTTGGTTATCATCTCTCTCTCAGAAGGATGATTGGTTACTAAAGAACAAGAAGTTATTGTACAGTAATGACAAAAGTATAAGGTTCTAAAAAGAAGATCTGTCTTCTCTCTCTCTCTCTCTCTCTCTCTCTCGGAGGCGCACTATTATTAAGTCAAGTCAAATAAATCCTCTTTGTTATTTATATGCTAGACTAGACTATATAATTTAAAATACACTGTATGGAGGACGGACGGACGGACGGACGGACGGACTAATAAGGATCACAGATCACAGAGATGATAGAAGAAGAAGGAAGAAGGGGACGAGGTGACGAGGTATTTGAAAAAATTATAATAAGATATGAAATTATTTTATATGAGATGTGTGAAGTCCCACTTATTAGATCGACCTGTGACGATTTAAATATATATATATATAATAAGAGAGGACTTTTGAAATGAACGGAAGAAAGAAAAGAAAGAACAATTAGTTTTATATATGCTTAGGAAATTGTAAGTGTACCGTTCGGTCGTTCGTTCTGAAGCACAAGCGTCGTCGTTGGTTTTGTTGTTGCAAAGCAGTAAACAAATTAGTGCGTGAGGTATTGTTCGTGTGCCCAAGTACCACTTTTCGATAGATCGGATAAAACATAAAAAAAACAATGCGCCAGGCGTGGTACTCCAAGTACACGCAAAGGCTGAAAGAGTGTACAGAGGTGGACCCAGAGGCAGGGGGGGAAAGCGACAACGTCCCTGGCGCCACCAGCGAGTCGACGAGGACAGCGCCCGACGTTGACGAGGCGATCGATATGGTTCAAATTGGGAACCACTTCCTCCAATCGCTGGATAAATGCGCTGCGTATTCCGGGACCATACTGAGCGACTCCCAGGCCGTGCTGAAGCGGGTTTCCAAAATGGCGGACGAGCACGCCGACGCGTCCTCAACTGCTAACGACGTCAGCACCAAGTGCACCGCGCTCCTCAGCGAGTCCCGGCGGCTCAGGAACGTTGTGGAGCAAGTCAAGAAGCCGCTAAAATACTTTAATGAGCTCGAAACGTTAGGAAATATGTTGGGACTCCCGCTGCAGAACCCAGACGAGGTGGACTTGATCGACAACGACGACATTCAGGACGACTACGAAGCGGTCGATATAGACTGCAAGAGTGAGGAGTACCGGGACATTTTGAAGCGGCTTCAAGACTGCATCGAGTTCATGGTCACACACATACAGTACCGCGATGCGAAGCTCTACCTGCAGAGCTTCAGAGTCCTCGAACGGCGCGCGTTGGATTTGTTGAAGAACCATGTCATTGGAGCCATCAATCTTGTGGCAGCGGAGACTAGCACCAGCGACGCCCTCAGCACCGAAGAGTTGGAGCCAAGCTCGTTCGAGTCGCTCCCGCTGTACTCGAGGTGGAAAATGACAGGGGATAGTGTTCGCACGCAGATAGCACAGCTGGGGGAGGCGCAGGACGTGCGCGTTCAATCGCACAAGGGAGAGGCGGACAAATATGACCCGGTCTTGGAGTGCGTCGTGGTTTACTTTCAGGCAAGGGAGGGGCTTACGCTGCAAATGGTAAACATGAAACTGTCTCGTTTCGGCGAAAACACGCCCTTCAACGATCTTGTCAGAAAGTCGACCGTGTTTTTGCTGCGCATTTTGAATCTAGAGCAGACCCTCTACCGCACGTTTTTTGACCGTGGGGCGAAGGGCGAGGGCCAGCGCGGGGCACCGGGGGAAGCGGCAGCCGAAGTAGATGCCAGCGACGGCTTCTATTCCATGAGCGAAAATTTAGTTGCTGGCCTGTACTCCATATGCAGAGCTGCGGTCTTGTCCCACAACAGCATCGACGAGCTCTGCGATTTGGTCCATATCCTGCAGAGCGAAATCCTTCAAGGTCATTTTGAGGACGGAAAACGCGGTTTTCGGTCCATGGAGAAAATGATCCGAAGGTTGCTGGAGGATGTCCAGGAACGGCTGGTGTACAAAGTGCAAACGTACTTGGTAGAAAACATCGAGCTGTTCGTCCCAGAAGAATCAGACTTGGATTATCCGAGCACTCTGCAGGCGGGTGGCGCGGGCAACCGCGGCGATGCGTCAGAAGGTTCTGCGCAGGACCCCGCTGCCCCCAAGTCCAGGGCTTTGTCCACCCGATGGTACCCAACATTGGACACGACGCTGGTGTGCTTGTCGAAGGTGTACCGGTGCGTTGACAATCTTGTTTTTGAAAGTTTAGCCCAAGATGCCCTGTCCAAATGCACGGAGACGCTGATCGCAGCGTCTAACGAGATAGGAAAGAAGCAGTCCAAGGTCGACGCGTCCCTTTTCCTTATAAAGCACCTCCTGGTGCTAAGGGAACAGATAAACCCCTTCGACATTCACTTTAGCATTACTGCCAAGCAGCTCGATTTCACAACAACCGCGAACGCCTTCGTGTTGTTTCTTCGGCGCATCAGCGCTTTGTTCAGCCTCAGCGGTGAAAACGCCATCATTCGGCTGCTGCACGATGGGATACCGAACATAGTAGACAGTCAAGTAAACATAAAGAAGGACTTGGAGTCACAGCTGAAGTTTGCGTGCGAGACCTTTATCCTGCAAGCAACAAATTTTGGGGCCCAGCCACTCTTGGACGTGTTGAGAAAGCATGGCTACAACAGGGACTTGGATTCCTCGACACTGCAAATGTCTTTCTCGGACGCATGCAGGGCGTGGGAGCAATGCGCCAGCAAGTGTTTGGAAGGGTTTTCAAAACTTTTAGAGAAATTGCATCTGTATTTGGACAACGATTCCACCGAAAACATTCTGATCAAACCAGCAATCGCCAACATTCAATCGATAATAAAGCGGGCTACAGAAGCCAAGGTCCAGGACGGAAAAGGCGAGGAGCAAACAGCCTTGAACGAAAACATGGAGAAAGTTACAAATTTCTTTCGTGAACTTGCCTAGCAGAGAGAGTTCCTTTAGCAGTAAGATAGTAAGAACGAAGTGTTTGTGTTGTGCTGTGATTTGATTGGTTGTTGACCCTCACTCTTTTTCTGTTTTTTATTTTAGATTAAAATGTACACAGTGTAAATAAATAACAGCAAAACTTTAATGTTCAACACAACAATTATGAATATTTGTAAAAGAAGTACCATCATCGTCGTCGTAAGAAAGAAGAATAGTTTTCTTTTATTACCGTATTCCATTCCTGCAGTGTGAAGTATCAATAAATATTTACACAGGTTAGTTAGGGTTAGCGGCAAAAGTCCTCGCAGATCTCTTCAAAATTATTACGTAGTAGTACATATAAATAATAGGGAATACAGAGTTGAATTAATTTAATTAATAAAACCCATAGTATTACAGTTTAAATTGTACCAAACAACCTTCTTCTGAAATATTTTTTTCATTTTTTTCATTTTTTTCATCTTTCAGCTCTACCGTTAAAGATTAAAAAAAAAGAACACCCCCTATGATAATGTGTATACCTCGTAGGTATATAAGTATACAAGTGAATTAGTAATAAAATTACTGAATTCTTTTCCTCTTCCTCAACTTCATCAATCAACGGTTTTTCAAGTATTAAGGACATTAATAGAATATGTATAAATAATAATGAATTCGAATTGATTATATTAAATATTAATACAATCATAATGTAAAAATAATTTAAATAATAATATTTCATTACTTTAATACATATACCTTAAAATAAAATATTTCTTCTTCTTTTTTTCTATTATATTTTATTATTATAATAAATTAAAAAAAGTCATCAGAAAAAGAAAGATAAATTAGAGAAAGAGATTTGATTGAGCTTGACAATATAAAAAAAACATGTAAAGAAAAGAAAGAAAATAGAGGATATGCACAAGAATAATATACATTTATCAATTGATTAAAAGGACAATTTAACCGTTACACCCTCATTAGGTAAGCGAATTTTGTCTGCCACGCCCCGCACACCGTTTCATTTTTTTGCAGGGCATTAAAAAGCAGGAGTTGGCGTAAGTTATGGCAGGAGGCCCCAAAATGTCGTTCACAAAAAGTTCGCGCACGAACGGCACTTCGATTCCATCAACCCCTAGTAAGCGCGCTGCAATCGGTGACCTTCGACTCTTATGGGCAGAAGGAGTCCCTGCAAAGTGCGAGGCCAAAGTGCTCGATACTGTTCTGTTTAAAGATGCAAAACCATATCGGTGGTTGTTTACGAACAAAAACGTTCAGGTTTCGAAGAAGAAGGACTCCAACCTTATGCTGCGAAGCGTTCGCGACAGGTTTATTCGATTAGCGGATGTACTAGGAAAGGAGCGAACCTCAGACTCAAAAAATGGCGGAGAAAACAAGGTAGCAGTGGTGTATACGACGGATGGGTCCAGAATGGAGCTGGACAGGGAAAGCTTCGAAGAGCTTCTAACGACGTCATCGGACGGGAAATCCTTGCATGGCGTTGCCGCCCTGCAGGCTTGTCTGCCTCGCAACGCAAGATCCAGCTCCAGCAGCAACGTTTTCCAGGCAGAGTACCGGTCCGACACTGCTCCTGGGACTGTCCCAAAGGTCACCACGAAGACTGTCGTGGTTGACGCGGCGCCCGGAGGCAACAGAAGGAGTTTGGTGGTTTCTGAATCGAGGAATGTCAACAAGGAGCTGGAGAGCACACTTTTTAATACTGTGAAATTTATCGAGGGTAGCGCGAGGGTTCGCATTAAGAATTTGACGGGAAACTTTATAGCGGACAAAAATGGTATGCTGTGGCTCTCAAACTTTCACCAAATAGCGCTCGAACCAACAAAGCACGATAGCGAGAAAACCGACCACGACGAGCAGCCGCTTCCACCCAGTAGTCTTTCAGGAGGTGGCTCCAACGGCACGTCGGTAAGGTTGTTGGCTATGAAGAGGGAGAGGGAGCGACGTTCAGAGGGGCAGGGAACCAACGATGGGGGTGGATCAGGGGCCGCAGGAAGCAAGTCTTCAAAAGCCCACATTTTGAACTATGAAGAGGCCGAAGCACCGGACAGCAGAGAAGGTGTGCCAGGGCAATTTTCCCTCAGGAATTCGGAATTGGAACGGCCAAGCTTCCCTGGGTCACGCGGGGGGAAAGGAAAGAATAAGATATCCAGGCTGAAAACGTTAGAAAAAAGCAAACTCAAGGACCAGCAAGACAGAAACAGCCAGTCGACACCGAACGATGACTCAACCGAAGGATCACTGCCTTCATCCAGCAAAGGCGGGAAGTTATCAAAACAGGCCAACGCAGAGATTGAAGAAAGCCGTTTTCGGAGCGAGGCACTGGTCGTTGAGCTTTCAGAGGCAACAGAGAAAATAGAAAAAATGGAAGCAAGACTTCGCGCCGAATCGACTGTGAACGCTCGCCTGACAGAGAGATTGCAGGCGCTTCGAAAGCAAGCCCACAAGGACATGACAATGGAAAAAGAGCACGAATCTGAAATTACAGGACGGCTTCGAAGGAACCTTGAAACCGCGGTAGCTAAATGTCAAGAATCGGAAGATCGATGCACAGCGTTGACGATCAATATTTCGGAGCTTCAGTCCTCCGTATCTCAATTGCAAATCCGGTTAGATTCGGAGACAAAAGCTGCGGACAGGGAGTCAAACCGGTCCAAAGAGCTGTCGAAGAAATTAGCCAACACCCAGCGTGAGTTTGCAAGAGCGATGCGTGAGAAAGACGAGCATGTGCGACGCGAAGTCTTGGCAACGGAAGAGCGGATGAACCGCGAAATGTCACAGCGGCCGGGAACGAGCGAGAATGGCCAGGGGTCCCCCACCGCCAAACACCTGATTAGAACAGTTGACGAATTGAACAAAAAATTGTCATTGCAGCAAACTGAGCATGCATCGTTGCAAGCAGAATTGGTCACCAGGAACCGTCTAGAGCTTCTCGAACGAGAAGAAGAATTTCAAAAACAAAGCAATTCCGATAGGCAGAACATTCAACAGATGGAAGATCGTATTCAAGAATTGCAGTCCCAGATGTGCATCATGGTAAAAGATGTTTCCATTTCCAAAAAGCGGGAAGAAGAGCTTAACAGAAGGCTATCAGCTGCCGATGCGGAAAAGAGCCGTGTACAAGACGAGCTCATGGTGGCCCAGCAAAGTATAAAAGCTGTTCAGAGCATGGGTGACGGATCAGTGGGAAGTGCAGACCTTCAGCAAGCATCGCAAGTGTCTGCCATGAAAGCAACTTCCGAGGCAAAAATTCGACAACTAAACAACGAAGTAGATTTTTTGAGAGCACAATTAACTTCAGAGATAAAGTGCAGGTCAGATTTAGAAACTGGCCTTCAGAACACAAACGAAAAGTATTTGTCATCCAAGGAAAGGTGGGAAACGGCTCTAGGCGACTTGGAGAATTCCAAAAGGGAAAGTATGCGCGAGTTAGAAGATCGTTTCCGGCAGGAGCTGCTAATTCCTCAAGAAGAAGTCCACCGCTTGGAAGACAAAGTGCAGGCTCTGCAAAAAAACCTGGGCGAAATGGTGAAGGATTTGTCATTAGCCCGCAAGCAGACAGAAAGTTTAAGCCGAGCAAAGCAGGCCCTGACTCATGAACGCGACGGCCTTCAGGACAGGGTTGCTCATTATGTGAACGAAATTCAAGGCATGAAAAGTAAAGCGAAAGAGTCCCTCACCAAAAACTCGGCGGAAGCAGCTTTTCGCACAACCGTAGAAACAGACATGCGAAAGCTTCAACATGAACTCGAGTATGTACGAAGTCAGTTGGCGTCTGAAATTCGCTGCAAAGAAGATTTAGAAACAGCATTATCGCAAGCTGAGCATCAGATGGATTCCCAGCAAAGGATGTATTCAAAAGAGTTAGAGGATCAGGTGTTAAAATATAGGGAAGAAAATTCAAAGACAATTCAAAGAGAATCTGGGTTGAGAGATTCAAAAATCGCGCTGGACGGAGAAGTTTTGAATCTATCCAAGCAGTTGGCTGATTTAAAGAAGTCGTACGCAAAACTGAGGGATCAGCATCGGGTTGATGTTGGACAGTTAGATGCAACAAAACAGAGTGCATCCCGTCTTGAGGTAGCGTTGCAAAACGCAAGGGGAACGTTGAAGCGAGAGAAAAATGCCGCCGACTCTGCCCAGAAACGGCACGAGAGAGCCATGGCAGCCATACAGCAAACAGTAAAGGAAATGAGCGACGCAAAAAATGCAGCTATTTCCGCGGCAGATGAGCAAATTAAGTCTAACATGGCAAAAGTTAGTGCAACGCAAAGAGAGATGTTGGCCTTAAAAGACCACATGAAGTACGAGAAAGGCCAGCACCAAAAGTTGATAGCTACGGAGCGAATGGGAAATGCTCTACAAGGCTGGCTGTTACGAAGAAGCAAAGAAAAGTTTGACCACTGGAGAGTCCAAACAAACATAGAGAAGGTCTCTGAAATTAAGGAGAACTCATTCCAAACTCGACTGGAGGAAGAAAAGAGGAGAGCTAAGTTGGATAAAGATAGGACATGCGCACTTCTCCTGGAAGAGTACCGCCACAACAAAGACTCTGCAATCGGAGCCCTGAAGCGAATGGAGGATAAGCGTAGGGAGGAAAACGCGCTAATGGCGGCGGAAGATGTAAAAGCTAACCGAATGAGAGAAGACGAACGACTCCAGGGAGCATTGCGCCATGCAGAAAAGATGCACGCAGACAATGTTGAAAACATAAACAATCAGCACAGTGATATGGTAGATTCGATGAACTTAGACTTCTCTCATAAATCAAAAGAAGCATTTGAATTTTCCGAAAAAGTGAAATTGGAAGCTATTCAGGCCACCGAGCGAGAAGCAGGAAGACAGCAAGAAGCAGCGCTTGAATTAGCAGCAAAAATAGCAGAAGAAGCCCGACGAAAGCAGTCGGAGGAGGCAGCAGCGAATTTAAGAGAAGCAGTAGCTGTAGCCGAATCTGCGCTGAAAGCCATCCACGACGATCAAACCAATCGTATGAAGCTCGAGCAGGCAAAAGAGTTGCAACGCGCTAGTGATAGACTTCGGGAAACGCAAGAGGAAATGCGCAAGCACGAAAGGGAGTCTTTGGGACTTGCCGCTGACCAAGCATCCAAAGCTCAGAAACACGCACTGGAAGTTTTGGCTTTGCAGAAGCAAAAAGAATTGGAGATTGCTATTGCACAGCAGGTGTCTGCACGCCATGCTGAAATAAATGACTTGAAAAAAGTCTTTGAAAAGGAAAAAACGCATTACTTGAAAGAAGCCGCTGAGCAATTTGAGGAGCAACTGGCAGGACAGAGACATAAAGCTAGAGAAAACTTGCAATCGGAGCTGGCAAAGGCTGCCGCTGAGCGTGAGTCGATGCTAGAGAGTCTGCGCGATAAAGCCGACAAGATGAAGACTGCGGCTCTTCAATACCAAACGTCGAAGTGGCAAGCCACATTAAAAGAATGCATGGCCGAAGCAGAAAAGGAAAAGGCGAAGCTTCAAGCATACATGGAAGACGCAAAAGTCAAGGCTGTGGCGGCAGAGAATGAAGCTGGAAATAGTCGTCTTGAAGATGAACAAAAGCTGGCAGAACGGAATTTGAAAGATGAGTTGGAGAAGGCTCAAAAAGAAGCATACAATATCAAGGAAGCAGCCCTTAAAGATCTTGACGCAAGAAAGCAAGCAGCCCTAGAGGGTGCACTGGAGAGAGCGCGGGTTCACACAGAAAATCAGCTAAAACAGAAGCAGCTAGATCACGAAGAAATTCTACGCCAAAAAGACTCCGCAAACAATGCGGCAGCCGAAGTAGCATTAAAGCTTGCGCACACGAAGCAAAAAAATGCTGTTGCACAAGCAGAGGCAAAAGCGGCAGCAGAGCGTGACTCTGCGCTGCGAAGAGCTGTTGCAGAGTCAAAACGACGTGCTGACACTGTCCGAAGCGAGTGCTTAAAAGAGCAAGAGCGTGTAGTTGCCGATTTAATGAATAAACACAACGAAGCCATGTCCAACGCTCTTGAGGCTGCTCGAACGGAAAGAGAGAAGGCTCTTCAAGATTTGGCAGAGCGAGCTCGAAGAGAGTTAGATCACGCTGTCCAAATGTTAGAAAAGCAAAGGGAAAAGCAGGTAGGCCGATTAACAGACGCATTGCAAAAGTCAGAGAGAGAGAAGGCTGAAGCAAAAGAAGATTTGGACAATCTCCGAGACCAGCTAGAAGAGTCTGAGGATCAAAATTACGATTTGAAGAATCAGTTGTCTGGAGTACGCCGTGTAGGGGTAATGCAACGACTCTATTTGATTTCCTCCAAAATTCGAGAAGCCAAGAACGAGAAGAAATTGCTTGCTGACGCTCGGCTTGAGAGTGACGCTCGAATCAAGCAATTATCGAAACAAAAGGATCGCCAAATAGATACGCTGCGGGACAAAAATAGCATGCTTGACGCAGAGGTACGTCTTCACGAAGAAACACGGGCAGCCATGCACGACACGTTAGTGAACCACAAACGTGCCATGCTTATGGAACATAAAGTTCAAAGCACAGTTTTACAAAAGGATTTAGCCGCACTCATCGAGCAGAAGGATGAAGTTGACAAGCAAAGAAATGCTCTAGTCAAAGAAAACGCAAGACTGGAAGGTACAGTCAAAGAAATTGAAAGACAGATTCACGAGATGAGCAAGCAGAGTGCTATTCAAGACGGTCGAATTAATGTCGCACACGCCAAGAAGAAGAGACGTTTAGATCAAGAGTTTGAACGGGTTCTTGAGAAAGTGCAAGAGAAACGAGACCATCTATCCAGAGTCGAAAAGAAGTTGCAGCAGCTAGACGATGCAAGACAAGACAAAGAAGATGAAATGAAAGAACTTGAAAGGAATCTAGTTCAACTATTAGTGGAACAACAGAAGAAATTATTGTCAGTCTTGCAGACAAGTAAATCAAACTCAAAAGCTGCCAAGAAAAAAGCAAGCATGGACCAGAGCCAGAGAAAAATGTTGACTGACTAAAGTTTTGTGCGAGAGTAGAGAAAAAGAGGAGACGAGAAACTCTCGAAATTAAAAAAAAATTCTTTTTTTTTGTGTTACATGTATACTTATGATGGTAACAAAACAAAAAATTGGCTGTTATTTATGAAAAAACCAAAATATATAGTATGTTTTAAGATGAGGGGGCTGTTATTTATGATACTTAATAATATGATAGTAACATGTAAACTGAAGTAACAGCAAATTCCAATTTTCTTGTTTTTAAGTTACGAAGAGATATCTTACGCTTATATCTCATGTAATTCGTAAATTTTACTATGATATTTATCTTTTAAAACATCTATCATATGAGTGAGATATCGGATGAGGAAGTTGATTTATGGGTCTTATGGCGTTAACGCGTTTTCACTGACCGATTCGGATCATGCATGGAGTACATATGAAAATGATAGTCAAGACTAAGTGACAAGGGTATATTGATTACTAAAATCACACCAGTAGAGTTCAGTTCGCAGTACACATTAATTTTAATTAGAGTTCAGTTCGCAGTACATTTTAATTTTAATTATGATACTTCAAAATAACAGCCAATTTAAAAAAAAAAAGTAATTAAAAATACTAAAATTACAACAGTAGAGATCAGTTCGCAGTACATGAAGGAATATAAACCTTTAACGGACAAAAGGCGAGTAGATTCATTTTCGCGGTATATGAGCAACAGCCAATTTTCTTGTTTTTAGTATGAGGAAGCAAAATTTTAATTACTCTAAATAAAAGCCAATTTTTTGTTTTTGAAAATTAATTAATTAATGTACTGCGAACTGTTTATCTTTTTATGATAAAAACAAGAAAATTGGCTGTTATTTTTTACTATTATCTTACTGTGTTTATCTTTAAATATCTAATTCGTAAGAGTAAATTAGCTGTTAAAGAATTTTTTATCATAACTTAGCTTGTAAGGACAACGTAATTTGATCACCGTTTTGTTGTGTATAGATCTTTCAACAACACGTCTATGGAACCATTTTGTACGCTGGACGCCAACGCTTCGGCCCGTGCATCAGCTCTATTTAACGGTTCACACAGGAAATCTTTGACCACGTGATTTTCGGCCAATGATTTAATGGTCTGCATTAACTTTTCAACCCACTTTTCGCGGTCTGAAGGAAACAACGCTAAAAATGTTTCCATCAAATGGGTATTCTTGTCCTTCAAAATAAAACCTTTTCTGACTCTTTGAGAGTTTGCTTCTAATTCATCATGCCGCAAAAACGTGGATGCAGACAGTTTATACTCCCCTATAGCACTAGATACCCCTTGGTTTACCAGCTCCATCTGGTTGTCAAACCACCGAAGCAACGCCTTGCCTTGAAAAGATGTCAGGAGTACGTATACGTTTTTACCATTCCATTCTAACAAACCATGGTGTTCAATAGCTTCTCCAATGTACGATTTTGCAATACTGTCATATGTTACGGTGAAGAAAGCATTGCACTCATTCCGGTGACATTTAATCAGCGTTTTCCCTTGAACAATTTTCATTCTTGACTTGCACTGTGGGCATTGCATTATGAAAGCTTGGCCAGGAGACAGACCGGGTTCGTCCACCGAACTTTTCGATTTCCTATTCGCAGAGTGTAGGTTTTTAGGCTGCACTAAAGTATTCGATAAGCGCTCCGTTCGGGAGTTTCTCTTTCGTGATGACTCTTGCCTAGCGACGATTGATTTGGTATAACTTTGAATGTTTTCTTGGATAATGCCTACTAATTCTTTCTTGACAGTCGATGAACCTACATCAAGGCACCACGAGTCGCCTGCTAAATTTTGGAAAATTAACGTAGAATCTGGAGACAGGCCTTTTGTTTTTATGCTCGGATGAGCAATGCCTGACACCCGCGCGTCTCGCAAGGAGACCATTTCTGCTATATGAAATCTGGTTTTCTCTTGTCGCCTGAACATTGTTTTGGGCTTAACAACCCTTCTAGTAAATATCAGCAAGTCCGTTAGCAAAATTACGTGGATTTTTTCTCCAGCATCACCGGACACAGGAACCAAGCCATTGGAGCTGTCTTTTTTCTTATTATTCTCCACCACGCTGGTTTGGCCAGAACCCCTGGGTTGTATCATACGAACCACGTTTGCATCAAACCGCCTGCTTAACCGGCGGTTTGTGCGAATTACATTAAAAAATAGGTTGATGAACTTTGCTGGGCGGAGGCATTCCTGAATCGTTATTAGCTCGTCCGTTGCTTCCCGAGCATGCGAGCTTGCATTGACGGCATCCACTGCTAAATTGACAATGTCTATGGCCTTTTCTAACTTTCTAATATCTATACGTGCATTTTTTTGAGAGTTCTTTTTCAACTCCCTCAACAACGGAGGGTACTTACAAACTCGTTGAATGGGCTTTATTAAAAACGATTGAATGGATAGCCCTTGCGCTTCTGCACTTGTTTGGAAGTTAGTAATAAGGCTCTCAAACAACGGTGAGCTTTGCCTTTCTTTCTTGATTACTTCTAGCACAACGGGGTGAAGCCGACAGTACTCTGCATATGCTTTTAAAAAAGGGGCTCGTTTGATGAGTGCCTCCAAAAGCAGCACTCCAGAATTTGGTAACAACTCTCGGTTGCCAGAGCCCCGAAAGCATTTTGCATTTAGTTCTGCGTCCAAGTCCTCGTGCAGCCGTAGTAAAGCTTTCCACCAATCCATCATTTCCGAGAACAGAGATACCAAGGCAGGAGAAAGCTTCGCCTTCGTTTTGAAAGTAACACCCGCATGTGTGTTAAAAGATGAAACGAAGCTCGAAGAAGCAAAAACACGCAAGTACTTTGTATACGCTGTTTCCGTATCAATAAATTCTAACACCGTGAGGCGGTGTTTCTTGTCGTAGGCAGCGACGGACGCCATGCGGTTTGTTCACGGAGAAACGGTTTTCGCTCTAAGTTTTCAGCCGATTCAAATACACCCCAGGCAAAGCAATTGCGTTTTGAGTCGAGCACCCGATATACAATCTCCATAAGAGTTAATTGAAGAAAGGATTGAATCAAACGGGAAGAATTTTAAGAAATGAACCCACCAAGAAATTTACATTATATAATATTTCTTCTTCTTGCTTTTTGCAGGTTTTTGTGTGAACGGAGGAGAGGAGGAGGAGAGGAGCGGGTCCATGAATACAATGCTGTGCTAAACAACTGTGTACCCGTACCCTTTGCAGAAGCTCAGCAGCAGCTGCGTTAAAAAAAATTCAAGTACCTTGGTACAGTACGGTAAAAAAAGAATAAAAAACAGAAGAAGAAATACGTTGTTGTTGAATTGTTTTGTTGAATTGTTTGCTTTGTTGGAACTGACGACTAAACAAAAATCTATAGGCCAACGATGGGTTTGCTATTTATTGGTCAAAAGGCGACGATTACTAGAGAACAACACAATGGCCTCTCCAGTAGCAACCCGCTGGTTTTGATGTGTCTACAGGACCATCAAACAGCTGGCTCTTCCAGGTTTGCCGTGCTGCGCCTGCTAAAATTAAAGTATTGTTGAGCTCTTTGGTCAACTCCTCGTCATTTTCGTGACAAATTATAACATTTTTAACGGTTGACACTCCTCCCGCTTTCAGAAAAATGTCTTTGTTTTCTAGGGATTTTATCATGTGTTGGCAAGCCCACGTAGCCCTCCACACTACAAATTTGTTTGCTCTGTGCTTTACCAAAGCCTGTAACACGCACGTCAAGGCGCCCATTTTCCCCAAACTAACGTTCATGTTTGCAACGGGAGCAACTTCCGTCCCACGATTAAAGGTGAACATCCCTTCGTGCCGGGTGTGCCTCTCTCGCATCGAAAAAGCAGCTAATTCGGCGAGCGCGGCGCACCCACGAGCTTGTACGAAAGGGTTTCTTGTGTTCGCCTGCATAACACGTATCAAGTCCCTCGGGCCATTAAGCTTTGCATCTTCTATTAAATCTTTTGCCTCTTCTTGCTTGTCTTTATCCGTCCCACTTTTGCCTCCAGCACCCTGCAACTCTTTCACCGTTTGTTGAGCTGCCCCCTCGTCGCCACTGAGCACTTCTTGCTGGATGTGATACAATAATGCCTGATCGTGCTTGTGCTTGTTGTCAACACGACGTTTCTGTCTACCAATAATATCATCCTGTAGCTTATAATTTATTGTCGTCTTCATTTTACATAGTATATCCTTTGACGCCTCCGGCTGTCCAAATAGCGGACTGAAAGTTATTTCCTGGAACTAGTGTCCGATTCAACAACCCACGCGTGCTTCAGGTGTAGCGAGAACAGGAAAATTACCTACCTACTGAACGGCTCTTGCGCAAACGTTGTTCGTGTTAAACAATTGATCCGAATAAAATGGGTATTATTTTTATTAATAATAAAAAACCACCCACCAACAAGTATAAAAATACTACGGTATTACCGAAGGAGTATAAAAGTACGAGAAGTAGAACAGAAAAACAACCACACCCCCGTGTTCGTTCGTTCTTTTTTGTTGTTGTTGTTTTTGATTGTTGTTATTATTTATAATTAATACCACAGGTATAATAATAATGTAATATAGACTAATTGTTGTTATATTTAGAAGGAGGAAAAGTACCTTCTTGGTATCACAACAACAAAACAATAAAAAACGACAAGGAGGCAAGGAGGAGGAGTGGAGGAGTGTTTGTTGCACCTTCTTCTTTGATCTTTGATGATGATTTATCCGGTAGGTAAGGACCTTGTACAGGTATTATATAATATTCATACCGGTACGGTAGGAGGGTACTGCAAGGTCCTGACTCCCTGCTGTGTTGTTGTTGTTGTTGGTTGTAGCAATTCTTTAATCTTCCATCCAAACAACTACGGAAACATGGTATTAAACCAGGTATGGAACCGTGCCTTACTTGGTTCCGTACTTGGAACCGTACTTGGTACCAAACTTGTTGGGATGGGACGTCTTCCTCCTCCCTCCTCCCTCCTCCTCCTCCGCCCCCCCGGCTCGCAAAAAAAAAAAACAGTGAGAAGTGACGCAAGCACTCTCTCTCCCTTTCTCTTTTGGTTTCACGGCACCGCTTGCACTAAGGGTTAACAAACTGACAATTCATTTTTGAAACGTAGTCAGTTTGATGATCGAATGATACTGCTGTATTATTGGCATAGACATGGAGGTAACTTCTGGCACGACAAGCGTTACGCCAGGTCTGAATGGTTCGGTCATACCAGTAAAGTTAGCTGCCAAAGCTCGGTGGGCAGACTTAAAGAGCAAAGTAAACAAAACTGTTGATACGAAAGGAAAAGTAAAGAATATTAAAGTAAAATATAGGGTGAGTGATGTGTGGCAGCAAATTATGGACAACGAGGAACTTTCTGATGTTGCTGGAAAAAGTGCTGCTGGGCACGGTTCAGCAGCGGGAATGAAGTTAACAATTAGTATGTACGACACTAACTTTCCACCGACAGTCAGCGACAACGTGACGAAGTGGACCCGCCCCCCGGAAAAAATATTCTCTCAAAATGTAGGCGACGGGGTTCAGGATTTTCGTTGGCTGTCCATGATAGCGACAAAACGCTACACAGCTGGTTACAAACCGAATGGTAGGCTCAGGCAGAGGGAGCTTGCAGTAGGCAGCAGGGCGAACATGATGCCACAGAAAATCTATCTTGAAAAAGTTGGCGAATCGATGGGGTTCGATAAGAAAAGCACTAAAGTTATTACTGAAAGCACGAAACTCAAAGCGGCTTTGCGGGATGGGGACACAGTCTATGTACATTTTCGGAAAGGGGTTCCCCTTGGACTATTTGCAGGGAGGGAGGATTCAAAAATTCAGGTGCCGCTCTTCATGAACTGTACCGCATCCGACCGAGATCTTAAGGCGAAGCAGAAGGCGAAGAAGTACCACGCGTTTCTGAAAACCAAGAGGGACAAGGTTAGGAAGCTTCAACCGTTCAAAGTCCATTCGATATACACCAGAAAAGAGGAAAAGGCGGAGCCAGAGCTAGTGCAGGAACCAGGACCAGCACAGCCAGCACAAAAAGACAAAAAGGTGGTTGAAAAGCCTTTGGACCTTCCAACATCCGTATTTTCCGAACGCGCCGAACTTGCAGATTCACGGGGTTTTTACGACACCGACGATTTTTACGAAAGGGTTTGTGAGGCGGACTTTCATTACTGCCCGCGGATCCGCCGCATGGTAGAGGAGGACCCAGGAGACTATGAAAAGATAAAAGACATTGTTGCAGAGAACTACAGGTACATCCGCGAAGCATTTCGCTATCATGTCGCGGAGTCTGCGAGTGACTCTTTTGAAATGTCTTGGATGGACTTTACGGCGTTCGCAAAATTTTCAAAAATAGTTGACCCCCACGAAGAAGAAAGTGGCGGTTTCAGTTTCAATGACCTCGACAGTATTTGGATTTTAGTCAATTGCCACGAGCACAACGACGCAGTTAAGAGCCACCACATTCGGTACCTTAGCCGGTTTGAATTTTTGGAAGCTCTTGTGCGCATTGCAGTTTCCAAGTATGGCTTGAATGACGCCGGCCACCCGCGAAAGGTGTCCAGCGCGGTGGAGACTTTGCTGGAGGCCAACATCAAGCAGATTTACAAACGCATGGACGCAAACGTGTTTCGCCGAACCAGGCTATACTTGAACTCAACAAACAAGGTGTTTGGCGAGCATGAAAAAAGCTTAAGGTTACTCTTTCGAACCTACGCAAAGTTTCAAAGCCGTAAAGACAAGTACACCAGGAAACATACGATAAAAAATGGTGGAATTGCGTTTGCCGACGATCCGAATTGTCTGACAAAAGTTCAATTTATAGAGCTTTTGCAAGCTGCCGGAGTGTTTGGGGACAAGAGGCGACTGAAAAAGGACGCATGCAGAGTTTTCATTTATGCGCAAAATACGACTTTAGACGAGTTTCAAAGATCAAAAGAAGCAGCATTACGAGATGACTCCAAGACGCTCTGCTACCCTGAGTTCCTTGAAGCAATTGCCAGGCTGGCCGAAGTTGATCACGTCGCAGCAAAAATGCGCGAGAGAACCCAAGAGTTGCCTGGAAATGATTTTACCTTGCAACTTTCGAATTTCCTATCTTCTGTGACATCGAAAATGAATCTTTAAAGCGCAAGAAGGACGCATTACGAGTGCACTTACTCAGTTGTAATTAAAAGGAGGTTCATACGTGCGTCATACGAGTGTCGAGCATCTTTCTGGTCACAAATACATATGATAGAGGAAGATAAACCTTTAATGACTTAAAAAATAGCCAATTTTTTGTTTTTGCTTAATAACAAAACTCTCTAGATTTATAAACATTTCCTAACTTTTGAGTTACAAAAAAAAAGTAGATGCCTTTTTTTAATACAAGTTAGGTTTAGGGTACGACGAAGCTAATATTACTTAAATAACAGAGCCAATTTTTCTTGTTTTTATTTAAGTTTAAAAATATTTAAGCAAACAACGAAGATACCCCACTGTGTGCACGCAACTTTCTTTTCTGCGACAGCACTTTCTCCAGTGCATTCAAGACTTCACGCAAACAGAGCGCCTTCATCCCGGGCGGTTCGACCGGGTTACTTTCCATCATGCAATCATCAAAGTCAGCGTCATCCGTGAACTTGTCGCAATGGTTACAGAACAGTTTGAACGTCATTTGCTGGCATTTTGGTTGGAACGCTTCCAATTCGTTCAGTCGTTTCCTGTAGAACACTCGTTTTGCCACAGGATGCATCCTTGCAAACCATCCTTCCATGGTCGCCCGTCGATTGCCGCATCTCGTACGACGACGATGCGCGCTTAGCCTTCGTGTTTGGGGCAATGTTCCTCCCTTCCCCAGGGCTTCCAAGAGCTCACGCACACAGAGCGCCCTCATCGCGGGCGTTTCAACCGGGTTACTACTCTCTGTCATGCAGTGATCAAAGTCAGCGTCATCCGTGAACTTGTCGCAATGGTTACAGAACAGTTTGAACGTCATTTGCTGGCATTTTGGCTGGAACGCTTCCAACTCGTTTATTCGTTTCCTGTAGAACACTCGTTTTGCCACAGGATGCATCCTTGCAAAAATTCCTTCCATGGTGACCTCCCGGTCGCTGCACCTGCCGGAGAGCGCAGAGGCGGTTCGGGCCCCCATTGTGGCAAACGCTAACAATACCAGTAGAGCGGTAAAGAATTTCATCTGTTGCTCTTTTGTTGTGATTTGTGAATGTTTGATGTGTTAAAAAAAAAAGAAACTCTAAAATTCATCTGGCCGTAAAGAACTGTTTCTACTGTATGTATATAACTATATTTCAAATTTTTACATGCGAACGATCCATTAATTTTTTCTTACTTATTAATTACAGCTTGTATTTTTGTGGTGTGTGTTGTTTGTGTGTCCACAAAGGGTGTGCTGGTACTGGTACACTGGTACGTACACAGAAAAAAAAGTGCTGAAAAGAAAAAAAAATGGAATTTTATTAGCTAAAGAATAATAATTAATAATATATAGGTAAAAACAAGTACATTTATTAGTATAAATAATATACTGTAATTAATTACAGATAACGTTTGAAATCGGAACCAATGCGTTGGAGTGGTTTGTAAAATTTAATTCTCAATAGATAAAAACAAGAAAAATTGGCTGTTATATTTTATAGTAATTTTAAAAAACAAGAAAATTGGCTGTTGTTTAGGTAATTAAAATTAATGTACTGCGAACTGAACTCTAAATTTCGAACTTATCTTTGCTCTTGTAGTAATTAAAATTAAAAGAAAAAAGAAGGTGTCAGTTCAAGAACAATATCGATAAAAGCAAGAAAATTGGCTGTTATTTAAGTAATTAAATTTATCTTAGCTATAACAGCCAATTTTCTTGTTTTAAATTTATCTTAGCTTCCTCATACCCTACCAAGTATTAGATAACTTTTTAAAACAAGAAAATTGGATAACTTTTTTTTGCAAAGAAAGTGTTGGGTGTGGGTCTAAACCACCAATCATACCTCTTTCTTATTAAACGTGCGTTTGGGTAATTTTATACGGGTTTAAGAAGCTGTAAATCTGTTTAAAAATTAAATGATCGTTCTGGGAAAATGTTCTGCTGCTGCTGTACTCTGATGTGAAGGATTTACGATGAAAATTTCTGTTTCCATAGATTTCGTAGCCCCTTTGACCACTGCTGGTAATCCGGGTCCTCATGCTTCGTCAGTAGCGTAATAGTCTTGGCAATACCCGAATTCTTGATATCTTTGAGTGTGATGTCGTCTTTCTTCATGATCTCTTTCAGAATTTTTTTTACTTTCTTTTTTGGCCCATCCGACGTGGCAGTGTATTTCAAGAGCCTTTTGTTGCATTCAGCGAAGAAGCTACTCTGACCGGCGGGCTTTGATTTATGTTTCTTCTTTTTCTTTTCCTTTTTCGACGCAGAATTTGAGCGGCGACGTTTCGACACTTTCGAGGCATTCCCAGAGCCCGAAGGCTTCCTTTTCCTCGGAGCGACAGACAGTGGAGCCCATTCAGCCTCATCTTCGAGTTGCTGCCGGCTTCTCTTTACGGGTTTCTGTTCTTCCTCCATGTCTTCATCATCCTCATCGTCATCTTCGTCTTCTGATTCGACTTCCAACTTGTCGACTCGCTTCAACCCTTCGTCCACCACTGCTTCAGCCCGCGGCTCGTTTCCTTCTCCCGCTTCCTGATCGTTCTTAGCCAGGCCTTCCTGCTTTTGCAGCAATTGCTTTTGTCGTGCCTCTTTGACCAGTAATTTTCTCTCGTTGCGCCGGCGTCTTTCAGCCCTACGTTCCTCTGTGGTCAGGCCTGCGTACTTCTTTTTTGGCTTCTTTTTCTTCTTCTTCTTTTTTTTCTTCTTGGTCGCTGCAGCCTTCCTTTTCTTTGGCTCCCGGTCCATCGCATATTCTGGAAAAATACCTTTCTCTGCGAACTGTTTCTTGAAGAACGCGCTCGTCATACCGTACGCCCGCAGTTTTTTAACGCCCCGCTCTTCGCTGTTGGAGGACTTGTTCGCCGTAGCTTGGGGCTCGTCCTCCCCGCTACTGCTGCCCTCGCTTTCCGAATCGTTAGCCGAGGAACTCTCGGAATCGCTCTCGTCACTGCTGCTTTCGCTGGGAGGTTCGACGACTTTTTTCTTCGTAACTGCAGGCTTTTTGGGGGATTTACTCTTCTTCTCTTTCTTCGCTGGTGCCCAATCGAACGATTCTAACCCCAGGTCCAACTCGCTATCGGTCTCCCCGTCGTCGTACAAAATTCGCACGATGGTGACGTTCTCCGCCCCGTCTTTCGAAGTGCCCGTTTTCGCGCCCGTGATTTCCCCAAGGAAACCTTCGCCGTCCTCGTCTTTAATATTCAAGCGTCGGCCGACAAGCTTGTCAACGGGCGGCAAACGCCGCCTCTTCTTCGTTTGTTTGGTAAGGTCTATGTGGAGTTGACGCAGCCGCTCTGTTTTCGGTTTGGCCCGCTCCCCACTCGCTTCTTCAATAGCGCGTTGAAAAAATCCCTGCTCTTTCGTGGACAACTTTTTCTTCCCCCCGTTCGTTTTCTCGAACTCGTCCTTGTTGGCGTCCCAGTCCACAATATTCTTCTTCGACACACAGCTGTAGGACAGGGTGTTGCCGTACCCGAACCACATGCATATGTAAAAGTTTTCTCGTTTTGCCCCTTTCTTGCTCCAGGCGTTCAGGGATTTATTCTTCGGTGGCGCAAGCAACGGGTGGTACACGATGCACGGCCAATAAGGGTCCCTTGCCCCCAATTTGGCCCATTTGATCTCATCGAACCAGCTCATGTACTCCTCGCTGAGACCTGCCAACAAACCATTTCCCTCAGGCTCGGCCCTCCCCTTCTTCTCCACGGCGGGAACGCTGGTGGCGTTCACAGGCGCCGCCCCCTCGTCCTGCCCGTCCGCTTTCGCCGCTTCTTCAGACATTGTCGCAATGGTGTGTATGTAGTAGTAAACGGATAGTCGTACAACGTGTTTATTTTAACAAACGTTAATTAAACAAACAGTTCCAAGTTCGCTTTTTGTTCCCGCGTTTGCTGTTGATGTTAGCTAATTATTGTAATGATGCAATAATGGAAATAAGGCCAAAGAGGCAATGGAGACATGATGATAAATAATGCAATTAATTATTTACCAAGTAGTAATTTCATCATCATTATTATTAATATTAATTTATTATTTAATAAATAATAAAAATAAAATAACAAACGAACAACATTGGATTCATTCTTCTTCCTATTCCATCGACGACGACCTTGATGTGATGATCTTGTTTAAAAAATACTAAAATAATTACGAGGTAGAATACTACGTATACATTACAATATAATAATAATGGACATAATAGTGTGTACAGTATGAAAAAAAAGAAAAAAGATATCTTTTGA
>JACKZZ010003823.1_pt1 | contig 23874 bp, 31 predicted proteins | sample 8027871 | NCBI WGS metagenome assembly JACKZZ01 (sample SAMN15724774, study PRJNA655200) | protist metagenome | isolation source: fluorescence activated cell sorting (FACS) single amplified genomes of... | place: USA: West Boothbay Harbor, Gulf of Maine | collected 2000-07-19 | reverse complement strand
AATTCTTGTGGTGTGTTAACCTTTTTTAGATTGGGGTTACCGAGATATGCGTCACTCATCTAATATAACTCCTTCAATATGGGTGTAACCCATTCTAATGGCTGCCTGTACTCTTTGACTGCCTCTAAAAACTGAATATTCTTTTTCTGCATAAGTTTTACCACCCACACCTTTTCTAGGTGTTTCTGATACACTATACTTTCTAACTTCTATAGGGTTTAATAATGGCTTACCGTGAAGCAAATCAGGTAAAGGTGTCATTGATTTGATATAATGTATCTTATCTATTTCAAGAATTATCTTGTTCGGTGTTTGTTGTTGTGCCTTCAATAACTTCATCATCTTTCCTATTTAACATTTTTTGTAGTTCATTGGTAGAACCTACAAACAAAGCATTTTTAATATTTGTATTTGCTGTCTTAGGTAATTCTTTTAAGTCTTTTAATTTTTTTTGTAAGTCTTGTAACTTATCTACTGTTCCTGCAACTGTAGTAATCAACTGACCTGCAACCTCATAAGCTCTAGGGTGTTGTCCTTCTTTTGCAATCTCTAGTATACCTTCAATAGCTTCATTACCTTTATCAATAAGATTGTAATAGTTATCTCTACTGTTTACATAATCATTATCAATGTCATCTTTACTTTCATCTACCTTTCTAGGTACAGGTGCTGGTTGTTCAAACTCAGTCATAGAAAACTTTTCTTCTTTCTTTTCTATACCTAAAATTTCATTTACATTATCTTCTAACTTACTCATTATGTATCACTTCCACTCGTAGGGTTATATCGTTTACTATCAGTAAAACTTGTTATTGTTGTTGTAAATCCAAAATCATCATCTGCGTCAGCAGTTGTAGGATTAGGCGTAATTACAATTCTTTCTTCTCTTGTTAAAGGACTATCCGTATCCGAACCAAGGTCTGATTGTACTGTTTTAATAACACCTTGTTTACTCATTGGTCCATATAGATATGTTTTTGCTGTAAAACTTAATGTGTAAATTACAGCTCTTCTTTGTGTAAACTCTCCATTATATGTATCTTCATAGTTCACACTATTTAAAATAATTGGGATATCTCTTTTGATATCTAACTCAGGAATAACATTCATTGTAACTGTGTATTCTGGTTGAAAATATGGTAAAATTTGTTCTATAATTTGTAGGCCATTCTCAGCAGTAGCAGTAAAAGAATATAAATTAAAACTAATATTGTATGGCACCGGTGCATAATTATAGTTTTGCACTTTACCATCTTCACCAGATTTTACTCTGATAGTCTTTTGCATTTTATTTAATTTTCTAGTAGCGTCATACTGTAGACCTGTAATCTCAAATCCCATTCTAGGTAATGTAACAGCAACTTCTCTATCTGATTGTAGATTAGCTTGTTGTTCTATTCTTACCAAAAACTTTTCTTTTGGTGCATAGGCTAAAGGCACTCTAATTCTTTTAGTGATTGCACCTGTACTACTAGTGTTTTGAATTATTACATTATTAAATATCTGACCAAAGGCGATAGTTAACTTTCTTAATCCTTCGTTATAAAAATGAGTTCCGAACATTATTCATCCACCTCCCCAAATGGGTTTCTTTCTGTAAAGTCAAGTATGTCATCTGCTGTACTAGCTGTGTCATAACCTGCTTCGGCATTTAAGTCTAAGTTACTTGCATATGGAGATTGTGTTTGTATATTTGCAGCTACATATGTTTCTTGCATTAATAATGCTGGTTGACCTGTAGAGTAATCGTGATAATCTTCTAACACAATTGAACCTGCGCCTGTCAAAACTTCTTGACCATACTCTAATGTTAACTTGTGTTGTAATTGGTCTAGTGTATATTTGTCTTCTACTGCGTCTAGTGTATTAATACCAGTATTAATTTGTTCGTTAGCATATTCCCAACGAGTTACTTTTAATTTGTAAACAGGTAAGTTACCCATTTGATAGAATGGCTCTTGGTCTTCTACAAACTGAATTTCAAAATAAGAATTTAATAAAGGAACAAATACAATGTCACCTTCATTTGGTCTTCCTGAGGCAGTTAGTGTAGCCTTACTTGCAACATGGTCCTCAAATCTTCTCTTAGATAAAACTAAAGTAGTATCATCTCTAATTTCTAAACCAAATTTGTTAATGATTTCATTTTCGCCAGCAAATCCTTCAGTAGTTTCAAAGTACATTTCAAGTAAATATGAGTCATCAAATCTACTAGATGTATCTTCTCCTAAAACCAAATCTCGGTTAACAAGTGTACGAGGTAGATAGTAAATATCCTGTCCAAAAATCTTTAGACTCTCAATTATGATATCTTCATGTAATCTCTTTTCAGAGTCATTACCAATACCCTTACCGCCTTGAAAATAGTGATTTACTGCCATGATTTTTTATCCAATCATCATTGCCGGATTTAATTCAAAGGTACTTCTAATCTCTTGTTCTAATTTTTCGATATCAGATAGTGCCTCGGAATAAATTTGTCTTCCATTTAATGTAACTCCGCCAATCATTGCTACACCATCAAACTTAGATAGGTTAGCTCCCCATTGTTTTTTAAATAATGCTGTAACATATCTTTTTAAGAATATGTCATTATATACATCTGTGTGTACCGTAGGGTCCATTTTTCTATAACATTCTATTACTATGTATTCACCGACCATCAAATCATTTGTCCAGTCCATGTCAATGTATAGTCTGTTATCGTGTTGATTAAATCTTATTGGTTTCTCACCTACTAAAATGTGGTCTAAGAAGTCTAAGTGTCGCATAACAATATCGTAGTTAACAACTGCTGTTGATGAAAAATCATACAGGTCATTTAATCTCATTTGATATCTAACATCAAATAAATTCATACTACCTTTGTTTGAAAACGGAAATATATTGATTACTGATATCACACTTTCTGGAACAACAACATATCCTTGTCCTTCTTTCCAAGTAGTGGTAATACCATTCTTAGTCACAGATTCAGTTGAGTCTACTTTAATTCTATCTTTATCTGCTTGTGTATATTGATACTTTAAATATGCTCTTTGAATACCATCATAGTGATACTGTGCGAAATACTGTAATGCCTCATCCAATCTATCTTCTAGTTGGTCGTCATCTGCATTTATCTCAATGACAGGCTTACCTAAAGCTCTTAAAGCATATTGTTTTAAATTTTCTCTTGTTGCTGGTTCTGCCATAATTGTTTACCTTTTCTGGTATATTTATAAGAATTATTATATCTTAGGGAAGAGATTGTCTTGACAAAACAATTTAATGTCCTCATCAGGTAAACCAAGTGATTGCATAACTCTTGGTGTATGAGGGTTCATTTGTTGGTGTTCACAGTAGTAATTCTGTGCTTTTATGACATCTTCTCTATTAGATTCACCATCATGTGTTCTAATTTTATCAATATAGTTTGCTAGATTTGATGTAGCCATTGTACATATCTGATTCAATTCTTTTTCCTCAGTTACATTACCTGCAGCCACCATGCCACCACTAAAGATTGCTTTTGCCCAATCTGGCAATTCTCTTTCTTTGCTTGGTTTATACCAACTAGTTTCTTCTATAAACCACTCTGTTAAAGGGTGGTGTTTTTGTAACAATGGACTAAAGTCGTGAAATGCACCAGTAACTTTGTTTTTACCTGCAATGATATCAAAACCATAAATTGGTCCACCGTTTGTTAATTCTGGAAACAAACATACATGAGCCATCCATAAACCTTTTGTATCTCTTACATCAACAACATCTACATGAGCTCGTCTAATATATTTGTTTTTCCAAGTTCTATTGACCCAGCCAAACTCATCATTATTAAACCTTTCCATACCTGGTTCTTTATACTCAACCAGTTCCTTGTTTAATAAGTCAACAGTTTCTTCTTGCCACTTAATCAGTCTTTCCCAAATCATGGAGCTCCTTCATTTCTTTAAATAATTTTGTCGCACTTTCAAAGCAAAACATTGCCTCAGGTACAACTGAATGTTCATATACATTTAAGTATGTGTTAATTGTTTCTTTGACTATTCTTCTATAGTCACCTACTTCTTTATCTTTAAACTTGTAGTATCTGTTTGGACCAGGGGTTTTTCTTCGTATCATTTGACCACCTGCCAAATCACCCATATGTCTTACATATATATGAGCATACAGTTTCATTGCCTCATCTTGTATAGATTCAATGTGTTCTATATAGTCTTTTGTACTTTGTGTAATTTCTGGTGTATCTATTTCAAAAGATTTGAAATCATATAATATATGTTCAGCTCTTAATAGATTTGGTGTATCTCTAAATAGTGAGTTGTGTAATCCATACTTTTCTAATACAGCATAACATTGTAATTGATTGTACAAGTATGTCGCATATAGTTTATGGTCTATTTCACCAGACATGAGTATCTTTACAAACTCTTGCCTCTCAGCATTCTTGTGGTGTTCCATCGTCAATTGTTTTATATCAAGCATTTTTATTATTTCCAAAATTTAATTTAGTTAATGATTCATCTGAACCTATATTAGTATTCCAAAAAGTATTAAAGGCTATTGTAACTCTAGTCATGTCCGCTACATTTTTAGGCACAAAGTGATACAATGTTGAAGGAAAAATTACAAGTTTTCCTGGTTCTAATGCTAAAGTAAATTCTTCAGCGTTAAATAAATTTCTTTCTGAATATTCTACTTGCCAATTATCAAAAAAATAAGAACCTCTAGTAAAAACTGTAGGCGATTCTAATGTTCCTTTTGCATAATATATACCACTAAAAACACTATTTCTATGTTTATGATGATGGTGGCCACTATCTTTGGTGTTATAATTTAACCACGATTGTGTAAGACCAACTTTTTCTTCAGGTATCATCATAACATTAGTAGTAAAATTTTCTATATGTTTTTCTATAAACTTTTTTAAATTAGAAAATGATTCATAATTGTCTAGTAAGTAAGAATTTTTTAAAGTGGAAGTTGAATAGTTTTTATTTTGATTAGGTAAAGCTTCGCCACTTAATTGTTTTATAGTATCAATCTCATGTTCAGATAAATGATAACTATCCTCACTTGTATATACAGGTGTGCTAAAAATCGGTATTACATTTTTCATATTAAAAAGCCCAACTTACAAAAGAATATCTGATTCCATTTTTTATTTCCATGACTGCATGTGGGTATAAAAAATTTGAAGGAAATATTAAAATATCTCCTGTTTTTAATTCTACTCTATGATTACCTGTCTGTCCAAATAAAAAATCACCACCCTCATAATCGTCATTTAATACTCCGACTATAGATAATATAGGTATACCTTTTTTAGTGCCATCAAAAATACTATGTATGTGGTCATAATGAGGCCTCATCATAGTGCCTATAGAATATTTGTTAAATCTTACTGGTGTAAGAGATTTTATATTTTGAGGTCCATTCATAAATTCATTACAGTAATTTTCAATACAATCAAAAACATATTTTTTTACAAAAGAGTGTGTATTTTCATTACCATAAAACACATCTAATTCTTTTGTTTCATTAGTTGTAAATTTTTCTGATGATTTATTATACCATGTATGTTTTTCCCATGTTTCTTTATTCAATATATCAATTAAATTATTACATTCATTTTTAGATATTGAATTATATACCTTAATATAGTCACTAACTTTATCCATTAAACACTCCTCAGTTTAACACTTTACTATTCATATGTGCTACTAATATATATTTAGTGCCTTTTAAAACAGGCTTTCCACGGTGAACAATAAACCACTCACTTGGAAATATCAAAGTATATCCAGATTTAGGTTTAATAATCATGTCTTTAAATTCTGTTTCACCACCTTCAAAGTCATCATTTAAATAAGTTATTGAAGTTAAAACTCTTCTAAGTTGTACATCTTTTTCAGTAAATAAATGGTCACTATGCCAAGCATATTCATCATTTACATCATACTTAGCTAACTTTACATCTATTAAAAATTTATTATCTGTGTATTTTAAAAAACTTTTTTGTAAATGTTCATCTAAAAAATTATTATATACATCTCTTACTTTTGAAAAAGGAGGTAAATTTTCTTTTATTAAATCTATATGGTTTTCCTCGCCAAAAATTACATCTCTTTTACCATTATCATAATCAGGATTTTTTACCCACTCTTTTGTATCAATTAATGATTTAATTTTAGTCATATCTTCTTCATCAAATATCTTATTATAAAAAATATAATTACTCATTTTAATTTCCTATACTTTTACTTGTGAGAAGAATGAAGTATCAATTGCTGTTATTGATATATTTCCTGATATTGTACTTCCTGGTTTTGTATTTTTTCTCACATAATGTTCCAGGTAACTAGGAAATATTACAATACTTCCTTTTTTTAATTTAGGTTCAAAGTTCATTTGAAAAACATGTTCAGCTTCATCTCCTTTGATACCCATATATGCATATTTTTCCATTAATAAATCATTAATAGGGTGTACAAAAACTGTTTTACCCTCATCCACATTTTCATAAACTATAAAAGAAAAATGTGCTCTTGTATGCATATGTCTATCTTGACTATGACCAATTTCATACTTGTTTTGCCATACATTTTGTATTTCTAATTGATACTTAAACGGTATTATTTCATCTAAGTTTTTTGTTATCACTTTCAGTAATTCATCAGCACCTTCACTATTTAATTCATTAGTATATCCATGGCTAGTGTGAACATCACCTTGCCATTTCTGTGAAAAATTTTTATTTTTGATTTCAATTTTATCCAATTCAACGGTATCAATTAAAACAGGTGTGGAAAATATTTTTAATAACATTATTTTTCAAAAAAAGCTGATATTGTAAATCTATAAGCCGGACCTATAGATGACTGAGGTCTTATAGAATGAGGAACTTCGCCATCAAACATTAAGAACCTTCCAGGTTTATATACGGAAGAAAATTTTATATCTTCTACTTTATCGTCATAAAAAACTGTTTCTCCATAATAACCATCCTTCCATTCCAAATTTGCATAATATAAACATACGACCTGTCCAGGATGTGTATGTGCAAAATGAACATCACCAGGTTTAGTGAGATTAATTACTGCTTTTGAAAATTTAAAGTTTTGATAATCGTCAAAAACAGAATTTTTAAACGCAACCATTATTCTTTCGTACAATCCGATATTTTCTAAATCTTCTTTTTTTAGTACGCCATGTAAATTTTTTCTATCTTTTCCATCATCCGTTCTATCTTCCCATCCTAAAAAATAATTGTGTTTAGTACAACTACTATAAATTTGTTGTTGCATATTGTAATCTACTAACTTATCAGCTACAAAAATACGACTTGCAATAGGCATAACAAATTGGTCTTTTAATTCTTGTACATTATTAAATGTTCTTTTCTCTTTATTCTCTTCTTCTGGTGTATTCTTCAATTGTTCGTTTCTGTCAAAAGTCCAAGATGTCATAATATTATCCTATTCTAAAAAATGCGTTAAAGGTTAGTCTGCCATCATGTATATCATTGCCGTGATTACCTATGGCTTTGTGAAAATAATCACTAGTAAACAAAAAGGCTCTGTTTTGAACAAACTTTACATCTGTAATTAATTCTTTTTTTGGATTATATAATCCTGTGCCTGATTGTAAATTGGTGTCAGACAAATATACTAATAAAGAATAATCAGCAACCTCATTGTCTTGGTGAATCCAATCGGAGGTATCATCTTTATCTAATCTTAAATGTAATGATGTTTTGCAAGAAACCTTTTTGTCAGCAAAAAAGTTTTTAAATTTATTGTCAAATGTTTGCAAAAATAATGCCTCTAAAAAAGGAGAAACTTTAAATAAAGGTTCACTTCTTGAACCAGGCCAGGTTTCTTCACCACCGTTTTCTGTTAAATTAAAAGTTTCTCTATTTAATTTAGTTAATTCTACAGAATCATATAATGGTATTTTTTTAAATTCATCTTTAATTAAATCAAATTGCTCGAAAAAATCTTCTACAACAATACTAGTAAACTGATTTCCTAAACAATTCACGCTTCATTTTCCTTATACATAGAAATATTAAAACTTATGCAAATTCTATCGTCTGATTTATTTGGTTTTACTTTATGTAAAATATTAGAATTAAACACATACATACGACCCATTACAGGTTCAAATTCTTTTTCTACAACACTATATAAATTATCTCCCTCTTTGCCTTTTCTTTTAGGCAAATCTTCAGGAAAACAATATCTGTGTGAAACTTCATCAGCTGTTCTTACAAAGGTTAAATTTGAACTATTTTTATCTGAATTAATAAAAAAATTACCACTTAGATGTGGTCCTGGAAGATGGTGATGTAACTCATGGTATCCGCCTTTATTCATTTGAGATAACCATATACTAGTTAAACCAAAATTAATTTTATCATCATCAAAACCGTGATAATGTACATGCATTTTAACGGTACTTAAAATGAATTTCTTTAATTCTGAAAATTGTTCTGGATACTTATTAAGTATTTCAGTAAAGACATCTTGATTAAAAAAAGAAGTTTTACCAAATGGATAATTGTCGGTGTATTCTATTTGTTCTAAAGTTTCTCTACAAATAGGTAAAAGTTTGGTTGCTAAATCCAAATTGTCATCATAATGAACTTGTGTTCTAAAAGCGTCAGCCATAATTTATTCCTCAATTCAATTGTTGTGATACTATTTATATCACATATAATATTATATTTTTAAGACAACCAGAATGTTACTGCGTTACTATAATCTCTACGAGTTGAACCTTGAGACTCGGAACCTGTACCTACATCATAATGTCCTGGCCCCTGGTTATCATCTATACCAAAATATTGTGAAGCATTTATATCCTGTCCGGCTCTAACATCTGAGGCGTGTACAGCCCATTTTGCGTCATCTGAAGCATCCATATACCAAACACTACCTTGATTATTTGAAAGACCACCTTGAGAAACATAATTTCCTGCACTTGGATCCGCAATTCTAGTTTCCCTAAAGCTTGGATTATTCCAACGGCTACCATTAAACGGTCCATCTTTAGCGCCGTCACAAAGTACACCTTGTTTATTCTGCAAACCAGAAAAAGGTCCCTGATTTTGATTAAATTCCACAGCAGATGTAGCAGCTTGACTAGGAGAATCGGAAGGAGCATTTGCCATCCATTGTCTAAATGTTGAATAACCAGTTTGTGGAATATTCATAATCCAGTTTACGCCTGAGTTGGTTCTTCCTGGGAAGTTTGGTGAACCCCAAGCCATCATATAGTGTTGTGAATCTGTGGTATCAAAAGTACCAAAGTCAGCAGACCAATAATTAGTACCACCTTGTGATACATCTTTTAAACCTCTTACACTTCCAAGGGTAGCTTGTACACTATCTTTTGCGTCAGCAGAATAACGGCCGACTAACGCCCAACCTCTACTGCCTGCATTGATACAGTAACATTGTTGAATACCACCATCAGGTGTATTAATATAATAATTACCATCACTAAATGAGTTATTAGCAATGTATATATCATTTGGAGCAGCAACAGCCAAAGCTGGTGTTGTACCATTTGGAAGAACTGTTGTCATTGAGAATGACCTTGCTGTAACATTTGAGGCACTATCATGTGCTTCTACAGTAAAGTTAAATGTTGTTGCTGTTGTGCCTGTGTAGGTGCCTGTAATTGCACCAGTTTCTTCATTTAAAGATAGTCCTGTTGGTAACGAACCAGCAGAAAGGTAATAATCTACATCACCACTTTCTGGATCCGTAGCTACAAGTGTTATTGTTGATATTGCATTACCTTTAACAGCTGAACCAAGGTCACCTGCACTAGTTGACCAAGTAGGAGCTTCATTAACATTAAAAGCAGACGCTAATGTAGCCGCAAGACCAGAACCATTTACAACTTTAATATCATATGGTTCACTAATTGTTCCTAAATTTGAATTTGTTAAAACGGCAGTTAGTTGTGTTGAACTATCCCTAGTCACACTATCAAATGCAATTTCGGCTCCAGCTGCACTAAAAATTGAAGCAACTAATCCGGCTGAAGAAAAGTTGTCACCTGTTATTGTAAAAGATGTGGTTGTACCATCTTCATCAACACTAGTTGGTGACGCACTTGCAACTGTAGGAGGACTATCAATACTAATCCAAGAAGTACCGTTATAGTATTCCATTAAATTAATCGTACTATTAAATCTAAATCTTCCCGTTTCAGCTACCCTATTTGATGTAGTAGATGATGATGTGTCACTTGGCACAAGACCACTATCGCCTGTAAATTTTCTATTCTTACCTGTAAAATCTCTTAAATCAGCCATTGTTAATCCTTAATATTAGAATCCATCAGAATTCCTGTTTTGTCTTGCATAATCCAACCTGTGTGAGCTGTGTCATGTTTAACGCATTTATAATCTGTATTATACTCAAATTTACTGTTAATATACTGTGTATCTCTTCTAGCTTCTTTACTAGCCATTGTATATTTCCACATTTCAATAGCAATAACTGTGCCACCCGTTGATTTTGAAGAAATTGGGTCGAGTTTAATTATTGCAACCCTATCAAAATTTTCAGGTCTACCATCATTTTCTCTCCATTCTGATTGCCAAATATCGTCTGCCATTTTTTCCTCGTTATCTTACTCTATATTTATTTATATATTTATATCAATTAAAAGTTTTCTATCAACTTCCAACCATATGTTGAACCTGTGTAAACAATTCCTATAGACGCATTTTCTGTACTAACTGTTAAATTAGCCGTAGCACCCATAATTTTATTACCATTTCTATCTAATGTTAAATTATTAGTATCAAATGTTCCTGCTAGGTCTAACATTCTTAATTGGTCTCCTGTTAAAGGAGAAGATGGTAATGTAATTGTAATTGCTCCAGATGTTGTATCTACAAATACTCTATCATTAGCTGCAATAGCATAAGGACTATCTGTGTTGTCAATAGATGACCAAGGATTACCCCCACCTAAACCTGTCCATTGTGTACCATTATAGCCTTCCCAAGTAACTAGTGTTGCGTTATATCTAATTGCACCTGTGTATAAACTACCACCTGTCGGTCTTTGAGCAGTTGTACCAGTTGGTGGAACCCATGCACCTGTTCCAGCTTGGTCTCTTGTTAGATAACCTAAAACAGCTCTTTCTGTAGGAACTGATTCCGTACTATTTCCACCTAAGGTTTCGTCTGTACTAAATTCATTAATTGTTGCACCTATTTCAGCACCAATAGAACCAAGTTGTAATTCAGAAAGACCTGAAAGGTCAAAGGCGTCTGCGTTTAGTGTAGCACTACCAGTTGATTGTTCAATTCTAAATAAATCACCAACCCTAAAGTCACCTTTTTGGTCTGTTGATGAGAAATAAACACGACCACCATTTGTTTCTATAACTTCATCATCTTGTGAAGCTGCTTGAGAAGAACCAACACCACTTGGATAATTTGTATCTGCAAAACCACCAGTACCAATGTCTAGGAAGTCATGTCCAGTTAAACGGACATTTGAAAATTCATTTGTAACTGTAGTTGTTGTTCCTTCAGTAACGGCCTCGCCTGTACCTAGAGCAAGAGTAAGTCTTACCATTGCTGTTTGTGCTGTTGTATTAGTTTCTGTTACAGCACCAACTCTAAAATAAGTTGAATTGCCGGCAAATCTAATATTAGCACCAATAGGAATAGCAGTTGCACTTGACAATGTTCCATCAGTCGTTTTAATTGCAATAAGAGCATTTATTTGTCCAATCTGAGCAGCTGAACTGTCACCAAACACAGCTGATAAATCTGCTGTAAATGTAGAACTATCTTCTTTTGTAATAGTAATAGTTTCACCTTGTTGAAAGTTACCTGTTCTATTTTCAATATAAAGCGTATCTTTTGAAATTTGATATCTAAAGAAGGTAGCAGTTGCACCTGAAGTATTACCTGTTACTGTAGCAGTACCAGAACCGTTTGTTGCAATTGAACCTGCAATATCCGAAGTTGAACCTGTACTGATTGTAGCAGGTTGATAAAGTAAATGTTCACCTCTAGTCTGTACTGTAACTGCTGTTTCGGCAGCTGATGAACCATCAGCAACAGCACCTTGTTCACCATAAGCAGATGAACAGTTTAGAGCTCTAATAAATCCACCTGTTTCTGCAAAATATGATTTATCACAATAATATGTGAAGATAGAAACCATCTCTCCACGACCAGTTCCGATTGCGTGAACACCAACACCATCTGAGTTAATTTGTGTAAAGTCATTTGCAAGAATTGATTTATTACCAACAGAAGCTAAATTTTTGTGCAAATTACCATCAATTTGTATACCTGTAGCACCAGCATTAACTGAGGAACAATCTTGAATATATGGTGAAGATGTTAAAATTGCACCTTCAGGATCCAATGATGTTACAGCAGGTCTTAATGTTGAAATTCCACCACCTACTGGTGTACCTGTCAATCCTTTAAATGTAAATAATGTGACATTAGTTTGATTATTAACAAGCAACATATTAGAAGCATTGTTATTTTCTAATGAAGCAACAGTAGCTGTTAAAGTACCTGTACCTCCACACCCTAATTTTGCAACAGTAAAATCAATCGTGTCTGCTACTGCATAATGATAACCGCCGTGATAAATTGTTATACTAGAAAATACATTTGAAGATATTGTAACATTTACAACAACACCATTACCAGTCCCACTTGTTGATGATTGGTGTATAAAACTGTATGTTCCGTCGGTTGCACCAGCAATTGTAGAACTTGTTGTTACTGTTTTAATCTGAGAGCCTGTACCAGTTGCCGGTCTAATTTCTGTTCCTCTTAAACTTTCACCTCTAAGAGTAACTCCAGATGGAACAACCATAGGTAGTTGTTCTTTATAAACTCCATTTTTTACATAAACAACATCGCCTACTGAAACTGATTTAACATCAAAAGTAATGTTTGATGAAGCAGTAGGAGAACCAACGCCGGTAATTGTAATTGTATCACCCTCAGCGTGGCCAGTACCACCATCTGTGATTGTGACTGATGGTGTTGATGAACCATCTAATACAACTCTAGCCGCAAATCCTGTTCCTGAACCTGTTGATGAAGCTTGTGTTACATCATAAGTACCAGGAGTACCGCCAGTTCCTCCTGCAATACTTTCAACTTCAATTATATCACCTGATGTGGTTTGTTTTAAAGCATAATTGATTGTCTTGTAAGGTAATGTTTGAGTACCTGTATTACTGTCTGAACCTGAGTTTGCAACCCATTTAACATTTGCACCTTCAGCATTCGACCATAAAACATCTGTACCATTTGTTGTTAAAATTGAACCTGATACACCTATAGGCAATCTTGATGTTTGAGAAGCGTCACGAACAATAATGTCACCTCTAGTAGTTAATACATTTGTTGTACTACCTTGTGCAAGTAATTGCCATTTAGTTGCGTCTGTTCCTGGTGTTACACCTAAAATTATATCTACCATTGCAACATATGAGGATGAAGCATATTCAACAACTTCACCAATGAGATATGTTGTGCCAGAACTATAACTGCCTTTCCACTCAAAACCTTGACTTAATGTTTTCCATTTTCCGTCAACTGTGGATGAACCTGCACCAAAAGGTCTAACTGAGGTACTATCAACGATAGACACCATAGAATAACCACCATACTTAACAACATCACCTGTTTTATATGCTGTTCCATGTGAGTAATCTCCTAAGGCATTAAAGCCAGGATTTAATAAATTCCAATCTGAACCATCTATTGGTGTTACTCCTGATTGTGGAGTTGAATTTACATATACATAAGAATACCCGCCATATGTTACAACATCACCATCTTGGTAAGTTGTACTTGCATTATAACTATCTTCAAATTGTAAACCCTCTGAATAAACTGTGAAACTGCCAGTTGAGAATGTTGATGTAGAAGTATGAGCTGCTGTACATTTATATTGAAATGCACCAAATTTGACAACATCATTTACTTTATAATATGATGCGGCCGCCCAATCACCTCTAAAATCTAAACCATCTACAAATAAACTAAAGTTAGATGTATTTAAAACAGCAGTTGATGGAGAACCAGTTTTAGCTGCTGATGTGTGTTCCGTGGTACATCTATATTGTCTACCACCATATTTGACAATATCATTTAATCTATATTGTGTACTTTCAGCATAGTCGCCTCTAAAAGTAATACCATCTATTTGTTGTTCAAAGTTTGACTGGTTTAAAACTGCACTTGATGAGGTGTGAGCAGTTGTTGTTCTATATTGTTTACCACCGTAAGAAACTAGGTCATTTAATTTGTACCAAGTTGAATTTGCGTAAGTACCTTTGAAAAATAATGATTCTGATTGCAAAGACCAGTAAGCAGTATATGTACCAGGACTTGTATAGAAACTTGTTTCTGCTGAAGGAGATGTATGATTTTGAATACACACATAGGTATTACCACCGTATTTAATCACATCATCAATTAAGAATGCTGTGTCAACGGCCCAATCGCCCCTCCATTTAAATTTAATTCTACCTAGTTTGAAATCTGCCATGGTTTACCTTTATTGTAATACTATTTATACGAGGTTAAACTGCTGATTGCCAACTAGTTGATTGAACTGAAGCTGTTGCTTCAAAAGTATCAAAATCATCTGTTGTCAAGGCTGTCGTACCTCTACTTTTGTTTTCCCTTTTTACAAAATAACCATCATCATCAAGATAATATGTTGCGTCACCTTGTTCAAATACATATTGATGATATTTGTCACTTGTATTATTTTTATATTCTTTTTCAATACGACCTATTGCAACTTGTGAACCACTAAAAGGTGCAATTCTAAAAGTAATTACACTTGAAGCAAATGTCCAAACTTCGTCAATAGGTTGTCTTACACCATTTAAATATACAGCAATTCTTGTGCCATCTAAAACTGGTGTTGATAATGTAAATGCTACAGTAGAATTATCTCCTGTAAAATACTGTGTATCAGATTGTAATTTTGTTAATTCATCTGTGTAATCAACTTTAGACGGCAACTGTGTATTACCATTTTTGTCTGTAGGATTACCACCATCAAAGTCAATACTATCTGTACTGTCTTTATTTACTTTAGTATAATATACAAGACCCTCAACTGTTCGTCTAAGGGCATGAAATCCTTCTGAACTCTGTTGACTAATTGGTGCTACATATCCTAAAGTGGCCATTAACTAATCTCCAATATACTTGCGTATGCTTCGACATCAACAGACGAACTGTCTGGATTAGGGTCTGCATGAATTCTTAATATATCAGCTGTTTCAATATTTATAGGTTTATCTAAAACTAATGTATTGTTTGCTGGCACTTCTAAACTTTTACCAACATGAAAGAAAGTTGAACCACCATCTGTAGTAACTTGAACATTTACTTTAGCTGAATTTGTTGTACTTAGATTTGAAATATAAACAGCGTGAATAACAGCAGTCACACCTGAACCAGCTGTGTACATGTTACCTGTTGCGTCATTCAAAACGCCAACATCAAGTCCTGCATTTTTAAAACTACTTGCCACTTATATTATCCTCCGAATACGATTGAATATGCCAAAGCGTCACCGTCCATTGCTAAAGCACCTGATTGGTCAGGTAAAGTTATTGTTCTATCTGCTGTTGGCTCTGCAACATTTAAAAATGTTTCATAAGAGTTTGCTAAATTACCTTCAAAAACTAAATTAGCACCTTGGTCTAAAACAATGTCTGTAATTGTTACATTACCATTTGTCATCACATTCTGCAATGTAACTGAACCAGCACCACCTACTTCTACAACTGAACCGCCGGTATTTTTTGTATAAAACTTACCATCTGTGATGTTCATTGCCAACTCGCCGGTTGCTAATGAACCTGCTGATGGTACGGATAATGCCGTTTCACTTCTTTTTGGTTTTATTACTGTTGACATTATTTACTGTGTTTTCTAATCTGTTTAATAAGTTTTTCTTTTGTGAGTCTTTTATCTAACTCGACACCAACTTTTCTACCTAGTTTTTCTAATTCTGATTTTGTTTGTGTTCTTAAATGTTTTAAGTCTGTTTTAACTTCATCTTTTAACAATAAAGGTTTTTCAAATCCAGGCATACCTGTAATCCAAAAATTAATAAATTTGTTCCATAGTTTCATTAGAATGAACCTCCGTCAACTGTAGTAATAGCAACATCACCAGATGTTACTGTAAAATTAGAACTAGTAAATGAAGCAACACCAATGTTTGATGTACTTGCTAATTCACCAGTAATTGTTAATGTACCGCCTGAAGCTGAAGTGTTAATACCTTCGCCTGCTAAAAACTCCATAGGGTTACCGATTTGAACTGTACCTTGTGTAGAGCCTTCGTCTGTAAATACAAAGTTTTCAATTTTAGCACCGTCAATACTACCTGCTAACATAGCGTTTGTAATACCTAATGCTTTAACTCTTAATGCGTCTGAGTTTACTTCTATTGAACTACCATCTACTTCTACATCTAACTGATTGCCAGTTTTCGACATAGCAGCGCCGGCATTAATTTGACCTGCACCTGAGAATTGTGTAACATCTAATGCTGTTGTACCAAAAGTAGGAGCGCCTGTATGTGTGAATACATAACCGTTATCTCCGTTATCAGTACCTTCTTCAACGAAGATGAAAGAACCACCTGATAATTCTGCTGGTTGGTCTTCCGGAGTTGCTCTTGTTAAAACCCAATTTGATGAAACATCACCAGCAGTTGATAAAACATAGATACCGTTTTGAGCACCTGCTGTTTGGTCTTTAACTAAAATTCTATCACTAACACTCGGCGTAACACCATCAACTGCAAAAGCAGCTTGTGTACCAGAGTTTGTTAATGTTGCACCAACACCAGCAGTACCGTTTGAGTATGTTGCTGTTAAGTTTGTTGTAGTAGCCGCTCTTGCTGACGGTTTAGCGTCAAGGCCTTGAGCAACTTGGTCTACATAAGCTTTGTTTGCTAATGAGTTAGTTGTAAATCCTGCTCTGTCTTCGTAACCTGATGGTACTGTAACCGTTCCTGTTCCGTGAGGAGAGAAAACAATGTCTGTGTTACCAGCAGTTGTTGAAACTGTCGCACCATTAATTGTAATACTATCTACTACTAATGATGTTAAACCTGCAATGTCTGTTGTAGTTGCACCTAATGTTAAAGTAGATGAACCTAAAGTAGTTGTAGGAGTTGCTAAGTTAGCATTTGTAATACCAGCACTACCAGATAAATTTGAATTTGTTAATGCTGTTGCTGTAACTGTTACTGTGTTGTCTGTTACCGTTTGAGTTAAACCGGCACCACCAGCAAATGTAAGTGTTTCAGCAGTATTGTAAGTATCTGTTCCTGTGTCACCTGCTAAATCAATAAACTGATTTACAGTTGCGAAATCTAAATTACCAGAACCATCTGTTTTTAAAAATTGTCCTGTTGTTCCATCACCGTCAGGTAATACGAATGTTGTTGAAGTTGTAACGGTGTCTGGAGCTTTTAAACCAATAAAAGCTGAACCGTTATTTACACCTTCGTTTAATTTTACTGTACCACCTACTGTAGCAGAGTTACCAATAATTACTTGGTCAATGGCTAAGTTTGCGTCTGCTGTAAGAGCTGAACTTCCTGTTAATGTGCCGGCAACATGGTCTAACATGTCAGCAAAATACTGACCGCCAATGACTGTTATATTATTTGCGTCACCGTTTCCGTCAACACCACCCTCACCAATAAATAATCTATCACCACTATTAGCTTGTGTACCTGCTCCATAAGTATAAGCAATTTCACCTAGTTTCAGCGTACTTGGGGCCGTTGCTGCTGAACTTCTTTTTATCTGAATTACTGTTGCCATCTAAAACTCCTAAAATGCTCCTGCGTTTATAGTCAAAGTTCCAGTTGTAGTTACTATTTCATTTGTAGTTACAAACTTAGCGTCACTTGACCTATATTGTAATATTGCTCCATCATTCAATGTAGTTGTATCAACATCACCGAGCAGTTTTAATTGAAGTGAACTATTTTGAGCAGCCTGAGCTGAGGGTAAGGAAACAGATACCGTTTGTGGACCTGAAGCCGTATTGACACCAATACTTGCTGTTGTGCTATTACTCTGTCCTACAGTAGCTGTGACATCTGCCATTTAATTCTCTCCTGTGTATATTTATAATAAAAAAATAGTGAATTAAATAGATACTTGTGGTCGTACTGTGATAATACCTTCGATTACCCTAGTTACCGTACTTGTAGAAGTCTGTAAAATCTCTAAATCATATAGATATCTTTCACCATCCAAGGCTGTCGTTTCATCAGCAGTCAATGATAGTGTAACAATACCTGTTGTAGGGTCACCACTAACAGTAGTTGTGATTACTGTTCGTGTTCTTGTTGATGAATAACCTTTAGCCATCTTAGCAGAGGCTGTATATCCTGTCAAATCGAAAGCATTTCCATTTGCGTCTTTGACCGTAACATCTGAATTAAATGTTGCACCTTGGTCGAATGTTAAGTTTGCTATTGCGGCCATTTATTTTTTCTCTTCTGGTATTTCTTTTTTTACTAATTCTGCAATTTTTTGATTATAATGTACTGTTAAAACATCAATCTTTTCAAGCTCTAAGTTATGTCTAATCTTTGATAACTGAATTTCTTGTCTTACTGTTAAGTAATTCTGCAATTCAGGACTCAATTTTGCGACATCAAACTCTTTGCCATCAATCATTACTGTATTCATAATTATCTCCTATATGTAATACTATTTATACACCTAAATAATATAGAATAGGAGAATTAAATGATATCACTTAAATTAATGTACAAAAATATTACTAATCCAGACCAGACTTTCGAAACCGTTAGTGAATTTTTTGAAGATGAAAATGCTGGAGTAGATGATAAAAACGCTCTGTCTGCCCACATTGCTAATGATAATAAATATCAGTCTTCGAAAGAAGCTACCTTATTATCTGATAAGAAAACTGTTATAATGACCAGAGATTTTGAAGACGAAGAAACAGCAGAAAAATGGCTTGAAGAAAGAGCTAAATTGCCCACTATAGATAAGAACTTAAAAGAAGACAAAATGACCTTTTAAAGGACACTTGACATTTTAGTCAAAAAAAGGTATAATACAGACCAACATAAATAATTATGTTCATTAAATAAAGGAGAACTAAATGAAGAAATATATTATTGCAACTTTGATGTTATTATGTGCAAATACATCATATGCAGGAAATACAACCGTAGTCAATGCAGGAAGTGACTCAGGGGCATTTCACCAAATACTAACAATGATTTCTGAGAAATTGGATAATACCAATGTTATTCAGGCAAACAATCCTGTAGTGGCAGGAACACACTTTGATAAAGGTAATGTTCTTACTGTCTGGTCAACAGAATGGCCTGGAGATAAAACTCTTCCATCTGTGACTATGGATAAAAATACAATTGTTGGTGTTACAGCATACGAAACAATCCTTTGTAGTCGTGTGTACAATTCATTATCAGACATGTCTGGTAAAAATATTAAAATTGCAACATGGGGTAAATCTCCAGCTGTTGAAAAATTTATGAGTGACTTAGCAAAATCAAATGACTTTACATTTGAAATTGTACCTTATGATGGTAGTGGTGCTACAACTAGAGGTTATCTAGGTAAAGACGCTGATACTATCTTTACAATTCAAACTAAACAAGCTAAAGTAGAAGCTGACGGAAATTGTTTTGCGTTTAGTTCTAAAGGCGATTTAGAGTTTGCATTTGTTGATGTTATTCTAACTGTTAATCCTGAAAACGGAACTGTTGAACAACTAAGAAAAGTTGTATCAGACTTAACAAATACAGAAGCATGGCAAACTGCCTTTGAAGGTTCAGCTACATATGTTATGAATGAAGACAACGCTTCTTCACTTGTAAATAAAGTTGAGGCTGCCGTTGCTTTAAATAGTAACTAATAATACTCAATACAATTTTGTAATTCGGTGTTAACGGTCTGATAAGTTTTTTTCATATCAGATTCGTTAGCGCCAGTTATTAGAAAAGAAACTCTAGGTGCCTTTTCTGTAGTGATATGTGTAAACTTAGGTATAGTTTCACCAGGCCTTAATCTATCATTGTTTGTCTTACACCAATAACCTTTCAGGTGATTAATATTCTTCACAGACTTTATTTTACCTGGTCTTAATTTAGAGGCAACCCAATATATCTGTCTATCATAAGAAACTGGTTCATCATTTAATATCTTTGACACTATCTTATTCTTATGTACATCATCCATCTGTTGTAGACCTTGTCCTAATCTAGGGTTACAATCTATATACTTTATAGTATTTTCCCATTTATAAAAGTCTGGTCCAGAAAAAAACATATTCTTTAGATTTAAACTTGTAATAACCTTACTAAAAAAGTTATTAGCAGTTTCTATAACATCTTTAGGTACATCTTTTTCATTAAAACTCATCCATTCAGCATTCTTTGATTCATAAGAATACTCATCAATTTTATTATACCCAACCTTACCTCTAACCCACAACACAATCTTAAACTTACCTTTATCATTTACATAACCATATGGACCCCACAAAGTTGAATGGTCTGGTAATTGTTCTTGAGCCATATAATAATTTTTACGATTATTAAACTCACTATCTAATTTACCCTTTTTATTATCATCAAAGAATGATTTGACAGCATGCAATAAAAATTCTTTCTTATTTTTAAAAGATAGGTAATTTAATCCACCTGGTTTTGCACCTGAACCAATGATTGGTTTTATTATGAAAGGTGTATTTTCAAACACATCAAGGTCTGTGTCTTTAGTAGGAATGACACTATAAGGTATAATATTTTTAAGACCTAGATTAATACACCAGTTATCCATTTTTGATTTGTCTGATAGTATATCAGCAGCCTTTTCAGATATGTTACTTAATCTCCATAACTTCTCTAATTTTGCATGTAGTGGTAATAAACTTTCTGATACGGTGTAAATTCTATCATAAGGACCTACTATATCATCAAAGTTTTCAGTAACAACATCTACATCATGGCCGTTATTCTTCAATGCTCTTTCAAGACATGACCATTTGTTTTTAGCTCTTGGATATCCTAGTATTAAATGTTTCATTAATATATCACCATCACTCTCATTAAGTTATCCCAAAATAAATCTGTTAAGAAGTAACCATATAGTATAGGAAAAGTATCAAACTTTCTTAATAGATAACCTATAAGACCTAATACTAATAAACATATAATCAACCATTCTTTTACAGGATAGATGTTTATACTCATAATACATATGAATGTTACAATAGAAATGATTAATATATTTTTATGTTTCTTATATATTTGTGCTAGTTGACCTAGTATATTGAAACACCCCCATGATAACACTACACATATAATTAAGACAATAGGTATGTAATACAAAATACCTGTAAAATAATTCATAGTATCTACACTAAAGATAAAACCTTTTGTTACAATCAAATAAAAAATCAATACTTCACTACCAACGATTGGTATACCTAATATGATTAGAGGTAATAATGAACTTAACGCACCACTATTATTGGCCGCCTCAGCAGCTGCTATCTTATTTAAATCTTTTTTAACAAGGTTGGCACTTAGATAACTACCTAATATATTCGTCACCCCTGGTATAAGACCACACCAAAATCCTACAAAACTTCCTATACCTGTAGATGTTATTGTGCTTGGGTCATAACCAAATTTATTAATCTTCTTTTGTTCTCCTATTTCAACATCTCTAAACTTTAATAATTCTGGTACAATGTACAGACAAATCATTACAGCACTAAAAGGAATACCTAGTGTTAAGTAATCTATGTTAAATGTTCCCCATGTTTCATAAGTTGTATTATTAAAACCTATCTTTGCTAACACACCACCAAATAGAAAAAGAGATACAGTTTTCCATATCTTTTGTTTCGATAACAATGTTAAAAAGACTATTGCTGTACATATAATACCTAGTTGTAAGGTACTATTATAGAATTGAAATATACTGTATATACTAGGTAGAAATAATAAGAATAAGATGATTGCAAAGACAGAACCTATTGTACTTGAAATTGCGTTATTACTAACAGCTAAATGTCCTTTACCTTTTAGAAATAATTTGTGACCATGTCTAGCAGTCGTTACGGCAGCTGCGTCACCTGGTATACCATATAGAATACCTGTTACAGAATTTGTATAGTTAGATGTTATAAGAAGTGAAATGTAAAAAAGTAATATATTAAATGGGTCTAAAATTTGTAGTAAAGGATATAATGTTGCGATTGCAAGAAAAGGACCTGCACCTGGTATAATACCAAACAACACTCCTGTTACAATTCCTAATAGACACCATAATATAGAAAGCATTATTTTACCTTGCCATATTCCAACATTTTCTGAAATAAGTTTTTATCAAACTTTAAACACATAACTAATAAAATTATTCCGTCTTTAAATGAAAATACACTATGTCTTTTATTACCATTAAAGTACCATAGTGTGCCTTGATTACCTTTGATAACTTTGTCATCATAAATCCATTTAAAATCATATTCATTACACTTGACAAAACCTATCATTCTAACTTCATCATAATCATAATCTTCTTTGTTAATATCAAAGTGTTCAGGAAAGAAACTACCTCTATCCATTCGTAAAAAGTGACAACGACCTAACCAAGGTTTCCATGGTTCTAATATTGCTTGTAATGTAGGACAATTTTTATATACATCTGTAGGTACATTTATATCATGGTTGTGTATTCGTTCACCTGTTTGTATTTCCCAATCTCTTAAACTTGTCAAATCAGGAATGCCATGAAGACCACCATCAATACTAGTTACACTTAATCCAAAACGATTGTTTGGTTTCTTAGGATTATATTTCTTCCAATCATTCTCAAAAGGTTTTAATTCTTCTAATAGTTTATCTTTTTTAAATCCTGGATTTAATTCAATCCAATCAGACATTGTATTTAAACGCAATAAAGCTTTATCATCATCATTCATCTTATCAACCTCTTTCCATGAAGTATTTATCATACCAACCTGACCATCCTTTTTCTTGTAAATGGTGCATTTGACCTAATGTACAAATACTAAACTGTGGTGGTTTTTGATAAAGATAATGTTTAATTGAAGGACACACCTTATCGTATGTTTCGTATTTAATATTTTTGTAATACCATTCATCACTACCTTTTGTATATGTTTCTATATAATGGGTATCGTCTTTTTTAAATTTATCCCATATATAAGATACATCACCTGTCCAAGATACAATAGAAGAGTTTAGAGGTGTGTGTGCTGGTTCACGCCACCAAGTATCATCTAATAATGTAAAGTTTTTTCTAACTAGATTTGGTAGTCTATCATAGATAATCATATCTAAATCAAAGTATAGATTTTCACCATCTCTAAATCTATCATACATTTGAAACTTATTAAACCAATTGCCGTATAGGTCATCTTCAATAACTTCAAAACTGTCATACTTTAGACCAGAGTATTCATCTATCATATGTTTTAAATTATCTACATGCCATTGAGTAAACTTATCACCAAATCTGCAACATATTATTCTCACTTGATTTCTCTCACCTTTACATGTCTTACTCTCATAGTATTAATCTTAATGTCTGCCTTTTTCGGTACAACATGCCATTCACCATATGGGTCTTGCATTTGTTCACCGCCATGTTTTGTAATATCTACAATCTTAATTTTTCTAAATGGTTTACCGTCTTCGTTTTTGTCTAATGTTTCGTCTGTTGCTAAATTACTTCCGTTACCAGCACCAAGAGCTATTTCTGTCTGGTCAGATTCCCAACGCTCAAC
>JACKZZ010004321.1_pt1 | contig 23877 bp, 24 predicted proteins | sample 8027871 | NCBI WGS metagenome assembly JACKZZ01 (sample SAMN15724774, study PRJNA655200) | protist metagenome | isolation source: fluorescence activated cell sorting (FACS) single amplified genomes of... | place: USA: West Boothbay Harbor, Gulf of Maine | collected 2000-07-19 | reverse complement strand
TTATCAGTTTTACTTGAGTTAAAGACTGTTCTACGCATAGGGGCAGTACTATTAGGTAGTCTGAGAAGAATACTCTTCTCTTCTTTATGATTGTTGCACCATCAGCCTGTATGAAAGAACAATTAAACACTCTGTTCTCCAACACGTTCTTTTGAAAGAATCTAATACAGGCAGGGTTTAACTCAGCATTACAAATTGAATTAAAATTCTTATGCAGGTACATGGAGTACACCCCTACACCTGCACCAACGACTAGGAGTGTGCGGCCTCTCATCACTTCAGCGAGTTGTTTTCGTTCAGACGCATATCTCGTATTATAGTAGGTGTCTAAGCCAAAGTGTACTACTAAGCCGTTCTCAACAGCTATGAACTGTCTGCAGTACTCGCCTCCAACGTGTATTAGATCATGTACCCTGAACCTAGAGTCTACTCGGCTCGTCTTCCTCCAAATTGAATTCACATTCTTAGGTAATACAACTGGAATCTCCTGTCTTCGACCCAATAACAAAAGTGAACCAAGTTGATCAAACATAGTACAAGGAGATAGATTCGAACTATCGATGAGTATTTAAACAGCTAGTTCTTGAGACTAGCACTTTCGGCCGCTTAGTTATCCTTGTCAAAACAAAATATTATTATCTTATTTGTATATACTATTATTCTAAAATTCTTAGTATTAAACTCATCTGTGTGGTATGCACTCTTGTCATATCATAGGTGATATGACCTTCATCTGATATTTCTATTTCAGTGCCTATGAGGTCTCTATTAATTCTTTTGATCTGATTCCTGCTTTGAATAACTTCAACGAATGGTATAGTGATGAGTAGGGCTCTCTTCACAGGTGCAAGTGTGTTTCGAGTATCAACTACTACCACTGCATAGGGATTCAGTCTACTTAGTAGATCGAATTTCTTCTGCAGAATTCGCTTCATAATAGAGTATACAATTCTGTCCAAGCCCAGTGAAAATTCGAGAACAGATGTTTGTTCTTCGGGTGAAATTGCAGAATGTGCTAGTAGGTCATATCGACCTCTGTCACACACTGTTGATATCTGATGTACGGCTTCTCCTGTGTCTACCATTAGATCAAAAGCACAAGTTCCGTAGTGTGGTAGTTCCTTCTTAGGAATATGGATCAAATACCATCTCAGGCCTTGTTTTGTTAGCCAACCACATATTCGACTCATGTAATACTCAAAATAAGGCGGTATAAGATCACTGGAGAACTCTGTTTTTTTAGATAGATCTGACAAGATCACACCACCCATTCGTCCACCATCTAATATGCTTAATTCAAAGGGTTCTTCGCTCAAGACAGGTCTTTTATCTTCTCTTCTACCAGGCCTAATACACAGTTCTAATTCAATTTGTTCAAATTCCTTCAACCTGAGCAGTTTTTTGTTGGAAGACAATTCATTTCTAAAGCTGTAACCCCTTTGCAATAGGCCTAGGGCTTCATTCCTCTTATTATGATATGCAAAATACGAGTAGTTTGTGAATAGTGGTACACAGGTCTGAGGCCTAAGAAATAAGTCTCGTCCACTCAATTCAAACATTTCATTTGAAGGACTGTCTTCTCGCTTCAGTACTGAGTCACAACTAGGGCAACGTTCTTCTTTACTGTTCCATCTTGACCTACAACCAGTGCAAACTCTATACTCTTCTGTGAAGTTATCAATGTGGCCTGATGTTTTCAAAACACTGTGAGGTGTTATCATACTGGATGAAATTCTGACAGTATCTGGTCCACTGAGAAGGTCTAGTACTTCCGATGCTATGTTCTGCTTTAGTTTTAGGAGGTATCCTGTGTAGGTTATTAGTCCAGAGTCTGAATCATATGTTCGCTTGTATAATCCTCTGTTCTTCAGATCACCATAATAGTCTTCAGACGAATAGTTTATTGACATAATATTTAGTATAGACTACTATTCATAGTTGCATACTGATAAATATAAAACAATAACAAAATTATTGTTTGTCACGATAGTACAATAGTAGTATAACACGTTGTCATTGTGTAGACCTTGGAGCATAACCAGGTCGTGACGTATCGATTATGGGAAAGTATTTAGTCCTACTTATTGGAGGCATCAGCCTTTCGTTATACGAGACACTGGATGACCTATCACCTGATGGTTATGTGTATTCTGAGTTTGCTAACCAGCTGACTGATTCGAAGACGTATTGCATATTAAATAATACCAAACTAGATGTACTAAGTGAAGCTGAACTTAAGAGTGCCTTGAGCCGAGGCTCCGATATTCTATGCGTAGTAACTGATCAGAAGTCAACGGCCAAGTACAAGAAGTGGGCTGAACAAATAGGATTAGGCCTTATTGTGTTAAATACAAGGACTAGCATCCCCCCGGATAAGGTTCAGGATTTAGTATACTACAAGTTGAAGTATATGATTAATAGACTATCCTCAGATAATCCGAATGATACCGTAGGTTATTATTTACAAGAACTTAGTACCAAGATACTGGCCTATACCACACCCGCAGACCAAAGCCGATTTACTAAATATATTAGTACAGCACTAAGATATACTTAGTAGGAACGAAAACGCGTGGCCTAAATGGATAAGGCATCAGATTTCTAGTCTGGCGATTAAGGGTTCGAGTCCCTTCGCGTTTATTAGTAAAGAATAACATAACGCGTGGCCTAAATGGATAAGGCATCAGATTCCTAATCTGGCGATTAAGGGTTCGAGTCCCTTCGCGTTAATTTATGAGTTATAATTCTGTTGGTACCATACTTAAGCGCGGTGCAAAAGTTGTCGTAGATGTACCACCGCCTTTTCCTACGTCTCAGTTTCATCTCGGACACTGTCTACAATATGGGATAATAATAAACAAGATAGACTTGCTCAGAGCATTGGGCAATGTAGTACACTACCAAATTGGTTTCGATGTGAATGGTGTGCCTATTAGTATAGCAGCGAAGAAACAACTCGGTGCCGAGAAACACAATCGGCAGAAGGTAATTTCAAAGTGTGAGCAGATAACCCGAGACAATATACGTGGAATGTTGAAGTCATTCCACAGGTTAGGCTATGACACATCATCATACTACACGACGAGGGATTCAGACTTCAGGAGTTTACTCTCAGACTACACCAGGGATCTTTGCGAAAGGAGGCCTGATGTCTTCAGGCCAGGCCACAGGCTATCACGGTACTGTGTGTCATGCGCCACCTTTGTGTCGAAGTCTGAAGTACAGAAGCGAGATATTCGTGTGAAATCATACTACATTAAGTTTCCAGTAGAAGGTCTGCCCGATGTACAGATTTGGACTACTAGACCTGAACTAATGGGATCTGCGGTAGCTATGGCATACAATCCCTCCGATGTTAGGTTTAAAAAATACAAGAATCAATCTGTATTTTCTAAGTTCACTGGAACTAATATCCCGTTCGTAGAGTCTAGTAGTGTGAACCCTGAAGCAGGGACCGGCATACAATTCGTAGCTTCTTTTGGTAGTGAGTCTGATCAGAGGATAGTACACGAGTGCAGGCTAAGTTATGCTAATCACATCAACGAGGCGGGCATACTAACCTCGGGGGTATTTAAGGATATGAGAGTTGAAGCTGCGACTCAGCTGGTTGAAGAATACCTGGTGAAGTTTAGAATGGAGTACCGGACGAAGATGATACTCACGGCCAAAGAAGTTCACTCTGAGCGTTCAAGTTGTTGCAGACCAGTACAGTACATGATGTCTGATCAAGTGGTGTTGGAATTGAGTCCTGAGGATAAGGCAGGTCTTATTAGAGAAATAACAGAACTACCAATTCGTGGTGAGAATACAGCCAGTTCCAATCCTGATAACTTTCGACAATACTCTAGGCTCTGCACTTGGATTTCAAAGTATGATAACTGGTGTATTTCTCGACAATATGTGTTCGGGAATACCTTGCACACTGACTTTGGAGACCACACCTGCGATGGGTGGTTGGACTCAAGTCTAACCTCAATATACTTAGCCAATAAATTCAGCTGTGAAGACATTATGAGAGTCCAAGGTGCAGACATACTAACAACCTGGTTCTTCTGTAGCCTAGTAACACAAAATTACTATAATACTTTGAACAATACCCGTGTAGGATTTACTGATGTCTGTTTCACCCCCCTAGTAGTCGGAGATGATAATCTTAAAATGAGTAAGTCTAAACACAATTATAGGCCTCAGGACCTAACAAGACTAACAGAAGGCTCAGCGGATCTCTTGAGACTCTGGTGTATATCATATAATTCAGAGAAGCCCTTCTTGAAAGTTGATAATAATGGTATAAGCCTATTGCATAAGTTCCTGTCTAAGGTTGAGAACATTCTCAGAGTAAATGGTGTTGTGGTTGGAGACTCGCCAACAGTGAACACTGAATTTGGGACGAGTTTGATTCATCTATGCAGAATGTTGGTCTTGGATGCAGCCATGGCTGTTGTTCAATCAAGGTCAAACCCTCTTATTAAAATTATTAATTTTGTCAACAGGGTCTTGAGCAACAGTATTCTAAGATCTGAAGATAAGACTAATATTTCATCAGTAGGTGTGTGTATGGGCATGATCATATCCCTATTGAGTAGTATAACTCCTGATTTAGTCACCAGACTAGTCGCTCAGCACAACTTGGAGGTACCTGACTTGCAAAGTGTAGTCTTTTCTGACAGGAGCCTATTAGACTATACTAGAGAGGAACTACTGGCTGAAATTAAAAAGACAATGTGTGTATTTGCATCAGACCGTAGTTGATACAACAGTCTGCCCTAAGTTTCAAGACAGAGGATTCTGGGACAGAAGTATTCTACAACCCAGCAAGAGCCCATGGAAGGGTGTTATTGGTAGACCTCTGTTCAGGACTTAGGATTCGACGCTATTTTGATTTGTGCAGTGGCACAGGTACTCGTTCTGTGCTTGTTAAACACAGTAACCCTCTCATTGAAGTAATAGCCAATGATCCAAACCCTGCGGCTTTTAAGTTAATAAACCATAATGCAAGTTATAATCGAGTGAAGTTAAACGTACTCTCCAGCAGAGCACAGGACTTGCGTCTGAAATTAAAGGCTCTTGACCTTATTGACGTCGACTGCTTTGGTTCGAACGTTGAAATACTAGAGGGTATTCTCAGACAACTCAGGGGCCAAAACTTGAAGGACGTCTTCTTTCTTCTGTTCAGTTCTGACCTACGTATTCTCTGTGGAGCCTTGAATAGGGACAAGCTACGTAGTAGGTATGGTGCCAAGAGCCCTAAGGGGCCTCTAACCAATGAGTTTGGTCTGCGAATACTACTAGCTAAGACACACAGTTTGTTTAAGAAATATGGTTTCAACATCTGTGTTCAGTTTGCGTATCACTTTCAACATTACTTTCAAATTCTTATTAGAGTAATCAATGGTAAAGAACAGACTAAGATCTCGGTTCAGAAGTACTGTCCTGTTTGTTCTGGTCTTGGCAGAGCACTGTCTGAGATCAAATTCTGTCAACATCATAGAACCTATGATGTAGGCCCTCTATTCAGAGGCCGAATTGGCACCAGGTATGATGGGCTAATAAACAGAGCATACACTAATAGAGCTGATATACTCTCAGCCGGTGTGGAGTTCGACTACGCGTCATACTGTAGTATTACAAAGAGACGAATGATGCGATTTAAGTTGTTGAAAGAACTAAATCCAAGTTTGAGCTGCAGTCTTAAAAATGGTTTTCTGAAGTTAAAGTACTCTGGACTGAGCAGATTCTTAAGAGTACTAAGCCAGACCTAAACAGGCTATAACTCGGGCCTTAACTGAGTCTCTAATGTCGAAAGATACAGTAACTTCTACTAGCAGATCACCTCTACCCTGTGTCTTCTTAAACCAATTTGAATTTGGTTTAGTATAACCCATATTATTCAGCCTTATCTTAGCCGTAGACTTCTTAAGAGGCTGAATCTTAAGTTCTATTGGCTTAGGCTCTAGTCCATTTATTCGTATAACCCCCCCCTTGAGGGCTGTTAATAGATCCACCACGACAGAAGTCTTAACATCAGAAGTACTCCAGTCTATGGATAGGCATCCAGTGTTTATTCTAACCCTGAACTTAGTATCCTGTACTTTTATTCTTTGCTGGTTTACAAGGCCTTTTGGAATGTTGAAGGTGGTTTTAATCTTTGAAGTCTTGTTACCTACACCCTTACACAGCTTACAGACCTCTTGTTTTTTACCCTCTCCCCTGCATGTTGAGCAAGTCGTCATACTAGAACCTCCGAACATGGACATACGGCTCCTCACCACACCTCGTCCACCACAAACCCCGCAAGTTGCGGTTCCGGATTTATAACCTTCAATACACTCACATTTTGTTGTTTTCTCAACAGACAAAGTCTTGTTACAACCATTCATGGCTTCTTGTAGTGAGAGGTCTAAGTAGTACTCGGGCCTACTTTTTTGAGTAGGTCTACTACCAAATCCGAAGTCTCCAAATAGGTCTCCAAATATATCGAAACCTTGTGAACTTTGATTGTTAAAACCAGTCTTGAATTCATAGGAAGAACTTTCAACGTTGAACCCATCTTGTCCGAATGGGTCTGCAAAAGTTTGATCTTCGCTTAAGGCCTTAGCCCTACACTCCTCGTTCTTTATACAATCATATGCTTTATTCAGTATATTATACTGTTCCATTTTTTGAGAATCACCAGGGTGTCTATCAGGATGAACATCTTTAACCTTGGTATTATAGGCCTTCTTAATTTCCTTATCTGTTGAATCCTGAGAAACGCCCAACACTTTAAAATACTGTTTTAACTTATTCATTGCATTCTATTAAATTTTATTATATACATTAATGCATTTGATAATATTAATTAAATGACTTCGAGTGTTAAATTTATTAAATTTTTAAAGCTAACTAATTCTATGAAGTTAAGCAATTGGGCTGAACTTGTTGAGAATAATGTTGTACTATGCAGCATGTTGAATGAGTCTGTGCTAGTTGAGAACACAGAGGAGATGAGGTCTAGGTTAGATGCTCAGAATACAGAGTTCTCAGAACTAGAAAATAGTCTACCAGTTTGTTTTGATGTTAACATCTCATTTCTTATGAACCAGAGCGCTCTACTGTGTGATAGGCAGTACAGGAGTCTACTAACTCATGGGTACAGGTACCAAGAGTTCTGATGGTTACTTCTGAGCAGTACAATTCACCTGAATTCGTAAGAATAGTCACAGAGTGGTTTAATAAGAGTAACTTTGTTAGATCTGATGTGGAACTTAAATCTGAGAAGTTTGTAGTGAAGAGACGAAAATTAATACAGAAGCTGAAGTTTGCAAAGACCTACAAGTGGAATAATCACTCAATAGACTTGATACTAAAGACTCTTGTACAAACCTGTGGATAATGAAGGAGTTCAGGGTTGGGGTATATGGGCCTGTTGACGTAGGGAAGTCAACACTTGTTTCGAAGCTAACTCAGTTTAAGAATAAAGGTAGTATTGAAAGAGAACAACAAATAACGGTATACGTCAGTTGTAATGATAGACTATACCATGGAACGGTGGCTGAAGAAATTAAAGTATTCGACAGTGCAAACCCTCAGCACAAGGAGTCTTCGGCTTGGAGGTTAGTTTCACTAGACAATCCAGGGCATACTAAGGTCATATGTAACTCACTGAGTACACTATCTTTTGTTAACACACCACTTCTCCTACTGAACTCAGACTCTTTTGAAACAACCCTGCATATTAAGTACTTGGATATACTACAAAGCCATGGTTTCAAGGACATACTGATTGTAATTGGAAAAATAGATCTATTATCCTCCAAGACACTTGAGGCCCTAACTTCTAAGATAGTAGAGACCCTGAAGAAGTATACACTCAACTACGTTATTTGTCACTATTCGGTATATTCTCAAAGGGCTATCTGCAACATACTCGAACAAATAAAGAGAATTGGAAGTCAAGAGAGTAATTCCGTGAAGTGGCTGAAGGGATATTTCCCAATACTCAAGTCGTTTGATTCGAATAGGCCGGGACCGATAACTGTGTCAAGTGAAGGTACATTATGTGTAAAATCCGACAGATTTAAGGGTGGCCTAATAGGAGGAATTAACTATGGTTTGCCCATTCAGGTAGGCCAACAATACTACATTGGGCACATTTACTTGGATCTGTACACACAAACACTGAAGAAGGAGAAGGTCACTTGTATCCGGCCTAAGATCTTGGAAACTTTCAAGAACACAGGATTAGCTCCAACAATCCGTGAAGGGGAGACTGGCACAATAGAACTAGGCTCTAGTGCGGGCATTGCATCAAGTGACTCGCTGGCAGGTGCTATACTCAGTAGCACAGTACTAGTTCAGTACTATACTCTACTAATAAAAATTCAAAAGACATATGGAGTACTCAACACCAAGGATAAGGTACTACTAAACATACTAAATCTTAAACTTATTGGATCAATCGACTCAGTTGAGAAGAAGGGTGTCGTAAGGGTGAAGCTATTGAAACCGCTCCCTGTAGAATACAAAGGTCTGGTCGTCGTACACAAGAACAAACAAACAACAGGTAGTTCAAGTAAATTAGAAATATACGCCCTGGGTGAAGTTATTGATTATGTGGTCGATTGAAGATATTCTGTCTGAAGTAACAGCCGTGTCTGGTCAGAAGACCGAAGGAAGAATTCTCAGCTATGATCTAAAATTCAAGCCATCCAAGCACGGTATGATAATTGAAAAAATAACGAGCATATCCAATAAATTCAATAGGCCCATAGCGACTATTATTTATTTTTTGAAGACTGAACTTAGCTCAGTAGTCAAGCATGATGCCGTATCAGATCAAGTGATATTAAGTACCAAGGCGAGTAGTGTGAGGCTTAGGGGTTTATTCACAAAATTCATAGCTGAATTCATAACTTGCAATGACTGTAAAAAACACGACACAATACTTAATAATTGCCTACTGACTTGCACAGGTTGTGGTGCTCAACGAATAACTAAGACCCAACAATGAACTTAACAACAATAAATCAAAGAGATAGAGACCTTAAAATTAAAGACATTTTCTCAACGGATATCCAGAACAGAATGGTAAACGCAGTTTCAGTCGTATACACAAATTTAAAAAGTCTAACCGAATACCTAGGACTGAGAGTAAATTCAGAACCCTCTACTAGTAAGCCTGATCTCGTTTTATTTGCGAAGGACAGTAGTGTCCACAATACTCAGTTTGTACTAAAAAACATAATTGACTATGACACGTTCAAGCTGAGTTTCTTGAAACAATCTTTTTTTAATAGTCTAGACCCTAATATTATATTTGCTTTTTTTGCCCCATATGCTGTCTTTCGTTTCTTGAAATACCCTATGCTAATATTGGCTGGTACATTGATCGCTGGTTTATTAAACGACTTATCATCCGTTGATTTTCACTTTGATGCGATCGTAAAATCAGGGGATTATGTTTTAATGTCCTCAGTTCCAGAAGGTGTTCTCCTAAAGATATTCTCGGCTATATCCTCCAATTTGGAGAACAGCTTCATAGCTGAAAATACTAGGCTTAGGCGAGATTTGTCTAAAAAAACACTATTATGTCTTAATATTAGTTTTTACAGGGAATATAATCAAAGACCTGATAAGCGAACAGTTAAGATCCGAGATTTAGTTAGGGCACTTAAAACATTGAATCTTGATCTCTTTGATAGTAACGAACAACTTGTTATTAAGGCACTGTTTCTCCTGTGTGAGAATGCAGATAGTGGAGATAGTGTCAGTTTTAGTTATATTCCCGCGTGCATGGTTAGGTATGGGCGAGTAACACAATTCAATTCTTCTTCTGAAGGAGAGAGCGTGGTACATAAGAGCATCAGAATCTATGGAACTGAATATTTATACAGGCAATTAGATGGATCTAATTACTCACATGCAGTAGCAGCATGTCTTCAGGATCATGCAGAGAACCTAGTGAAAAAGTATTGGAAACATTTAATAAACGGTGTATTATTTTGTCGTTTACTCGGTGTAGTTTGTGCAGGACTAGGCCTAGTAGGATGGGTGGACTTCTTCACAGAACTAAGTTATATTAACCCACCTATGGATGCAATGGGCTTAATAGTCCAAAGAGGTGTGAATAGGCTGGATAAAATAGAGCTCAATGAAAAATTCAGTGATATAACAGATATCTATGGAACCCTAACTCATTCACCCCTTGGAAAATTTTCAGATGGACTGTTTTCGAATACAGGGTCTTCTACAATGGGGGCTGTCTTAAGTAAACTGAAGTTCTATAACCCCCTCATTTCGTTGGGCCATCTACATAAGATTTGTCCCAGAGGTCTAATTCACTTACACAATAATCAGAGGTATTCTGAATACTCTCACACCATATCTTCTTATTTCAGAGAACCTAGTGTGGGCATAGTCTCAGATCCAGTTAAGACGAGACTATCTGGTTCATCGCTACCTGGTGTCATTGTCAAATACGAACAGAAAAAAATACGATTAATACACAGTTTTAAGGCCGCAGAGGGCATAATAAGTAGTTCATATTCGAATAATATTGTACTGAAAGACTTCTTGACACTCTCAAAAGAACTGATTGCAACTCAAATAAACCTTAGAACACCTGAAGGTGTAATATCAGATCTTCTTATGTCTTGCAATGGCTATTCTTCGCAGAACTGTGATGTGAGTTTACATGACTAATATAATACCCCTAACAATTATGGACAATGGTACTGGCAGAGTGTCTGTTATTAAACTAAAATTAAAGTTGGAAGTTTCGGCCAGAACAAATACGGACAAACACGACCACCCTATCATCATAGGCCCGAGTATGATAAAACTGAGACAGTATCTCTTATCACATCAACAGGAACTTAAGTCCAAACAAAATTATAATCAGTATACTACGTTCTGTAAAACCAAAGATAAATTTGAGACTGAGTTCTTGTTGGACTTAGAAGAGTCAATTCTTCAGAAGAGGAGGGAATGCCAGCTTGAAGAGTGCATCGACTATGTAATAACAGCTCAGCTGAACTTTGATTATGATCTGCTATCGAAGAATACAATACAATACAAACAAGGTTGCCCCATTCAAGTTGCTCAAATAAAACGAGCCGTCAGTTTCTCAATTGATGCACAAAGATGTCTAAAACCAGACTCACCACTCATTCTACCAGATTGTAAACTATCCTGTTTGAATGCAGTCGTATTTGAAATTGAAAATCATTTAGGCAGTATACACTTAAAAGGTACTATGAAGGACTTCAACTTGCTAAGAACGGTTCTTCAGAGTTTGTATGATGAGTCCGTGATACAACTTCATTCTAATCATGAGTTTAGTATACGAAGTACACACTTAATTTTTATTAATAGAATTACAAATTAGTGTTACCTTGTCTTTAAAATCAACTATGACAGAGCCCATGGATGTTTGATCTTTTATTTCACCTAAGCTGTTCTTAACACTATTTGAGAACTGACTAGAAATGGCCGTTGGTGCAGACCCTATCATTAGGTTTATCAAATCACGTCCCTTCTGAGTTATTCTTGGCTTGAAAGATGTTGTATACCCCCTTGTTTGCAGTAGCTGAATTAAGTTACTTCTCGTGGACTTAGTACCAATATTTTGATTTTCCATTTCTACGACTAAGGCCTCTTGGCTCCTGTCAGGTGGTGGTTGTGTTTGCTTTGTTTCAGTAATAATATTCGTAGGAACTGCAATACTGTCTTCCACCTGCTGAGCTCTTGGCTTCGGAGGAGCACACCATCCTTGTTTCTTGAGTACAGAGTACTCTGAATTGAACTCTAAACCATGTATTGTTACTGTTAGTTTGTATTGTAGGTACTCGGTAGCCGGTTTTAGACTGTTCAAAAATGATTCAACTATTATCTTATAGAGTGAAGCCAAACCTGTGTTATTTAGTCCTCCCATATCTGGTATTTTTTCAGTTGGCATAATGCACTCGTGATCGGCTTTTGCCAGTACTTTTCCCTTGTATTTGGGATCTTTAAAATCACCAGTTAGACCTGCGGTGTTTAGTGCATCGAATACCTCCATGTATGGTGTTTTCTTGGTGAATAGCACATTGTCAGTTCGAGGGTATGTTATGAAACCTCCAAGATACAGTGTTTGAGCCAGTTCTGATACTTCCTTCACAGTTCTGTTCATTCTACTACCACAACCAAGTAGCTTAGTTGTATTCATCAGAGTCGGAGGCTGTTTAACAATCAATTTCTTAGTTGATACTGTTTTTATTGAACCAGATGTTAGAGTATCGGATATCTTCTTAGACAGTTCTGCTGATATTAGCTCTTTAACAGGGTTTTTCAGTGTGAATACCAGCCCACTGTGTTTAAAGGACAAGGCCCTGTACTGAATTGGTTTAAAGTTTCTAATCTCCTGTGTTCTCTGGTATATTATATTAAGTAGTGGTGTTTGAACTCGGCCTACGCTGTATATATTCTTGGAGAACCTTATTCCCTTAAGCTTCCAAAATTTGAGAGTGACTGTTCTTGTCATCGCAAACCCCCAAAGTAGATCCATCTTATGTCTGGCCTCAGTTGCCAGGGCTAATGGCAGATTATAGTTTTCTTCAATTTCACCAAAGCTAAGCCTAAGGCCTTCTGTTGATAGACTTGTGAGTCTGAGTCGAAGTACTTTTTCCACCGTCACATATTGTCTTATCTTAGACATGAAATCATGAGCTATCTTCTGACCTTCTTCATCATCATCAGTAGCAAGAATAACTTCTTTTATAGGCTCTTTGAGCAGGTTTAAAGCATCAGATATGGTACTACTGCATAATTCGCAGATAGGGTATTTCATCAACATAGCACCATCTATTTTGTACCAGTTATTCGCCTCTTTTTCGAAGAAGTATGATATGAAATGACCTGCTAAGGGTATTATTACTGTGTTGGTCTTCGTGTTCTTGTACACGTTACACTTGCCCAACTTAGACTTAACATAACCCCCCAAGTACTTTGAAATCTGTACTGCTACACTGTTCTTTTCTGTAACGATTATTCTACTACTCATCGATTATTCCAACTATTGTTTGGTAGTCTGCTCTACTAATTTTTTTCTTTAGAAGGCCTATGAAGTATTTCTTATACTTCGCAGATAGACTTGACCTATAGACAGAGTACTGTTTTGATAAACTTGTTTCTAATTCTCGTCTTATTTCAACTCTCAAATCTGCACTCTGGTCTTCTTGCATGGTTGTACCTAGTATAATACAACGGAGGTTCCTTGTGAAAGTCTCATATGATGGACTTGATTCAAGTAAATTTAGAATTTGCGTCCTAACTTCTGGTGATGTGTCTTGGACATTATGAAACTTGAACTCTTGAATAATTTGACTTAAGTTCTTTGATGAAATAGACTTCGTAGACGCAAAGAGTATTTGCTTCACACTATCATATAATGAAACAGTAAATAGCAGCTCAAGGCCTAATTCTGGAAATTTTTTGTATAATTCATTTAATTGAGAGTAGTAATTCGATGAATTTCGTATTATACTCGTACGTATACGAGGAGTGATGGTGCATCCAATACGAAGAGGTGATCCTGCGAATAGTTCAGTGTTATTCTCATCGAAGTACTTTAGTGCAGTTTCAACAGGTTGATCTACTACTTCTATTGCAGGTATGTCTGGTTCTTCCAAGAGGAAATACTGTTCATGAGACTCCTTGTGCCTCATCCAGATGGTCTCATCCAACACATCATCATAGCTTCTACACTCAGATCTTAGAACTGGATTATTCTTTTGTCTATTCCACTCTGCTTGAATTGCAAGTTCACAGTCCTTCACAGATCCTATGTTCTTCAGCTCAACTCGCTGATAGCCTAGACTTATGTTAACATCTGACTTGAAGTTTCCCGTGGCAGAAGTGTATCCTTTTTTAATCAACATGAACTTCAAATTCTGCAAGTATGCAACCACAGACTCTGCAGAACTAAAAACTGGTTTTGTTACAATCTCCAATAGTGGTTTTCCAGCTCTATTGAAGTCAATACACTTCTTTAATTGACTTCCAGGATTCTCTTCCAAGAACACTTTTTCAAATTCTACGGTTTCACCTGTGAATTTCTTTGTCTTTAAGTCTAATATCGGAATTTCACCTCCATGACATACTGCATCACAGTCTTCTTGAGTTAGTTGATATGATTTAGGAGAATCCTTATAGTAATAGTGTTTCCTGCTGAATTTTATGCATTTGTTCACAGAAGCTCCAATCATATCAGCAAAGTTCATAGCGAGATCCAATGCTTTTAAATTTAGAACTGGTTTTGAACCAGGAAAACCTTGGCAAGTTGGACACACATTAGTGTTCGGCACATCAGTTTGTACGGCACTACATGCACAGAATAGTTTCTGGGCAGTATCTAGCTCCACATGTGTTTCAAGACCTATCTTAAGCTGTGGAAGACTCATTTGGCCATCTCTATAATCTCTTTAAGTCTTTCAAGAAGAATATAATCTGAGTATACTGGGCCAATTATGAGGAGACCGCAGTCGGACATCACACTAGGCCTGCCTAGTAGGTTCGCGATGAGGAAGGGGAATTCCATTTCTCGTATTTCATCAAAACATACTGGCGTACCATATTGCCTAAGAACTGATTTCGGCCTGAATACTAAATAAGACTGTGCGTACTCGTTCAGACTGGCTCTTAGTACACAGTACTCCGCAGAAGCCTTGGGCTTTTCTCTTAGCAAGCGTCTACCACTATTGAATCTATTCAGTGTGACAGGTAGTACACCTTCTTCAAAGTATTTTATTGCATCCTCTTGATTTTTATATCCTTCTATGGTATCGTTGAATCTGCGGCCATCTAGCCTAAGTAGGTTACTGTAGAAGTATTGATTTGATACTCGTTCATACTCATCCGAAATAATATCCTTAGCCCAGTACAAGCTCATTTTCTTTGGATTCTTAGCATCCAAGATATCACATGAAACAACTGATAGGGGTTCATTAGATTCCACAGGTGGACCGAATGGGAGACAGGTTGACTGCTTCTCGTCACCTGCACACAAAGCTGAAAAAACAAGTAATAGGTCCTTGAGGGTCTTAGATATTAGGCCTACTGTGTCAAAATAATTACATAGGTCTAAGACTCCATGCCTGCTTATTAGTCCATAGCTTGGTTTGAAACCGAACAAACCACACAGTAGTGCAGGAACTCTGCAACTGCCACCTGTGTCCGTACCAACACTAACATCAGCGTAGTTCAATAGAACAGAGACCGCTGAACCAACAGAACTGCCTCCTGCATAGTCTCCAGTAATCGGGTTAGGTTGTGGGTTTAGTGTATTATACCCCATAGATCCACTTGCAAATTCTTCTAGCACTACTGGTTCAACTATCATAAACCGTGAGTCTTGTTTGAGTATACTGTGGACAGTCGATGACACAGTTGGTTGAAAATTATATAGTAGGTGACTACCTGCATCGCATACAGTCTGTGGGCTCCAAATATTCTTCTTAAGACTAATTCTTAGTATGGGATTATCAGACATTATACATTTACTCAGTTATGTTCTAATAGATACTACCGTATAGCCCATTGTCTTGTAGTTCAGCAGAGACGATGTTATTAGTTTTATTCTTTGCCTGTCATTGAATTGGTACACATCCAGTAAACTACCTAATACTCTGAACTGCTCACTAGAGCAGTTGTTACAGACTACCATTATGCTGCTGTTCTTTTGCTTTTGCATTCGCTTAACTATACTTTCGAAGTTTAGAGTATCCTGCATCATACTGCTCGCCTTAAGTTGGTCTACTACATGAAACTCCTGGTCTAACCTACTCAATCCAAGGCCTTGACGAATGCTCTTGTGGAGAATCAGCTCAGAATCTCCAGTATAATAGGGTATTGACACAACCCTATTACCTGGCTTAGCTTCAAAACAAGTTCTAGTGTAACCACAGGAGCCTACAACGTATAATAGTGTAGTTATTCTATTGGTTCGGGATAGGGAGAGAATATCCTTTGCACGTTCTCTTGCACTAGTAGGTTCTCCATGAGGCAGTATGAGTCTCTTAAGTGGTCTTACACCATGGTAGTGTGATGCTGACACAATAGACAACTCTGATGTGTCTAAGACTATACAACCGACGGGTTCCACCGACGCCAGTGCTTCAATGTCTGAAGCTAATTGTCTGTCTAAACTGGATATCTCACCGGATATGGTGAAACTTACACCTGGTGAAAGTTTTATCGAGTGATGCTTGGACCCTGTGTGTGTTCTCAGTTCTGCAATTAACCAACCGTCTCGAAAGTAGACTCCTACTACAACTCCAGATACTCGACGAAGTTCTTTCTCATGTCTTATGGCTCGAACTTGACTAGATTCAACATCAGGTTCATACAAGATTGTCGTCTCAAGTGATTGGCCTACTCGCACAATCAGCGAAAACAGGGGGAGTTCATGGTATGATGATACTGCCAGACTGATGGTTGAGTGTTCAGCCCCTAGTCCACTCAATTCTAAACATCTTCTGCATTGCTTCTAATTTAACAGATTCGATGGAGTCTACCACTGCACAAACATATACTGATCCAACACAGCCCTCACTTCTAGCTATACGACCAGAACGTTGTATGAACTTCCTAGAACTATTCGTAGGTTCAAAGAACACACCCATATTGGCTTCTTCTATGTCCAGACCTTCATCTCCAACCCTAGAACAGACGAGTACCCTCGAAGTACCCGACCTAAAATCAAGAAGCGAATCTTTTTGACTTATTTTATTCACTTTCCCCAGAAGAACTGATGTACTTATCCCCTTCTTCTCAAGAGCTTTTGCAATTTCCTTTACTGCTGTCACGAACTCTGCAAAGACTATGAACTTCTCCTGAGGGTGAGCTTCCATTATCCTCAGTATTGCAGTCGTCTTTGGATCCTCGTCGAATACTGTCGAGAGACCTAGTCTACGAGCTAATGACATATGCTTACCCATGAACTCATTGAAGACTGCACAAGGTTGTGTCGTCAAGTACTTGAGAAGCACCAGGCCTGTTATTAGTTTGATTCTTAGTGCGAAGTTAGGCAGTTCGAGTACCTCAGAGATGGATAGTCTATTATTCTCAAATTGAGTCAATAGTCTCTTGTACTTAGACAGGTTTTGTCTAATGTACTCCTGTAGTCTCAACTTATTAGGCAGTCTACAGCTTGAAATACCAACTTCAATCTTCTTAAAAAATCTTTGTGAATGAGTTTGTTTTTTTGTTATTATTTGTATTGGCAGAGGGTATGCTGATCTGATGTGGTCTATTGAATCTCCTAGTGAAGCAGATAGGCCTATTATACTGCAGCTGCAGTCTTGAAGAACAACGTAGTATGGTGAAAGAGGGGAGATATTATGTATTTCGTCCAGTACTATGAGGGTGAATTCACTACGGACTCCTATAAGATTATAACGAAGTGCTATGAGGTGACCAGTCATGAAGACTAGATCATAGTTCTTTACTGAGTAGTTTATTTGTGAATCAGCACTTGTGAAGTGGGCTGAAGTGCAGTCTACGAGTGAAGAGAGTACTCTGAATTGTTGTTCTACGAGTACATTGGTTGTTGCCAGAAATAGCACTCGTCCACCTCTGCCGAGCTCTTCTGCAATCAGTACTGCGGTTATGTAGGTCTTACCACTTCCAGTTGGAAGTGCAAGTACTATACCAGACTTGTCACCTCGTGCACTCTCAGCATCCCTGAGTACTTCCTCAAAGAAAGGAGTTCGTCTTACACTGTCGACTACTAGCCGTGGTCTGGAGAAGTAATCTTCAGTTGTATAGGGGATTTGCACTTGAAATTTGTTTTCTTGAAGAATTCGTAAGAGTTTCACAGATTTCTCTTGTTATTTGCATAGGGGTTCCAGCTAGTAGTGATTCTTCGAACAGTTCCCTAACAATACTTGATACTTGAGCTCCTGTTATGTTATGAACCATGAACTTAGAAATTAAGTACTGAATTGTCACACCATCACGTAGGGCTAAGTTTCTGGTGTAGTACTTGAATAGGTCATAAATGGCCTTCGCATCAGGATAGTCTATTTTTAATTTAATTTCAAGACGTCCTGGTCTTAGTAGTGCCTTATCAATACAGTCTAATCTGTTAGTTGTACCTATGACAAGGACTTGACTCAATTTCTTCATTCCATCCAATTCAGTCAGTAGTTGTCCGATGACACTACTGTCATGGTCTGAACCAGACCTTTCTGAACTTCTCTTACCAAATATTGAATCAATTTCATCAAAGAATATTATCGTAGGAGCTGTAAGTTGAGCCAACTGGAAGATTCTTCTGAGAGCTTGTTCGGTTTCACCGATGAATTTGGACTTTAACTCAGGTCCTTTTATACTGATGAAGTTGTAGTTGAATTCAGTTGCTATTGCCTTAGCAATAAGGGTTTTCCCTGTTCCAGGTGGTCCGTATAATATTAGGCCCTTAACCCCCTCAAAACCTGCTTCTTTGTACTCTGAACTATACTTTCTAGGCAGAATAAGTTTATTCTTTATCTCTATGATTGTGTCTGAGAGGCCTATTACATCCCTCCACTTAACACCGGTCTTATCGAAACTAAACTGCTTAAGACAACTAGGTGACACTACTTCAGCAGCTTTCAGTAACTGTACTTGGCCTATCTTATTGTGAGGAATTTCACATTCTTCATTTATTATTCGGATAACAGCCAGTCTTCCAGCTTCTTCAGTTAGTTTTATCAGGTCTGCTACGACGTATCCAACGGTTAATTCAGATAATTGGAAAGTATTAACAGTTCCATCATATGCTTTCTTGGATAGTAGATTATCTAATATCTGTTGTCTCTCCGCTTGGTTCGGCGGTTTAACAAAGACATGCTGTTCCAGAACTCCGTTTATCTTAAGACCTTCATCTAAGACAACAGAACTGTCTCCAATTCCTACTATGAACATTTTACTGCTCGCTCTTGCTTCGGCTATGCACTGTATTAGTTGGTGAACTAATTTCCTCTCAAAGTCGAATGAGTTGTGGTCTGATTTTTTTGCAATAACTTCTAAATTATCCAACACTAGCACCATCGGTGTCTTCTCCTTACATTTATTGAATATCTTTCTCAAATTCTCTTCTGCTTCTCCTGCGAACTTTGTGACCAACATTGCACAATTCAAGTCTATGACATTCAACTTAACATGTTCTGCAATAACCTTTACGAGTGTTGTCTTTCCACAGCCCTTTGGTCCCGTAATTAGAAGGCCTCTGTTTGGTTTAACATTCAACTTCTTGAATATACTATCCCTATGTTGAGGCAGTTCAAAGAACTCTGTTAATCTTAACTTAACAGAGTCAAAACCTACGATATCATTGTATTTAATTTGTGTTTCCGATTGTTCTTTTGTAATACACTTTATCAAAGTGTTCTCAGTTAAGAATGGTACAAGGCCCACTTCATGTCCACAGATCTCGCTTATGGTGAATTGTATATTTTGTTTGACAAAGGAGTATGGAGAGAAGATTGGTTTATACAGGAGTTCTTTAATGAGTTTCTTCTTGTCTGTGTTCAGCCCTTGTTTTGAAGTTAGTATTTGGCAAGTTCTCGCCTGACCCATATCAGTATTAATATTAAATGCCTGAAGTTCAATCTGCTTTACTTCAGAGTACTCAGTTTCATTGAAGAAGTTGTGTAGATCAGATGATAGGCTTAGTTCTTCTTCACTAGTATTAGACTCATTACGTAAGTCTAATTGAACTCGTGAATATGCTGTTCTACCGCTTTGAACATCGATTAGTCTAAAATAGGAGTAGTTTTCAATATCATGTTTCCTAGCACACTCGACTGAAACCGTAGCTGTGAGAATCTGATCAATTTTATTGTGTTCAGAAGCTAAGTGTAGTCTAAACTTAAGATTTTTTAGTGGTTTGAACATTTAATTTTTTAATCTTCAAGACTACGAATCTTTGCAGTTCAGGATTATTCGTCTTGAGTACTGTTAGTATATCTTTTTCAAACTTATGAAGTGCAATTTTTGAAATAATACTTCTGAGATCATCAGTAGTTGTTTGATTAACTAGTATTGCCGCTGACTCTCTCCTCAAGTTTTTAATAGCTGATACTGACTTTAGTTTGGAGGTATGAACTAACTTACTCTCCACTCTGTATGTGCCATCCTTTAGACACAGGTCAACAATACTAGTTGTGTTAGTCTTGAACTTTCTTTGACCTAGACTTAGTGTCGTACTATCAAGACAGTATCCTACTGGAAGAAGATCATGACCTGTATCAACTTTCACAATCTTCGAAACTATGAATTGATCCTTACTGGTCTTAAGTCCAGCGTCTTGAAATGAAGTGAGGATGGTTCTTACATTCATTTGAGCTTCTGAAGATGCAACAATTGATGTGGTATACTGTGCTGGACAAAACTCAGTAGGCCTAAGACTAACATCTACGATACTCTTAGACTTCCACTTACTCTTTTTAAAATTAATATTTAGTCTACTCATGCGAATAATTTAATAGATTCACCTACTTTTATGTTAAGTAACTTAAGGAGTTCAGCAGGCCAAGTTTTGTAGTCCAATCCATAAGTGCAGTGTAGTGCAAAGACCACCCTATCAACGCCTAGACCACTGCAACCAGAAACCAATGGAGTTTTTTTATTACCTCGTATGTTAAACTTGTCAACGTACTTTGAAGAGTTAATACTCAGGTTACCAAGTTCAAGTGTTCGCCCTTCATTGAATACAAACTCGAAGTCATTGGTTGTTATATTGGCACCCCAGACCCCAGACCAGCTCTGAACCTCTACGATATTGTAGTGTAAGCCGAGGGTGTTTAGGAAGGATCTCCACTTTGACATTAGTCTACCATATGTGGTCTCTACTTCAGCCCTTGTTGTCAAGAATATCAACTCAAGCCTTTTGAATTCAGATAGCCTCTCTATTGAGAATACAGCTCCACCTTCATTCCTATATGAGTATCCACTTCTGTCGAATATCAGGAGGGGTAGGTTCTTCTGAATGACGACCTTATTCTTAAACATATTCCACACCGTATCACATTGGGAGTAAGTTAAGCACTTATCAGGAGCCTTCAATACCTCGTAGAATGAAGAGGTCAAGCACCTGTTGTATGTGTTCTTATTTAGTAGTTTTACCGTAAGGGGATCCTCTCGATCTTTTGTTTCCGAAACATATAATAACTCACGACCAAAACGCCTAAAGTGGCCTGTTTCAAGAAGATCTTTGATTGAAACAACTTTAGGTAATAGTACTTCTGATGCCTCATCACAGACTACTCCTTGGAATAGATCTTCAACACCTCTGTAGACTTTTGTTATCTCAGAACCTCTTATGCAAACCCCCGTCAAGTCTGAACTGAATATCATATTCTGCGACTTAAGTCTTCGGGATACTTCTGCTCGATTCAAGACTTGAGGTACCCCTGGATCGATGGTCTCCAGTACTTGACTCTTTAGTACTTTATTCTTCAAACAATTACAAGTTATAACATCTTCGAAGAACATCTGATATGCTCTGAAGAATGAGTCTGCTGTTGTGGTCTCAACAAGCAGGGTATAGTCATCAGATAGTACACAGAATTCACTAAATGCATCTGCGAATTGTGAAATTTTATTTTCGAATGAGAATCTCACACATGCTATTAGTTCAGTGTTGAATATTGCATTCAGTCTAGGCCTGTTGGGCGTCTGTCCTAACATGCACAATTCCAACTGAAGAGAAGACTCAGAGTACTTAAGATTCGTAAACAATTTTTTAAGTTTCACCAAGGCCTGTTTCTCCAAAGACTTCCTTAGACAAAATATCAACTTCGTTAGTCCATTGAACTGGGGCATATTAGAATGCCAAGTACTTGTTTAGTATTATTTCTAGATTTGACTCAGAGGGTGCAACTGATTTTAAGTAATCATTGGTTCTCAACTCGTAGTTTATGTCCCTGAATAGCTTATTTGTTCTCAGGCTCATAATTCTCTTATTATGTGTATCCCTACTGTTTATTTTTATGTGCTGTTTTATCTTCAAATAATTAGCTATCCCTCTAACAACCGAATCAGATAGTACATATGGGAAGGATTTTGAATTCTGGATGTACTTTTTTATACTAACACCCATACTAGTCTTAAATGAAAGTATTCCATGTACGTCTCGAAGGAAAAGACCAGTAGCAGCAAAACTCTTAGTACTTCTGTATGTGTCTATTGTTATTTTACCAATTTCTTCTGTTCCCATGTTAAATATCTCTGGTCTAGTTTAGCATTTATCATACTAAATGAACCTGTATTCTCAGACTTCTGTATAATTAAGCGAACCTTAGACCTCATATTTTTATAACTTGGCTTAGTCAACAGTATGTTTATTCGCCCATCTAACTTCACACAATATGGTGGAACCTTATTGTAGTGAGAAATAGCAAATCGCACTAACTTAACACTAGAAGAAGATCTCTTCCATCGTCTTACATGTTTGAATTCCTTATTAAGTACTGCAGTAAACTCTGAAGTAGTCGTAGCCATCATGATAGTCTAAGACCTGCTAGAAGATTCCTATTTCTTCCATACTTCTTAGAGCCCCTAGGAACAACAAGTCGAGCCCTGTTTCTGGACTTAACTTCATTTCTCACACTGTTACACTTTAATTTTAACTTAATCCAATATGGTGCTTCAGTATTCTTGTGCTTGCTATCCTTATTGAATTTTCGCCTGTAGTCTACTAGATTTCCAAACTTCATGATAGTCTACGATGTGTTTCAACGAGCATGTCCTTAGCTTTTTGAGTGGTGAATCGGCCCTTAGGTGTGTTACCTAAGTAACCAACTCGCTCAAGTTCTTGAATCAAGTGTCTCAGAAGGAACCCACTAGCAGAATACCTCTTCGAAGGCGCTGAACCCCTAGACCTCATCTTTCCATATCTCTTTTGTAGTTTCTTAATTCCCAGAGGATTAGACCATAATACCTTTAGTATAGAAACTGCCCTAATCATATACCACTCGGGTTCACTAGGTAGTCTTTCTGAACAAGCACCAGACTTAAACATACATGGATTATATTCAAAACTCAACTCTGAATTCAAGCGCTGAGCCAGTGTTTTACCTAATACCACTGAATTCAATTCCGACTTAAAATCAATAGTTTCTGTGTTTAAAATTCCTTCAGACGTATTTTTCATAATATTGTATGCTCATGTCTTATTTATATTTACTTGATTCATGGGACAAGTTCTTTTAGAATGAGAATCTTCAAAACAAATCTTACAGAATGACACACCATAGTTCTTCAATTTGGACTTCGTAGACCTGCACTTCAAGTATATTCTATAACCTATTTCAAAATATTTTCTCCGGAGTACACTGTCCTGAGTATTCTTCGCAAAATTCAAGAAGAACTCAACTCTTTTATTAATAGCCATACAACGTGTAAAAAAGGAATCGAACCCTTGTCGTGAGCTTGGAAGGCTCATGTCTTGCCATTAGACGATTTACACTATCAGAATTAGTTATTTTTTACTCTTAAGTTCTCTTCTTTTTCTGAGGTTAAGACAATAACAACGAGGACATACCTTAACATTAGGACTACATACTCTCAGACATTTTTGACATATCAATCGTTCCAAGAATAACTTGACTACTAGTGGTACTGATTTTGCCATTTTACTTTAAAAAGGTCTTAGCTGAAAAAACAGCTCTCTTCTCTAATTTCTTGGCAGATGGAATGGTAAAGGCCTTATGATGTTTAATAATTAGTCCTGTTACTCTATTCAAGATCTTCTTAGCATTATTACCTCGAACTCCTTCAAATAGTATTCGGACATCAGACTTAACATTCTGAAATTCAAGTTCTTTCTTTTCTGCAGAATACTTCCTAACAACATAGGTGTAGTCCTTCATCTTC
>JACKZZ010001264.1_pt1 | contig 23877 bp, 19 predicted proteins | sample 8027871 | NCBI WGS metagenome assembly JACKZZ01 (sample SAMN15724774, study PRJNA655200) | protist metagenome | isolation source: fluorescence activated cell sorting (FACS) single amplified genomes of... | place: USA: West Boothbay Harbor, Gulf of Maine | collected 2000-07-19 | reverse complement strand
TATATGGTTATCTCCGTTAATTATTTTAGGCACTCAGTGGTATGTCTTATTTAATGTTATTGCTGGAACTGTATCACTACCCGAAGATCAAAAATATGCTGTCGCTTCTTTTGGCGTATCTAGGTTGTTATGGTGGCGACGTTTTATATTACCAGCATTATTTCCACACTTAGTAACGGGTGCAATGACAGCAACCGGAGGCGCCTGGAATGCTAGCATTATCGCAGAAGCAATCAACTGGGGTAATGTTCATCTTTATGCTACTGGCTTAGGATCTTATATTGCATATAATACTCGTATTGGAGATAGTACAAACATGGCACTTGGTATAGTAGTAATGTGTTTTTATGTGCTTTTGATAAACAGAGTATTTTGGCAGCCTCTCTACCACTATTCACAGCGTAGTAGTTAAAACAAGGATAACACTATGACAAAAAAACCTCTTATAGTTTTAGAAAATGTAGCAAAGTACTTTACCCATCGTGATCGGCAAAAGTTATTAGTGCTGGATAATCTTAATTTGTCTCTTTACCCAGGAGAAGTGGTTGCTCTAGTTGGTAAGTCCGGTTCTGGAAAGTCTACATTGCTACGTATTATAGGTGGTTTAATGCGTCCCAATACCGGTAGAGTCTTATGTAACGACGTAGAGATTACGGAGCCTTTTAAAGGTCTTAGCATGGTTTTTCAAGATTTTGCTCTATTACCTTGGTTAACTGTATTACAAAATGTTGAGCTTGGCTTAGAAGCTTTGGGAGTAGAAAGAAAAGAAAGAAGAGAGCGAGCCTTGCAAGCAATTGATATGGTGGGTATGGATGGCTTTGAGTCTGCTTATCCAAAAGAATTATCTGGGGGGATGTGTCAAAGGGTTGGTTTGGCAAGAGCATTAGTGGTAGATCCTGAAATAATGTTGATGGATGAGCCATTTTCTGCTTTGGATGTTCTTACTACTGACAATCTTAGAAGTGATTTGTTAAATTTATGGCAAAGTAAGAAAACAAACTTAAAGAATATTCTGATTGTTACCCATAATATCGAAGAAGCAGTTTTACTGGCAGATAGGATTTTAATATTTAGCTCTAACCCTGGCTCTATTAGAGCTGAGGTTAAGGTTAATATATCTCACCCTAGGGTGGATAATGAGAGAGAGATTCATGATGTTATGGACGAAATATATCATCAATTATCATTACTGCATGACCCTAATAAAATAGCTGGGGTAAGATACAAAAATATTGGTTTGCACTATAGACTTCCTAAGGTTGAAATTACCGAGTTAAGTGGATTAATTCAAACTTTAGATTCAAGTGAATATGGACGTAAAGCAGATTTAGTAGATCTTGCAGAAGATTTACATCTTGATGTTGATGATTTATTTCCCCTAACTGATGCTCTTGAGATACTTCGTTTTGCCTATATACAGGATGGATACTTAATTTTAACGGATCTTGGAGGTAAGTTTGCAAGTGCAGAAATTCTTGAGCAAAAGAAACTTTTTGCAAAGCAGCTATTAAATCATGTGCCTTTGGCTCGTCATATTAGAAGAGTTTTAGATGATCGATATAATCAGAGTGCTGATGAAGATAGGTTTCTAACAGAGCTACAAGATAGCTTAACTGAAAGTGCAGCAGAAGAAGTGCTAAAAGTATGTATTGAATGGGGTAGATTTGCAGAAATATATGCTTATAACTTTAATAGTGGGATGTTGAGTCTTGAGGATCCTGATTAAATTCAGTATTTATAAATTTAATTGCTGTTGATATTTCAGTTTGGCTTATTACAGTTAGGTAAGAGTTCTTGTTATATACATCTCCAATGTCTTGTAGTAAACACATCCTAATTTCTAAAGCGGTGTTTTTCTTGTCTCTTAATAGGTAGGATATGAATATTTTTTCATCTTTTATAGGTGGTGTTTTTTTAGCTAGTCCTAAAAAACAATTATATATTTTGGTATAGCATTCTTGATTCATTATCCCAAGATCTAGTGCTATTTTACTTTCTGTTATTATCCCAATAGCAACTGCTTGGCCATGACTAACTTTATATGTATGATAAGATTCAATTGCATGGCCTATACTATGTCCGATATTTAGAGATGCGCGGATATTTTTTTCGTATGGGTCTTGGCTAACTATCTTATTTTTAGTTAAGCAACTATGGTAGAGTATTTTTGCCAGTTCGTTATCGCTAGTATTTTTTTTATATTCTTCAAATAGGTTGCTAAATGCAATTTTGCTTTCTAACAAACCATGTTTTAAGGTTTCTACCCAACCATCATTCCACGAAGTTTTAGTTTGAGTTTTAAGAAACCTCGGGTCAATAAAAACAGAAGATGGACTTGTTATAGTGCCAATTTGATTTTTTCCGTATTTGGTATTAATTCCAGTTTTACCACCAATTGCGGCATCAACCATAGCTAACATAGTAGTTGGAACATATATAGTTTTTATCCCTCGAAGATATATGGATCCAACAAAGCCAACTAGATCTGTTACAACCCCACCACCTAATGCTATTAAGGTATCCTTTTTTGTTATATTGTTTATTTGCATAAATTCTTCTAAAGCATTTACTGTAGCGTAAGACTTAGCTAACTCACCTACTTCTATGGTGTAATGCATAACTTCATTATTTTTTAGTTTCTCTGTTATGCTCTTAGCATATAGAGGTGATACATTTTTATCTGATACTATTAATATTTTAGCTGTTTCTTTGATAAAGTTATCTTGCTGTGTACAATTTTCACCGATAGTAATTTTATATTCATTTGGATGATTTGCTGTTATTTGATACATAATTAAACCTTGGCTAATTTATTTGCTAAATAACTATCGGCAAGAGTTAAGTAGCACATGGCTTTTACGACAGCTGTTGCTCTTATTGCTACACATGGGTCATGGCGTCCAGACTTGGGTATTGAGAAGTTCGTATTCTCACCGTTGGTAGTAACTGTTTGTTGGGCTATTTTTATACTAGATGTTGGTTTAAATGCTACTTTACCATAAATAGGTGCACCAGTACTTATTCCTCCTAGTATCCCACCACAATTATTACTTGTTTGTGTTATGGAGTTGTTATCATTATACCAAGAATCATTGTGTTCTGATCCTTTAAGAGTTGTAGATTTAAATCCCATTCCCACTTCAAATCCTTTGCTTGCAGGGACTGATAGCATGGCAGAGGCAAGTTTAGCCTCTAGTTTTTGGTATATTGGATCGCCTAACCCACTAGGTACTCCTTGCATTAAAAAGCTTACTGTGCCACCTAGAGAGTCGCCTTCGGCTTTAACTTCTTCTATGGCTTTAATCATCTTATCTGCTGTTTCTTTATGAGGACAAAAAATAGGGTTGTTTAGAATTTGTGCTAAATCTTCTGCTGATGGAGTATAATCTTTGGGAAGACTAATATCGCCTATATTACTTATATAAGTATATATTTTAATATTTTGTGGTAGTAATACCTTTGCAATAGCGCTAGCTGCAACCCTGCATACAGTTTCGCGTGCTGATGCTCTTCCCCCGCCATTGTGATCATAAATTCCATACTTTTCTAGGTATGTGTAATTTGCATGCCCTGGTCTAAGTTTATCTTTAATAGTTGAGTATTGTGATTTTTCAGCATTATTATTATAGAATAAAATAGATATTGGTGCCCCGGTCGATTTATTTTCAAACACACCCGATAGTATCTCAGGATAATCTTGTTCTTGGCGTGGACTAGTCAAGTTACTGCCAGGTTTGCGCCATTTTAATTCAGCTATTAATAATTCAGGGGTTATATTTATCCCTGCAGGAACGCCATCTATAGTAAGGCCAAGAGCCTTGCCATGAGATTCGCCCCAGGTTGTAATACGAAAAAAGTCTCCAAAGAAGTTGCTTGGCATGTTTATTCCTGTTCTAAAGTAGCATATTATCTATTTAAGCATACTAGTTATATCTATCGCAATGGGGAATTATGAATCTTAAATTAAAGGGTAGGGTTTTTTCAGGTGGAATTATTAATGCACCACCATCAAAGTCTCAAAGCCAGCGCGCCTTGCTAATTGCTGCTATGGCTTCTGGAAAAAGTGAGATAGCAAATATCTTGCCATCACCAGATATTATAGCTATGCAAAAAGCTATTATTGCAATGGGAGCGAAAATAAAAGCCGATAAATATGGTAACGTTATAGTTACAGGTGTTGCTGCAAGCCCTAAACTTAGTAAGAAAAAAATAGATGTTGGTGGTTCAGGGCAGGTATTAAGATTTTTTGCAGCTGTTGCATTGTGCCAGCAGAATAATTTCACCCTTTTAGGTGATGAATCTATAAGTAATAGGCGCTCTATGGCAGATTTATGCTCTGGATTTGAGCAGCTTGGAATAAAGGTTAATTATCTTAATCAGGATGGGTTCGCTCCTGTAACGCTTGCAGGCAAGTTGCAGCCTGGAAGAGTTAAAGTTAGCGGGGAAGATTCACAGGTAGTCTCAGCATTATTGCTAGCAGCTTATTATCTAGACGGTGTCACAAGTATCACAGTTACTAATCCCGGTGAGAAGCCTTGGTTAAATATGACCACAAGTTGGCTTGAGGGTTCGGTTACTAGGCATAATCTTGCTGATAATATGCTAGTTTTTAATGTGGTAGGTAAACCACAGCGTGATTCTTTTAATTACTTTGTTCCCGGGGATTTTAGTTCGATAGCTTACATTGTTGCTGCAGCTATGCTACTTGGAGTTAAGCTTGAAATATTAGGTTTAGATTGGAATGAACCGCAGGGAGATAGTCGTTTTATTGATATATTATTAGAGCTTGACGAAAACTGTGTTTTGGAAAAAAATTCAAGCAGTTTAAAAGTTTTAGGTAAAGCTAAGTTTAAAACTGATGTTGCGCTCGATGTTAATTCTTGTATTGATATGGTTACAATAATTGCTGTTGTTGCATCTTGTGCGGAAGGTGTGACTACAATCACAGGAGCAGCAATTGCTCAGCAAAAAGAAAGTAAGCGTTTAGATGCTATTGCAACAGAGTTAACAAAAATGGGTGCGGATATCAAAGTGACACTTGATGGTTTAATAATTACTGGCGGTAAATTAGTTGGTGCTAGATGTAGTAGCTGGAATGATCATAGAATTGCGATGTCGCTTGCTGTAGCAGGTCTAGTTTCTTCTGGTGAAAGTGTTATTTTGGATGCTGAATGTGTTACAAAGAGTTACCCAGGTTTTTGGCAAGATTTATCAAGTTTGGGGGCTATAATTGGAGAAGTTTGCTAAAGTGGTAGTAGAAGTTAAAGCGATAGCTAAGGCTAATCCTGAGGCTGCGTTAGTTCTGATAGGACCCAAGGGGGTGGGGAAGAGCACCGTTGGAAAGCTTGCTGCATCTGAATTAGGATATAAGTGGTATGATACCGACCATATTATATCTGAGCAGAATAATGCATTGAGTATACCTGAATTATATAATACTGTTGGTTGGTATAAGTTTAGAAATCTAGAAAAAAAAGCTCTAGAGTCATTAGATTTTCGCCCCCAAACAATAATAAGTTTTGGTGGAGGAGCTCATGTTTACCAGAAAAGTGGTATTTATCGTGGTGATAATGTGATTGTTATTGCACTTTTTTCATTACAGCACTTGTTTGATTTTCATAGCCTAATTCGCCTTTTTGTTGCTTTATGTCTTGCTTCGCATCGCCTTCTAGTAAAGAGGTAGATGCTGTGTTTATTATGGTTTGTTTTGGTATTGATGGCTTATTATTATGACAAGCAAGTGATGCTGTAACCACTGCAAAAAATGTACAAAATATAACAGTTGATACTACTAAAGGATATGCTGGGGGGGATAAATAACATATAGCCACTATAAAAATAGTGAGTAATGTGAAAATAATTTGTTGTGCTAGAGTAAACTTTTCTTCAGCATCCGAAGCACGATATTTTTTACATAGTAGCTGGTGAGTGCATAATGCCATAATAAATGCACCTAATACTGCAAATATTGTTGCTGTTGCTTGAATGCTAATAAGGGTAGTTAAAAAATTAAGTGGCGCACTTACCCATATTAACGTTGCTATTTTAGGTAAAGCCCCACCCCAAATATAAAACAATCCAACATATGCAATTACACTTGCAATGATTGCAAAGCATACATGGCATGCTTTACCTATTATATCTGAAGTAGAGGTAATGTTTCTGAATAGAACTTTGCCCGAGTATTTAACTTTGAGTATAGTATTTCTAACAAATAAGTAGGTTCCTATATTCATATTGTATAATGATTTTGCTGCATTTTTGAATCCAAGGAAGCTTAAGGTATGGCACCCTATTTCAAATAATGATCTAATCAGTACAAGTGGGACATGGAGTAAAAAGTGCTTTATAACACCGAATACAATATGGGTGGATTTCTTTAATAAGTACTTTATCAGCTCGCCGGGGTAGAGTATTATATTAACAGGCATAAGTAATAAGCTAAACGAGCTACCGATAATACTTTTTCTAGGGCTATTCATAAAGTCAGCTATTGCTAAGAGTGGTTTGAAATTAATCGTAACCAGACCTAATATGACCCATCTACCACAGATGTGAGCTAATGATGTGCCTGCAACAATGCTAGCGCTAAAGATTAACAAGAAGCTAAACAGAAAAGCGTCTATGAGATTATTCTTCATATATTTTATTGATTCTAACATACCTGACTTATGTTTTCTTGATATTATATCGCCAACAGTTAGAATAAGTAACCCTATAAACCAGCCTGAGCATAGGCCTGCAAAGAGTAATCCAGCGCTAGGGTTTGATATACCAGTTACAAAGTAAAATACAATACTATGCAAATATGATGGGAGAAAAGGTGTCATTACTTCGGTAGTAATTCCAATGTAAAAAATAGTAAATACTAGCATGGCTCTTGGGTTTTGCATGCCTAATAAATAAAACTTATCAAGGAATACATCCATTGCTTGCCAAAGTCTTGCTACTGGATTGATGTTATAAGGTTTGAATATATCTTTTGTCTGGCTGTCATTTTTTTCTGGTTTTATTATATTGCTTACTAATTTTTCAACGCCAAAAATCACACAAAAACCTAATATTATTAAAGCATATAGCGATAAAGAAAAGTTTACACCTGTAAAGGCTGCAAAGCTACTTACAAGTCCAACACCAAAATTTGTACTGGTTAATGCTAAAATTAATATTAATGTTAAGGTTCCATAGGTACATGCTTTAACTGGCTCTTTAGTTATGGTTTCTGCAAGTCTGCCAGGAATAGATGCAAAAGACCAACGATATTGGTAATGTTTTTCCATGTTCGCATTGTCTATGCCATTAATCTTATCTATTTGGATTTGTTTTTGTGAACTATCAACATTAATTCGCGCAATGAGTATTGCTATAGTGCTTAACAAAATAGCGGTAAAGATAAAAGGTATTCCTAAAGTAAGTGCAAGCCAGCTCGTAAGGTAAGAAAGAGTGACATACGTGATAGTTGCAATAACGCCAAATGTAGCCAAGGTTGATATTATGTTTTCTTTTTTCCTTTCTCGTTTTTTGTCGCTTAGCATATGAGTGGCTTCTTCATGATCACTTGGAAGTGAAATAAGCTTGCTTTCTTGGTCTATGTATTTTGTAGGCTTATAGTTATCCAAAAGATGGTCACAATATTCTATAGCATCTAGTATATTAGTTATTTCGGCGGCAAGCTCATTTTTTTCAATTTGCTTATGCCACAGTTTTTTTCTCATTTCCCCAAGTTTTGCGGCAATGTCTAGTTTTAGAGCGTGTAAACGCTGTTGCTTCTCTTTTGATTCTTGGTTTAGAGCTTCTATTTCTTTTTGTATCTCTTTCGTTAAATCTAGATCTTGTTGTAGTATTTTTTGTATTTCTTCAGATCCAGACTGAGAATATAATTGTTTTGCAATATTATTATATATTTTTTGTGTTACTAGGTTTTTGTTTTCGTTACCATAGCCAATTAGATTAATTCTTTTTGCAATTTTGCTATTAACAAGCACTTCTCTATTTGGAGATGCGTAATTCGTAATTTCTGACACATCGTAATCATCGATGGGGATGTTTGGAACGATTGATTCATCATTTTCTTTTTGTTTATACATGGTTAATGATCTTTTTTTGTTATAGAATGGCCTTAGTGCGTAATTATAAGTATATTACGTTTGTTTTGCAATGTTTTCGTAAATTTGCTTTAATATATACTAGTTAATTGTAATTTTAAAATTTTTTATGTTTTTTGGGGGCAAATATGATTGCAAATGAGGGTGTTGAAGTTCGGTCTATTGGTGACTTCGCTGAAAGATCCTATCTAGATTATTCGATGTATGTTATTTTAGATAGAGCATTGCCCAGCCTTGCTGATGGTTTAAAGCCAGTACAGCGTCGTATTGTATATGCAATGAGTGAGCTTGGCCTAAAAAGTACAGCAAAGTATAAGAAATCAGCAAGAACTGTCGGTGATGTGCTAGGTAAGTTTCACCCTCATGGTGATCAATCCTGTTACGAAGCAATGGTTTTACTTGCTCAGCCATTTTCCTATAGATATCCTCTTATAGACGGTCAAGGTAACTGGGGGTCGCTGGATGATCCTAAGTCATTTGCTGCAATGCGTTATACCGAAGCTAAGTTATCACCATATGCACAAATACTTTTGAGCGAACTCGGAGAAGGAACAGTAGAATGGCAGCTCAATTTTGACGGGACGTTAAAAGAGCCTTGCTTGTTGCCAGCTAGATTGCCAAATATGCTATTAAATGGAGCTTCTGGAATTGCAGTAGGAATGGCAACTGATATTCCACCACATAATATGAAAGAAGTTGTTGATGCTTGTGTTTATATTTTAGAAAACAAAGATGCTAGTGCGCAAGATATCCTCAATTACATAAAAGGACCTGATTACCCGACAGGTGGCCAGATAATTACCAGTCAGGACGAAATATCAGAAATATATCGCCTCGGTCGTGGTGCAATAAAGGTTAGGGCTAAAGTTGAACAAGATAAAACAGAAATAGTTATCACTGAACTACCTTATCAAGTTTCAGCCAGTCGTATAATGCAGCAGGTTGCTGAACAAATGAGAGCAAAGAAGCTGCCTATGTTAGCTGATATTCGTGATGAATCAGATCACGAAACACCTATCAGGATCGTGCTAGTGCTCCGATCAAATAGAGTAGACCAAGAAGAATTAATGTCGCATTTGTTTGCATCAACTGACCTAGAAAAATCTTATCGTATTAACCTTAATATTATTGATCTTGAGCGATCCCCAAAAGTTAAAAGTGTTTTTACAATCTTATCAGATTGGTTACGTTTTAGAATAGACACTGTAGAGCGTAGACTTCGTTTTCATCTAGACAAGATTAATGCAAGACTGCATATCCTTGAAGGTTTACTAATAGCTTATTTAAACATAGATGAAGTTATTCGTATAATTCGATTCGAAGACGAGCCCAAACAAGAGTTGATGCGAAAGTTTTCTTTAACTGAAATACAAGCAGAAGCAATTCTTGATACAAAACTTAGACATCTATCAAAACTTGAAGAAGAAACTATACAAGCGGAGCAAGATAAATTAAAACAAGAACAGCAAAGGCTCGAAAAAATCCTGTCGAGTGAAAGTAACCTGAAAAAGTTCGTCAAAGAAGAGCTTAAATCTGATGCTGCACTTTTCCAAGACGCACGTCGAAGTGAAATCAAAGAAGCAGCACAGGCAAAAACAATGGGGCATCAAGCTAAAAATATAGTTGTTGAGCCAGTCACCGTAGCCTTATCTAAAAAAGGGTGGGTTCGCGTCGCTAAGGGGCATGAAATAGACCCGGCAGGATTAAGTTATAAGTCTGGTGATAAAGTAGGTCAGGTAGTTCGTGGCAGGAGTGATCATCCTGTTGTGTTCCTCGAGCAAACTGGTCGAAGCTATGCTATAAGCGCTGAACAATTGCCATCTGCCCGAGGCCAGGGCGAGCCACTATCAAAACACTTCGCCCTTAATCCTGGTGATGAAATAGTTAGCATGCTGATGCATGATGAGAAAACTAGAGTGTTATTGCTTTCAAATTTAGGCTATGGTTTTTGGACGACAATGGATTCTTTTGTTACTCGAGGCAGGAAAGGTAAGCATTTACTTTCCTTATCAACAGGTGCAAAGCCACTATCTCCTGTAATTATTCCAGATCAAGATATTACAAAGGTAGTTATAGCAACTAGTACGGGACGATTATTAATTTTTTCTTTTGAGCAAATGCCACAATTAGCTAAAGGAAAAGGTAATAAGCTTATTTCTATACCTAAAGCTAATTTTGATGCTGGCGAAGAATTTGTAGTAGCTGCTCTTTGTTGTTCTGATCAAGATATTATAGAAGTGGTTTCTGGTAAACGCATTATGGTACTACGTAAGGATGTTATTGATAATTTTATTGGTAATAGAGCCCAAAGAGGTAAAATGTTACCGCGCGGCTTTAGAAAAGTAGATACTATTCGTGTACAAGAGTCAAAGCAAGAAGTAATAGAATAAATAGCTATTCTATCTGGTTTTAGTTAAGCTTCTAAAGGTAAGGAAATAACGAGTTGTTAAACTATGGATAATTTTGACATTATTTTAGAAAAAGATGAAAAAGTAATATCTGAAACTAGGTTACATTGGATTTTTTTTAAAACATCTCTTTCTTCAGTATTATTTGGCTTAGTTGTTTTAGTCATTCTGCAGACTGTAGATTTTTTTTCCGGAACAATATTTTTTGGTTTAAGTATCCGTAATGTTATGCAGGCTTTTGTATTTGTTTTTGTCAGTATTGGTGCTATAGATTCATATTTAAACTATAAATCTTCATCCTATATGATAACTAGTAAAAGAGTAATAGTTAGTCATGGTTGGATTATAAAAAATATGCGAGATATATTATTGTCTCGGATAGAGGGAGTGCAAGTACGGCAGACTATTGCAGGGCGTTTTCTAAATTATGGCTCTATAGTTATTTATGGTATGGGGACATGTGTTGATAGACTACCTCTTACTCCAGATCCTTTTGGGTTTCGTTCTGTGTTACAAGAAAGGATGAGCCTAATAGATTCAAAGATATAAATTATGAAAAAATCATTAATAAGTGCGATATTGCTCATAGCTGGAACTTCAATAGGCGCAGGTATGCTCGCATTACCGGTAAGTACGGCACAATTAGGCTTTCCTAGTGCCGCTGCTTTGATGATAATGTCCTGGTACATAATGTACATTTCTGCTTTATTGATGCTGGAAGTTAATCTTAATTTTGCTCCAGGAGCAAATATAATCTCCATGGCTAGCTCATACCTCGGTTTATTTGGGAAGATATTTTCCTGGACTATATATTTATTGCTGTTATATGTACTAAATTCAGCTTACCTTTCAGCGCTAAGTGATCTTCTACAAAATGTTACATTTGACTTTATAGCTATTGGCCATACTACTGCTGTAATTATAATTGTGACTTTTTTTCTAAGTTTGGTTTACTTAGGTGCTAATTTTATTGATAAGATTAACAGAGCTTTAATGCTTGGTCTAATTGCGAGCTTTGTTGCGCTAATAATCTTATTCTTTGGTCACATTGAGCCATCTTATGCCACGCATTATAGTTGGTTTGGTGCAGAGACTGCATTACCAGTTCTTGCAACGTCATTTGGCTTTCATATAATAATACCTAGCTTGCGCTCTTTTCTTGGTGATAATAAGCATGATATGCAGTTAGCTATATTGTATGGGAGCTTAATACCCCTTTTTATATATATTATTTGGCAATTTTTAGTTTTCTCTTCTGTTCCTATGTTTGGTGATAATGGTTTATTGGCTTTATGGGGTGGTGGCAAAGTAACAGGCTTGCTTACTGAGCTTGTGCATACCTTAAATAATAGATCCTTTTCATTAATTTTAAATTTATTTTCTTTTTTTATTATTACAACATCTTTTATTGGTGTGTCTTTAAGCTTATTTGACTTTTTATCTGATGGACTAAGTTTAGAAAAAAGCAATTCTGCTAAGTTTTATACTGCTATTTTGACTTTTTTGCCACCTGTAATTATTGTCTTGGCTAACTTAAAAAGTTTTTTTATTGTTTTATCTTTAGCTGGTGTTTTTGTGGCGTTATTGCTCTGTCTTTTACCACTTGCTATGGTTCTTGTAAAGCGGCACTTGTTAAAAAGTAAAGATAATATGTTTGTTGGGTCAATTGGAATATTCCTGATAAGTTTCTTTGCTCTGTCAGTTATAATCATAGAGATATTCAAATATACTTCTTAATACTCTCTTAATATTTCATTATTATAATGTCCTTATCTATAATGATAAGGTTTAGCTATGTCTTTTAATCCGGATTTATTTGCGAAACAAGTGGATGATTTTCGCACTCAAAATGAAACAGATCCTCGAACAAATAAACATGCAGGTGCAGGACGTTTTTTTTCTGTAAGTGCAGCTGAGTCATATGAAAAAGCAGTTTCTGCTATTTTCGCAAATAATAAAAGTTAAAATAAACAAGAAGAGGAAATTACTATGGATCCAGATTTAAACCAGGATAAAATATCAAAGGAACAACTTGATAAATTTAAAGATATATTTACTGTATTGGCAGGAAGAGCAGCATTACAAGATGATCAAAAACTGATTTTAGATGAGTTTAGGAATAGTAAAAGATCAGAATTGATGAGTAACCTTGCATTGGATAGAGACAAATTTAAGGTGCACACAACAGGAACAATATCACCAGAACAAAGAAACAGCTTAGATAACTTAAGTATAAAAAGTATAACAAAAATTGATCCAATAAGTTTTTCTGAAGAACAAGAAAGTTCAAGAATTATAGATGACTTAAACGATCGTATAAAAATTATAACAAAAGTTGATTCAATATTTTTTTCTAGAAAAGATAAAGCTGAGTTTGAGCTGGCAATAATAGATGATGATTTTAGCAAAGTAGAAAATACTATCTCAGGTATACAAAGTGATAAAAAACTATTCAATAAAGATGATCTCATCCCTTATCTTGTACTAGCAGCTATTTTCAGTAAATGTAGGATTTTTAAGTTCTTGCAACATGTTGTTGGTAAAAGTATCGAAATAGATACAATATGGATATATATTGTTGATCAAAATACAACCATGATAGATTATTTATGTGATTTCTTTACGGACCATTTAGATCCAAAATTAGATGTTAACATTAGGTTAAGTGTTCTTGGTTTACGTATTTTGGCTGGGAGCGTAGAAAAGTTACAAGAAGAATTATATTCCTTGCATGATTATGCAGATGAAATAAAAAGCATGTCTTATTTGCACCTTGCAGCTTATAGACGTGATTCTTATGCAGTTCAAGTTGCTAGTATTATTATTCAGTATAACAAGATCTCTTCCCTAAATGCTGAAGGTTTTACGCCATTACATTTAGCAGCTACCTACGGTCTCCCAGAACAAGTAGATTTTTTTATCGAAAACGGGGCGGATATATATGCAGTACAAAAAGAAGGAATTACTCCACTTTCAATTGCATTCGATTCTAGAAATGAAAAAAATGTAGAGATTTTACTTTCTAAAAGCTCTCCAGGATTTAAATATTCTATTGATGACATTGGGGTATCTGATTACTTGAGAGAAGAACTAAATGATAGATATATTAAAGAGTTATGTTTTAGACCAGAGATTTTGAAATTCTTACCAAATAATAAGAGCCTGAAATCAAGAAAAGTAGTGGAACATCTGATTTATGCTTTTAATAAAGAAACCTTAACACAAAAAAAATTAACTCGTAGTATTAGCAAATTTTTTTCTAATATTATTGAATTTGGTGATATAGAATTAGCAAGGTATATGATAATAAAAACTGATAGGTCAATTCTTAAAAACAGTAATGCGCTAATTAACATATTAGAGTCTTTTGTTAGATTAAAAGAACAGGATATGATTGAACAATTAGTGCCATTACTGCTAAAAAAAATCAAAAATAATGGAGATATTATTTTTGATGTATTAGAAAGCTTAATTAGTAAAGGGAATATAAAAAATATTATCTGCCTTGTAAAACAAATATTACAATTTAGTCAATCAGCTAATATACAGAACGAAAAGGGATTTACTCCTCTTCAATGTGCCGTACAATCTGGCAATTTACCAATCGTAAGAGAATTACTTAGTTCTGGTGCCGAAACTAATATTAAAAATAATTACGGTATAGACCCATTAATGCGAGCAATATTAAACCAGAATAAAATGATAATAACTTTATTCTTTAGGATGAATAAAGTTAGACTGGATGAACAATCTAAAGCTATTTTCGACTATTGCAAATATATAGTTTCAATTGAAAATAAAGATGATTATAAATCTCATGTGGAGTTTCTTATATGGATGGTCGATAATGATTTTAGTTCAGTACATTATATAGATTATACTATCGCTACTGCTGTTTTTGATGGAATTGAAGACCTAGTATTACACCTATTTAAAAAACATTCTAACTTTTATGATATATTTAAGAAGAATGATGATAGTTATGATCTTATTAAGAATAAAAAAATTGTTTATTTTCTAGGGTTTTTAGACCGTTTAAATAGATATAGTGAGGCCCGGTTAATTATATTTAGAGAAAAAATTAAAGCTTATTCATCTTTTGATGATGCTTATGATTATATTGTGAGTATGACAGAGGAATTAGAGAGAGAACAAAAAGTAAATTTTTATGACGTTAGGTCAGATATCCAGAGTAAAAGCTCAACTTTATATCAGATCTTAAAGATAGGTGATTATAAACGTTTATCTCAGTTAGGAAGTGTTAATTCTAATATAAGGTTTCATGATATAAATGATTTTACGATGCTACATGTGGCTGCTTTTTTTGGACAATATGAAGCAGTAAAATTTTTATTAGAAATGGGCGTAAATAAAAATGCGTTAGATAGCTATAATAGAACTCCGTTGCACACTGCTATATTTTATAGAAATATTGGTGTAGCAAAACTCCTAATAGAAAAACGTGCAGATTTTACTATTAGAGAAAAAATAAAGGGCATGGCAGCTCTTCATTATATCATTATAAATGATGATGCTGGTGATATGATCCCACTGGCAAAAGCAATAATCAGTCAGGGTGGCAACCCAAATATCACAAATGATTTAGATCAAACACCACTTCATCTCGCATTATATTTTAGAAAGTATGAAATGGTAAAATATCTTCTTAGTATAGGAGCTCTTTTGCTCTCAGAGAACTCAAGTCAATTTAATATAATAGAGGCGATAAAGAACGATAATTGTGATGAACTTAAAAGAAGTGTTAGGAATATAACTACTATTACATTACCAAATGCTTTTAATTTTACCTTATTGCATATTGCATCTCTATATGGCAGTGCTAATATTTTAAATTACCTTATTCAAGAAGGCTGTGATATTAATGCTGTTGATCAAATAGGTAGAATAGCTCTTGATATAGCTTTAAGATGCGGGCATAACCATCTTATTAAGGATATGGCTGATACTGGTGCTAAATTTAGAACGAATTATAAAAAATCTACAGTACCTATTTTTAAATATTTAATAAACGAAGCCCAAGAAAATAAAGTTATAAGCAGAATAAAAGCTATTTTGGGCTTTGATGTAGACTTAGGTGCACAAGATGATGAAGGGAGAACGCCATTATCTGTATCATTTGGCTCTCATAAATATGAATTAGCAAAACAACTAATTCAAGAAGGAGTTAATCTAGACGTGAGAGATGAAGATGGTTCTAATATTCTGCATGAATGTGCCAAACATAACCAGGTTGAAATAGCTAGAATTATAATAAGTAAGAGAGGTATAGATAGCCTTATACATCGTCTACATGATACTGATAAGTTAGGGAGAACGCCACTAACTATTGCATCAGATGAGCTTAGTAGTTTTTTTATTAATAGTGTTATTGAATAATTAACGTAACTATTAAATGTAAAACTCTTTATTGTTGATTTTATTCTTTTTTAATTTTTCCTTAATAAATAAGTGTTAAAATAAAAAAAAAGAATAAAAAATGCAAAAATTAATAGAAATAGCAAAAAAACTATATGGTACTACTTTAGACATGTCAAAAGGTCTTTGTTTTGGTATATCATTTTCAGCACTTGATAAGTTTCTTCATGGTACTTTTAGAGAATGGTTAAATGTGCATAGATTTTTAAAAAATTATAATTCTGAATCAATAGTTGAGGATATCAAAAAGGCAAGAAAAAGATTTAAAGAGGGCATTGCTGTGTCTGCTGTTGATCAAAATTTGCTTAGAATAAATGCTTTTTTTGAAGAGATATTGTTATTCCAGAGAGGTGGCTATTCCTTTCCAGATCTTTACCCGGCGCAAGATGCTCATAGGCAAGATTACAAGCCTACAAATCAACTTCTATATATCGATAGTATAGATAGACTCAATTCTTGTCATGATCAAGTTAGAATAGATGATAAGACATCATTTACTAGTTTATTATTATTTATGCTTGAGGTGCAAAAAAGTAAGTTACTTGCCTATACTATAAGTTTTGTAGGGCATCGGTTTACAGTTCTCCCATATCCAGAGAAAAGTATTTGGTATGTGGTCGATCATGATGTGATTTTTCAAGCAGTAAGCCCAGATACTTTTTGGCGTTATATTGAAAGGAAGTATGCTGACAGTTATGGAGAAAATACTTTTTCGATATGCATGTATAAATTATCGGTATTTAGCTTAGGAAGAAGTTATTTTATTCCTGAGTATTCAAATTCAGTAAGAATATGTTCTAATCTAGAAAAAAATACTGGAAAAAATAAAAAGGGTAATTATTTAGTTAATGAAGCTGTGAAATTTAATAATAAGGATCTTATTGAGATTCTTTTTGCAATGGGATTTGCCTTTAATAAGCAAAATAAAATAGGTTTATCTCCTTTGCATAATGCCGCAATGTATATGGGATATGACCTTATTCCTGTTATAGCTCCTAAATTAGATGTTTATCTTCGTGATGATGATGGTAGTAGCGCTTTACATATAGCAGCTAGGGTTAATAATTTAAACTTTGTTACTCAGATATGCGAAAGTATGTCAGAACTAAATGCAAAAAATTTCTTTGGTGATACTGCCTTGCATTATGCTGCATTAGTTGGAAATTTAGAAATGTTATCTTATCTTTTATCATTAGGAGCTAACCCTTTTTTGAATAATAAATTTGATAGAACATTACTCCATTTTTCTGCTATTTCGCATAATTTGGATGTGCTAAAGTATGTTCAAGAGAATTTTTTCCAAGCTGTAAATTTAGTTGATATTATAGATAGTGCTGGTAATACCATACTGCATAGTGCAGCTAATTGGGAGGGATATAGGTCAAATGACACTGGTATAATTCATTATCTTGTTCAAGATTTAATATTTGATATCAACGTAGTAAACAAAGCAAATGAAACCACGTTATATGTTGCATCTCAGTCTGGTCATACGCAAATTGTGCAATGTTTAGTTGAGCTTGGAGCTTCGCCAGTAATTAAAAATTACAGAGGTATGAGTCCACTACATGTTGCAGTTTCTGCAGGTAGATTGGATACCGTAAAAATATTATTAAAGGCGTTAGACAGGCCTTTTATTAACGATAAAGCAAATAACGGTAGTACTCCTTTACATCAAGCTGTAGTAAATAACCAGGCTAAAGTTTTGCGCCTTCTGCTTCAAGAAGGTGCTAATATTGATTTGAGTGATAATAAAGGCATAACCCCTTTGCTTTTAGCTATTAAGTGTAAATCAAATATTTCTATTATTAAGATTCTTTTAAACTTTCGACCTAATATGCATCTTAACGATAATAAAGGCAGAACTATATTTGATTACCTTGACAAAGCAAATTGTTCTGAATTGAATGAACTAATTATATCTCAAGTTAGAACATCCCCTCAAACTGTAGCATCATTAAGTATATTTGATGATCAATATGATTATAGTAATGATCTAATCTTTCCAAGTTTAGGGGTTACTTTAAGTAAAGAACCCTAATCCAAATTATACAGAATATTAGTATGGATATTGTTGGTATCCCTATAAATAGAGCAAGTATATATGACCCAACAGTGTTTTTATTGCTACTAATCTCCTGGTTTTTTCTTGCTATTAGCTTGTTTTTAAATTCAGTTGCGGGTCCCATAATGAGTTTCTTATCATCATAGTACTTTTTATTAAATAAAATTTCTTGTGCCAGTAATAACTTTTCATTAGATGTCATTTTTTTCTCATATTCGGGTAAAATATATTTTTGTACATGTACTGGCATAAGTTGTATTGGTACACTATACGCATCTAAAACTAATTTCATTGAGTGCATTTCAGTGAGAACTAAAGCATCTGAATTTCTTTTAGATAATTCCATAAGAGCTATTTCTTCCTTTTTTGCACTGAGTTGTTCTAACCTAGATACTGCAAAATCACGACCTCTTTTTACATCTACCTCGTCCCAATAATTCATCAAATGTTTTGGATTTGCTGTAACCGCAAAGTTTCTAGCCTCGGATGTTAGGAAATCTGATTTAGATTTTAGGAGATATGCTAATGACACCATCTCCACTTTATCTGTATAAACTTCTCGTTCAATATCGATATTTTTGTTTAGCTTTACAATTAGAAATATATTTAAAAGTGAAAAAATAAGCAGGCCAACCCAAAAAAAGGTTATTAACTTTAACGTGCCTTTTCCCTTTGTTTGTTTTGTCTTTCTTGTTTTTTTCTTTAGTACCATAATGTATTCCTTATATTTGATTTAGTATCGATTCAAAGACAAATAGTAAAAATATATATCCGATGCAATTAAGTAATATAGCGTAAGAATTAATCATGAATACATCACTTTTAAAAATTCTATCTTCATTTGTTAGTACCTGTAAGAATGTTGCGAATATGAAAAATAAAGTTAATAGTGTCGCTCTTGGTATGTTATATATGTAATTAATTAAAGGGTTTATTGTGCATATTTCTTCCTTTTTATGCATTGTTAGGAAGGTTATATGGAAAAATTTTGTAATAAGAGTCTCATAAAAAAGACAATTTATTAGTGTTAGAGATATAAATATCCACAAGAACCAAGAATAAATAATGTTTTTATGTAAACCATAATCCCACCAGTTCTTGTCTATAAAATTAATAATATAGTTATTGTTACGTAGTAATTTATATTCTCTAAATTCTCGGAATAATGTCTCATAACTACTTGTCATGCCCTTCTGTTCAAATTTGTTCAGTAATATTGTGTACAAAAAAAACTTTTTCTTGGTGTAAGGTTTCTTTAGGGAATAATAAGCGGAAGTTTATATAGTTAAAGTCAATTTTGTTAATATCTGTATCTAGTAAATTTATATATATTTTTTTGCCTGGTATATTTGGTTTCGCTGTGTTTAAGTTTATATTTCTATTCTTAATTATCACGCCTGAAAAGTCTACTTTTTCTGGAAATAGTGCTTTGTTGAAGCTAGCATTTTTATGGAAAGTTGAATTATGAAAGCTTAATTCTTTTTCAAATACTACGCCATCAAAAAATATATCTGAATAGAATTTATTATTAACAAAGCGTGCTTTATTTTGAAAAAATGAATATGAAAAATTTACGTCGTTATAGAAGTTATTGTTAAAAAAGTTTGTTTCGCCTAAATAGTTTGAATTCAATGATATTATTTTATTTTTAAAATTATTACTTGATAACAAAGATAACCCTGAAATTCGGGAGAAAGATAAGTTAATTATGTCATTAAAATTTGTTTGATAAAAAGATAAATCGTTATTAATAAGATTATGTTTGATATCAATTGATTCGTTAAAGTTGCTAAGGAATATATTGAATTTTTCACTTATAATAGAGTCGTTTATATATATGGTTGATTTAAAGTCACTATTTTTAGAATAGAATTTTTTAATTATGCTACTTGTAATCTTAATAGGCTTTTCTAAGTTTGTATTTTTTACTGAAAATTCTTTGTTTAGCTGGTCATCATGTATAATAATTTCTTTATTAATGGTATTGATTTTAGGAAAAGCGTGGGAAACTTTTATTTTATTATTGTTAATTACTTTTTCTATAGCTGTATAATCTGATGCAAATGCTATCCCGCTAGTAATTAAGAGATATGTTAGAATTAATTTACTAAAGTTTTTGAAATTATGTCTCATCATGAGTACGTTTTATTATCCCATTCCATTACAGATACTATATTGTATTCTTTTTTCCTTTATTATGCAAAGAAGCGCTTCCAAGTGATAAAGTCACTAAATCTTCTTCACTCTTTCTAACTGTTGAGCTACTTATACTTCCAGCAGTATTAGTTACCGTTATTTCTTTTTCTTGCTTGGGGTATGATAACAAAATGTCAACGATTGTTCCTATGGTTAAGAGCGCTAACCCTGATATTAGTATTGCTTTATATTTGATAATTATATGAAGGACTTTTTCTTGTGATAAAGTAACGTATATAAAAAGACCGAGTAAAGTGGTAAATGAAGATAGATACATTTTAACTTTATTTGAAAATGATTTTTTATCTTCCTCATTGATGATTTTGTAGGTTTTTTTATTTGCTTTTTTCGCTAAACTTTTTGCCGTTTCACCCTGGTTATTTTTGGTATTTATATTTATGTCTTTGGTTTTTAGTATACGCATAATAACATCATGGTTATTTTTCCTAACGGCTTTATGTAGCGGGTTTTCCCCATCTATATCTGCTATGGATAAATCACATTTTTGGTTTATTAGTTCTAGTGCAAGATCTGTATTGTTATTTTCAATGGCTATCATTATAGCTGTTTTTTTTGTTTCGTGTATTTGTTGGTTTAATTTAAAGTTTCCAATTGCTTTAAGTTTTACTGCTACAATCCTAAAGTTTGTTACACTGCCACCTATTGCAGTATAATGAATCAAGGTTTTGCCTTTATCTTCTCTAAATTGTTTTTTTGCATCAATAGATTTGCTGTAGATAAATTCATAGATAATTTTGTCACTAGTGTCTTTTAGGCTCAGTGCAAGTTGCAAGGGTGTATAGCCGTTATAACTTTTTAAATTAAAGTTTTTTAGGTATGCGGGCATTGTGTCAGTATTATTTTGATCAATAATTTTGGCTGTTTCATTATTTCCCATTTCTTTTAGGGTTTTTACTTTATCTACCTGATTGTGGATTATGGCCACATGCAGGGGAGCTACGCCAAATGAATCATAATCAAGTAATTGACTAGTATCTTTCTCACTAATTGCTTGGAGAACATCATTGCTATAGAATGCTGCTGCTGTGTGTAAAAATTTTATATCTTCTTTCAAATATCCTAATAGTAATGATGCTTTTTCCTTGCAACCACTCTCAAAAGTTAAATCAATAGGGGTTTTGCCCTCCATATTTTTCTTATATAGATCATCTTTTTGGGCTTTTTCTAATACTGCTTCAAAAATATCACTATCCGCATCAGCTGCTGCAAAATGTAAAGCAGTATTTTTATCAGAATAACTGAAATAGTTTACGAAGGAAACTTTGTTTTTAGGGCCTTTTCCAATCTTGGAGTGTTTTGGGTAAGTTGCATCATAGCTTTTTTCTATTAATAACCTTGCAATTTCTGTGTTATTTTTCCTTATGGCAATAGTTAAAGGCAGAGGTTTATTAATGCCTATAACATCAATCTTAAATTTATATTTTATTAGTGTCTCTAGAATATCAAATCTACTCTTTTCAACTGCTTTTAAAACATAGCTTCCCTTTTCTAAATTTTCACATTTTTCTAGTGGGTCTTTTATATTTTTTAATAGGGTTTCTATGATTGCTATATTGCCTTGATCTATTGCTATGTATAAGACATTCGCCGCTTTTATCTGTAGCCCATCTCTTATAGATCTCTTGTTGTCTTGGTGATCAAGTATTGCTTCAACGCCTTCTTTGTCATTTTTAGCTACGCATTCTTGTAGTCTTATGTTTGGGCAAAGAACTGCTTCCATTTCCATTTTTAATGCCTGTCCTGTTGTTTAATACTATAGTTTTATCGCTATTACAAAAAGATGCAACATTTTTTCCAGTATAATATCTTTTAAAATGCACTTTAATTTCCTTCATATTATTTCTATTATAGAAAAATACTGACATTGTTAGAGTTAAAATTGAACCGAGTAAGGCGCATTTTTGCAAAAGGGAACATGCATCTATATTCATAAGTACTAATGATGAAATGCCAATTATTAAGAGAGCGAATTTTATAAAATTTTTATTTGATTGAGATTTTTTTTTATTGGTTACAGGTTCTGTTATAAAATTATGACTTATAACTTTTGCAAATGATTTTTTTTGTGTGCTATGTTCTATTCTTTTTCTTTTTCTAGTATCTTCTTCTGCTTTTTCAATATTCGTAATCCACTGAGAAAGCGAGGGAACCATAACTATCCTTTTATAACTATTCAGATTATATCTTACTTTAATTTTATGATGTTTTGCAAATTAGGTAAGATATTAATCTGAAATGTTTCTAGTTATCTCTTTTTTTATACTGTAGCTTCTTCTTTGGTTTTTCTACTAAATTTATTAAACATCTGTTTCTTTTTGTCAGAGAAAATATCTTTTTTCTTCTTTGCGAAATGGTTTTCGTTACTATTTTCCTGTCTATTTCTTGAGAAATACTTTCCTTTGCTACTTTCTTCTCTGCTACCATTTTCTTGTCTATTTCTTGAGAAAGATCTTCCTTTACTACTTTCTTCTCTATTTTTTGAGAAATACTTTCCTCTGCTTCTTCTTTTCGTAGATCTTTTAAGATTTGTAGCTCATCCTTATATATTATTTCTTTTGGACTCATTAATTCCCTGTATATGTGAGGATACCATTCTTGAATAACCTTTTGGTGCTTTCTTGATAGCAAGGAATATATTACAAATGGTTCATCATTGTGGGGCAAGTTATTCATATTATTTTGTTACTAATTGTAATATTGGAACTACTTATTTCTATTGTGTTATCAACTTTAGTTTTTGCACTGTAGAAAATTTCTGACATTTCAGATGCTTCTATTATGTTTGGTATTTCAAAGACTCTATCATTATTTCTCATTTTTAAGGCCTTAATTATGAGTAAGACTGAATTATGCCATACATTTAATGGAATAAAAAATATAAACATTCCTAGGTATGAGGTTTGAATACAATCTTTAAAATTAGTTTCTGTTTTATATGCAAGATTAATTATGCCAAAGCCTAGGCTTGGTTCTAGTGCAGTTTTTAGTATGGGGCTAACACAGGTTTTGATAAGATCAAATTTATACATTTTATTTGATTTTCTGTATCTTTTATAAAGGCTCTTGTTAATATTCCAGGCCATAGGACTTAGTATTACTGACCCAATTAACGATATTGTTGAAATTTCATATAAATCTAATTCTATAACTTTCATTTCATTGAGAACTATAGCCCCGGTTAATATCGATGCTAAGCTATAGAGCAAGCTTGTAAATGCAAAAAGATAGTAGCTATGGAGCATAGGATACACTAAAATATTTTTAAACTTATTTAATAACTTATGAGTTACTATTCTACGTTCATCTATGTTTTTCTTGTAATCTTGTAGTTTTGTTACAAGTGTATCTTCAAAATGTGTTGCAGCTCTTGATTCAGTATACGGTATACTAAAAATATCATATGTCATATTTTATTCCTAAATATCAATATAAATTGGTACTTTTGATTTTTTCTGTGGTATTTCTCTTACTAGCTTTGGAACTAGATACCCAGGAAGGTTTGCAAGTAACTCTTGATAAATTAATTTTTCTTTATCTTCTGAAACTGCAAAATGTGCGCTACCAGATACTTTATCTAGTCTATGTAGGTAATATGGCATTACATTAGCCATAAATAATTTATGGCTTAGATCAATAAGGCTATTAG
>JACKZZ010020342.1_pt1 | contig 23885 bp, 1 predicted proteins | sample 8027871 | NCBI WGS metagenome assembly JACKZZ01 (sample SAMN15724774, study PRJNA655200) | protist metagenome | isolation source: fluorescence activated cell sorting (FACS) single amplified genomes of... | place: USA: West Boothbay Harbor, Gulf of Maine | collected 2000-07-19 | reverse complement strand
TACAGCGCGCTGAAACCTTTCTAGTCCGCTGCACGGCAGAAATCATTAAGAGAACAAACAAAAACTCTATCCAAATGTCAACTACCGATCAGCATTATGCCGGTGAAGTGAGTTTGCATAATCGTGTGATGGAGCTCAAGAGGCTTCGAGCCGAGGTCGTTCGTTTGCGGCATACAATGCATGCGTATGAAATAACAGAATCGTTGGAAGAGAAAAAGGCCAGCACACCACGGGGCACCGGGAAGCATGTTATGCGCCACTATGCAAGCTACGAAAGGGAGAGTGCGGATGCCCAAGTAATCTGTGAATTGAAGGGTCAAGTACTCGCTCTCAAAGAAAAACTGCGTTCCTCTACTCCATATAGAGATGTTGAGATGCGCGGCTCTGCCCAAAAAGTATTCGGAGATTTCACACTGGAGTTAGAAAGACTGCGGCAGTTTGAGCATGCCCATGTAAGTCTGCTTGCTTTCTTGCTCGTTTATCTGCATGTTGTTAGTTTCGCTGGCTCCGTGGTTTCGTCTTGACGACGACGTCTCCCTGGTACTTTAAGCAAGGATGCACACACTCACGTACATATGGCTTCTTCTTCTACTTCTTCTTCTAATTCTTCTTCCCTGTCTTTTTCTTCTTCTCTATCATCATCATCATTCAAAACATGATTCTATCAGAAACTTGACGTGCTCAAGCTGACACAAAAAAATAGCGAGATATCTGCGGAAAACGTCAGTCTGAAAGACAAAATTCGAGCCGATATGGATAATTCTTCTGCAAAATATGCGGCAAAATGTTCAGAACTTGACTATCTCCGGAAACAGCACTCTATCCTCCGAAACACGAACACACAACTGACATCTCTCCTCACCAGGCATTCTGGATCGGCATATGCCAGAACCATAGATTTCCCCAAGAAAAGCAATTTCAGTAGCGCAACAAATAGTCCGCCTTCCCCGTCAACTCTTGGTGTATCTATGGATGATCTGCGTTCCCAACTTTTGGAGGCGCAATCACGTGCGGCAATTGCAGAGGAGGATGCACGAATTGCGCGCCACGATACATCAACGATTCGGAGGCAGTACCTTGATCGTGTCGTCGAAAGTCGTGGAGAGGTAAACGCAATATTAAACACTCAAGGGCAGCAATACCAGAAACGATGTCGTGCCTCTGGCGTGAATCTTCTTGCTCACCTCGTGCACACCACAATGCACACGAAACCGATCCGCAGAGCTTTTTTGCAGTGGGTGGGTCATGCAGGCGCGAAACGAGTCAGAATGGCTACCAAATGTAACGCCAAGACCCTGCGTGAGCTAGAGGTTGAAAACATAGCACTTTCTCGTACTCTCAGAGCTAGCGAAATGTCAAATCGTATGTTGGAGGGTCGCATCGCATCTAATGAGTCATCGATAACTCAAAATAGAGTCGATGTGCCAACGAAACTCGGATCGGTAGGCCGCACGCAGGATCTGAGGATCAAGATGCTGGAACACGAGCTTAGCCGGAGTCGCCGAGAACACCAACATCTAAAGTCCAAGCATGCGCAATTCATAGTCAGAGTTGACCAGGAGAAAACATTTCAAATGACTGAGGAGATCAGGAACGGCCTGGCAGGTCAAACCCCCGTGATCCCCAACCAAAGAGCCCAGATACTGCACACACATGCGAATAGCACCCCAGCCGTCGCGAAACAAGGTGAAGACTCAGCAACAGTGCCTTTTCCACATGAGTTGCGGGCCACACAGCTACATCCCTCGCCGGGTATTGTTCACCCACTTTATCGAGAAGATGAAACGAAGAATGGGGAGATGAGGAGAAGAAGTGCTAATTTCTTGGGCTTCGGTGTTTCAAAGGCGAGTCGTGTGATTGTCCCTCCTGAACAACAGAAAAAGATCCAATCCAACAATGGCAATGCTTCTACACCTGCTGACTATCGCAAACATCACCAAGGTGTCCTCAAAAAAAATAATAACGATTTGCTAGATAGGATAAACACAGGGCGCGGAAGACGTAGGAAAAAAGAGGCCCAAAAGGAACAGCGTCATCATACGACGTCGAAAAAAAACTGGGGCAAGAAAGGGAGGCAAAGGCGGCGAAAATCTTTGATCCTTCAGAAAGTTGTTTGAGCGTAGTCTAGACTATACTGTGGTCCAGTCTATTGTAATAATGATTATAATACCGTATGCACATATACAGTAGTGCTACTGATACTGTACACATACTGTGTACAAGGTATTCATGTATTCATTATAAAATATATATAAAAATATAAAAATATAAATATGATATGTATATGATACCAGTAAAATATATAAAAAATTTAGAATATTTTTTGTTTTTTTTTTGTGGCGCGGCGGGTTTGTCAGTCTGAATCCGAGCTAGAGGAGCTCTCTGAGCTATTGCCACTACTGCTGCTCCCACTGCCACTGCCACTACTACTGCTGCTCCCACTGCTGCTATCGCTTTCAATTTTTCCTTCTTTGCTTTTAGCTTTGTCGCGATGATTTTTGTGGTGGTGATGGTGGTGATGCTGTTGCTTTGCAGCACCAGGTGCTACCGACACAGTTCCTGGCTTTGCAGGCTTCCCAGGAGGCGGTGGAGGCGTGGCACTTGAAGAAATCTTGGACTCTTTTGAGTTGGAGCCGACAATTTTCGTGGAAGAAAGTCCACGCATCTCCATGTCATCCTCCGGTGAGGCGTCAGATCCGCTTCGCGCCAGTGTTGACGCACTCTCGCCTTTCCGATTGCCAGATACTTTTGAAGAGTTGACTTGATTGTTTAAACCCGCCATTGCTTCGTCATCCGAATCACTGTTGCCACTGCTGCTGCTGCTGCTGCTGCTGCTGCTGCCGCTACCGCTACTCGAAGATATCTCCGAATCCGACGACGGGTCGTCAGGGCCCTTCTGTTTTCGAGGTGAGATTTCCTTGGCGATTTGGGCCTTTATGTTGTGCTTGCGAGCATGATGGTGATGGTGGTGGTGGTGATGTGCCCCACCGACCAATGTTAACGTGTGCGGCCGTTCTACAGATCCGACAATCTTGATGGCTTCCTCGTTCGTCATGTTGGAAATGTCCGTAGTTCCGACAGCCTTCAAAATATGGCCAACGCGAATTTTCCCAGTCTTTTTCGCCGCAGATCCATCGGCTATCCCCACGACAACATGCCGCTTCGGCAAAGTCATCAACTCGAGCTTTAGGGTCTTTGTCTCGTCCATAAGCAGCGCAAGCGGGCTTTGCTGGTTCTTCAACATTTTGCTCGACACATCTTGGCCCTGAATTGTCATCAGATGGTGCTTTGGTTTAATTCTCTTATTTTTCGCCCCAATCACGTTAGCATCAATAGATTCGACAACGACACCTCCCTTCGGATCATCTCGCCATGTAATGCCCGACTTTCCTGGCCCGAGGGCGACAGAGTAGCGTTCGCTTCGTGTTCCAAGCTTGATACCATGGGGGCCAGCACCTTTGACCAGAACAGCATCGTACGGTGCACGAGGATTACTGTGCTTGCCCTGCTTCTTCTGGCCGACTGTGGGGGCACCGATGTTCGACCTCAAAGACATTCCATCCGCTACTACGTCTTTTTGCGGTTTGAACGGAACAACCTTCGACAAATTGAAACCAGGCACCCCCGACTTCTTTCCAACTTTCCCCTTGGCAAGTGCCTGAGCGGAGCTTAGGAGACCGGCCTTGGGATTCCCACTCGGTATAACGACTTTTCCGGTTTTGTAATCTTTATGCCCGGCCAGAATATTTTTGACACCCATGCCACGAATTTTGGAAGTGTTCGCTTTCACGCGTGCCCACATGAGCTGACGGCTTGTTCGCTGCCGCTTCGCCGCCGCGCGGCATTCGTGAATGAATACGACGACGTAGTATACGACGGAGAATATCACCAGGAACATGACGAGGTAGCTAATAACCTTCCCACGAATTTCATATTCTGGCACAACTATTCGCTCGAGGATCCAATCCGAGTCAAACATGATTCCGGCAAGCACAACGACACACGAAGTCATAAGGAACACAGACTCAATGGTGTTGTAGTTGAATGGAGAATTGTGATGCTTGGACATGATGGCTTCCTGCTCGTCTATCTGCACTCGCATCGAGTGCATAAGTTGATAGTACGCCTTGCCATTGATGCGCACCAAAAGCTGAGCACGTTCAAGTTTCTTAATTTCGCGAAGAATCGTTTCTTCTGCTTCTGTACGGATGATCTCGGCCTTTTCAATCATGCCCATGAAAGGATCATTGTCGACGTGCGCAGAGAAGGCTAAGAAGACGACGAAAAGCGTGATTGCCATCTGAAACGTTGGAAAGTCACGGAACATGATGCCGAACAACACGACAAAGAACTTTTTCCAGATAATGATAAGGGCCCACCAATACTTTGTGGGTCGGTACGGATAGTACAGTTTACCAAACATTTTGCGGACACCATAATTTTTGTTTACTGATGGATCGTCCCCACGGCCGTGGGCCCGCATCGTTTGGTCCGCAATGATCTTTTCGCGTTTCATCCGGAACAGGGTCGCAATATATGCTGGGAAACCAATGCAGTACAGGCAGAGCACGCCGATAGCCCAAGGGTGTAGGCGTTGTTGTACGCCGCCTGGAATGTAGCACTCTTGCATAGGCTCGGCCGCCAGGTATTTGCGTCCCGTGATAGGCTTCGTGTCGATGCAGTTGAAAATAGAGAGCGCAGCACGGCAAATTCCCAGATAAAGGAAATAAATCAGAGTGTTAATCATGCTGACGACTTGCGTGCACAGCGGGAGCTCTTTGACTCTTATCGCACGAACTTCCTGTTTCGTCAAGTGCTTTGCCTGTCGGCAGCGTTTGATCCAGCGTTTCATGCCGAGGTACATCATGGCAATGGCGACAAACCCACCACCTATGAAAGGGAGTGATACCTTCATGAACCACTTTCTTTCGAAATTTATCCAGCCTTTCAGCTTGCAAAATGCCCCAATGATCGGCACCTCACAGATTGCTCCTGTCGACGGCAAACACTCCGGGGCAGCGAGGTCTATGTCAAACTGGAAGATAGCGAAAAATTTAATCACAAGCTTCAGATCGTCCGGCCATTGCGCCTTGGAACGAGAAAATAGCGACAATACTTGGAAGTAGTCAATTCCGATGTTGATGATCGTCATGTTCACTGAGAACTTGGTCATGAGGCGCATCGCCATCGTACCAAAAATCGCGCCTGCCAACATCATCAACGGAATGAGCCACGGCTGATCTGGGCAAGCCTCGCACACACCGTCAAGACGAAAGTGCGTCCCAGGATTACACTGCGAACATCGAGGTGCGTAGCACATACATCCGGTGCGCCAAAACCGAGGCTCGTCCCTTGTTTTAAGACATTCAGCTCTTACACGTTCGTTGCGTTCGCATGCTTTGGCCTGGTGCACTAAGCACGCCCACCAAAATTTGTACTGCTCCATGTCGGTGAAAGCGTCCTCTTTGTACTGAGAGCATGAATTCTCAAACACGCCGTCGTCGTTGAGGTGCTTGCTCGTGACTGCATAAGAAACAAAAAAATCCTCGAGACCCTGAGATACATTGCGCCCATCATGCCACTTCGTTTTATTCCCCTTCCACTCTTCCCACATTTCCTTCGAGTCCTTTTTCAGCGTCTCTAATTGATCGTACAAAATTGCCAATTCCGCATTAGACCGCTTGTACTCCAGCGGCACACTGCGGTTTCCAAGATCACACTGTACCTGATCGTTATAATCGACAGCCGTTCCATCAGAGCAGTCAGCGAATTTACAGGGCATGACGAGCTCATCGTCACCGATGCCCATGTCTATATTGACGCTGAACAACTGCCTATCTCTGTTAGACCCTCTGACCTCTCTTGGCATTCGATAGTGCATGGCATTGCAGTGCATTTCTTTCTCGCCATCTTCACTGAAACTTTCAAAGTACGGTTTGTAGTACGAAACATAACCGTCCTTGTGGTTGCATTGGCCATCGGAGAGGCAAGACTCGGGCGGTTCGCAGGGCATAATGTACGGGCAAATGGAACGCGCTGCGGTCAGACTTTCCATGTCGCCGCCGGCCAACTCAATCGTTCCGTTTACGCGGGCTGGGTGGCAGTATATCCCCGGGGATGCTCCCTTCGCGCAGTCATGTAAGAGTGGAACGACACCTTGCTCATCTGCATCCGGCGATTTTGCAAGGCAAACAGGGGGAATTGCGTCGTAATTGTCACTGAAGTATGGGTCCTCTGCGTACTCCCCAGAGTCCCGGTATTGGTCGCGCTTACATTCCCCAGACTGGCACATGGGAGGTGGCAGCACGGCAAAACCGCGTTCAGACACTGGTTCAGATGTGCCTAGATCCTTGTCATATGTAGCATGGCACTTGGCAGCAAATACCTGCTCTGTTGTATCCGGAATGTTGGGATGGCGAGTCAAATAATTCCAGCATTCAACGCAGAACTCTCCTATTTGCCCGTAATACCCTTCAAAACAGCGTGAATCCAGGGGGATCTCCATCTGACGTTCCTTTGTCGCAACAATAATGCGAATATCTTTCCGCCCAACCGTCGTGGGTGGTGCTATACATGACAGCAAGGGTTGCCCCGTGTACCGCCATGGGTGTATTGTATGAGGATGCCACTTGGCATCAAGGCACGGCGTCGGCTTTTTCGTATCTCGGGACACGAAAGTGACGTTTACAGCACGATCGTCTTCCATTTTGCACACGCCATTTTGTGTGTTTGGATCGGCTCCGTAACATTTGTATGGGTGTAAGACACCGGCCGCGTCAATAAAGTGTTTCGGGCAGTATGGCTCCGAGCTACGCGCCGTCTCCCAAACAGAGTCCGATCGTGTGGTGTGCCTGTATATTGTGAAACAATCCGTTTCTTGCCACGTTCCCTCTTTCTTGCACTTTTCCCACTCCATGTCCGTTGGCTCAGGCTGCGGTCGCCGTTTACACTTGAAATCGTCCCCGTTCTTGTCCAAAACCTTGCCGAGTTCGGTTACGAGGGTGCGCCTGGACAGAGGAATGACCATGTCAACACCGCGAGCATTTGCGAGTGGTCTTAGCTCGGAAACAAGAGATGCGGTCTCTCCAAAATTTTGACCCAAAAGATAAAAGCGATGTGGTATCCCAAGTGCTTCACCCATCTTTACAGAACCAATAGCTCCAATTACTCCGGATTGCGATGCGGAGTCTATATCCGGGCCAAAGCGCGTGTCAAGGATATCGGGGGCAGAGTACTTGAATCTCAAAAAGTTTGAAACTCGCGTGAACATGGACACTTGGTCGTCATGGTTAACAGTGGCGAGCCTCCGCCTTCGATCCAAGCTATCAAATGGTTGACTAAGGACATAATCGTTCGAAGGGCCAAAGTACGGCGTGTTCACATCTCGGGCCCGCACTTCCACCGTAGCGATCCCAACACCCTGGGGTAATTCTACCACCAGAACATGGTGGGATCGTTGGCTTTCACAGTTTGGTATTGAAACCGACTCTCCGCTCTCCACCCTTGTACAGGGGAACACTCTGGAAAACAGTGTCTTCTCCTCCTCATCTTTGACGACGATCAACGGTTGAGTCAGGCCAAAGTTTTCTCCAGTAATCGTAAAATATGCGAGACGTTCGCATCGTGCTTTGCCGTTGTCGGCGTATTCACCAGAGGCGAATTTTGCGCACCCGGACGTTGGCCATAAATATCCATCGTTTTTCTGCTCCCTCATAAGACCACTCGGTTTGATTTTATCAATCCGTGGCGTACCGTAGGAGATTCTGATATTTTCCTGATCGGCCAACACTGTTCTCTCGTCAAACGCTCTTAAGAGTTCGTCTTGGGAAATGTTGTCGTTGTTGTCAGCATCTAGTGAATTAAAATCAAGGGCGCCATTCCACCGCGTTTGCTCGTCCCAACAGCTGCCCCGAATGTAATCTTGCAAGTTAGTGTGGCCATCGCCGTCAGTGTCGGCGTTGGCATCCCTGCCAGACGAAGGGTCAAGACCATTTGCCAATTCCCATTTATCTGGCAGACTGTCGTAGTCGCTGTCCTCCGCACTGCCCTCTCCCCTGTCCTCTGCGCTCGATAGCACGATTTCAGTGATATCGTTTTCTGGTATATATGTGCAGGCCCACTCAAATTCAGCCCTAGTAAGGGCCTTGTTGCCGTCCTTATCCGCGGCCGCAAACATAGAAGACGGCGCGGTGGCATGCCTGCTAGCGCCGGTGCGAGCCGATCCGCGCACGAAGGCCTTCGTTTGGATTACCGATCCATCACTGTGGAGACGCGAGGGCCATTTATTTCCATCCACGAGGAGTGTAGGCAACCTTGAACCGTCAAACAACGAGCTATGGGGCATAAAATTGTTTGACGGCTCTTGGCCCTGAATTCGAAGCAACAAGCGTAAATCAGAGCCTTCGCCTTCTTTCAGTTTGAACACGAGAGAGGTATGCCCAGTTTCAGTAAATTCATTAATGTTGAAGCCTTGCCAGACGTGGTCCTCGGGTTTCGCATACTCGGGTACGCGAGAAATGCGAATGCTTCGCTCCGCTGTTGCGCTCCCAAAATTCGATCCATTTACTCGGAGGAAAATGTCCTCGCCAGCCATGTTCTGACTCGACGTCGGAAGTGTGTCCAAGTTGTAACCAGGATCCAGCACTTCGACGGAATGAATAAAGGGCACATCGTAATCAAAGGAAACGTCCACCGGTTTGTCTTCTTGATGTGCCACTAGCACCGCAATAGGAAGAGATTTACCCTCTCCGGCCGGCATCACACACGTAATTTGGTCCTGACGGTGTGAAATTACGGGACATTCGTTCCCTCCCACCTCTACATGGATATCTTCCGCGGTGAACACCGTGTATGAAGTCATATCAGAATTGGGATTCAGTGCCATCTCTTGGTGCTCACGAAGCAATTGCAGAATCCAAGCCCCTCCACCCAGAGGGGTTTCTCTGAGCTCTGCCAATAACGTTTTGTAGGGCTTCCCCCACCTACATCTGTATCTGATGAGCGTGCTCAACCCTCTGTGATTACCATTGCACTCGTCCAGAGATTTATATGCCAAGCAGAAGTCTGCCCAACGTGGGTCTTGCTTCGGAAAGCAGGCATCTAAATTTGGCGCAATATTATCAGAGGCAGCTCGTTCAAATCCCAGCAAAATTCCACGGATCTCGTCCTTTGCCATTCTGGCTGCTCTTCGACGCGTCTCGTCTGCAATTGCACCCTCCGAGCGGCCGAAATTATTGCCAACCAACGTAAGATTAAAGCCACCTCTGGTGTCTTGAATGTTGGAAGAGAGCCTTAAGACAGTCGGCGGTCGGTACATGACCCGACAGTCGTGAGCCGACTCGTTGTAACCTTTGAGCATGAGCGATGGGGTGTGTTTTCTGTTTAATTTTTGGCTGAGTCGAGCTGCAATGCCGTCTTTGTTCGCCTTTGGCTCGCATCGACTTTTTTGGCCCCACGCCCAGTCGAATGAAATGTCCAGATCATGGTCCCCTTCTCCTGACGGAATAAAAATATCAAACGAGTAATGTGAGAACAGAGAGCTGACTATCGCGGAACTCGCGATCTTCTCAGTTCCAACAAAGTTCGAAACAGAAGAGCAGACTGGACTGGAAGCAATATTTGCGGCTCTTTTTCGGCATGTCACCCAGTCTACATAGCGGGTGCCATTTGGCGCACCTTCTGGTATATTCCTGTCGTCCTCGTCGACACCTCGAACATAGCACTTGTCGCCTTTCGCGTTTCCCAGGCAATATGCCGAGCAGTCGGCGAGAGGACCTTCGACAATGCAGGAGTTCAGGGGATCAGACACGGACATGTCGTCTCGCTGCATGCAGTGGCTGAACGACTGGACTGAGGCGTTTCCATCTGATGAAACACAAAGTCTTTTTCTGAATATTTGAACTCGTTGGGAGCCATTGCGGATGTATACAGCAGGTTCGGAAATCCCGAAATTTATGCCGTGCACTCGAACTCGAGACCCGAGCGTGGGGACCAGGTGCCGCTCACGACTCTTGCATTCATTGTCCTCACATGTGTCTGCGTTTGCGTTTGTGCAAGCATCGCCTTCTCCATCGCAAACTTCCACGTAATGAATTTCCGGAGCGCGGTAATACACACTAAACGGCAGACTTCGTTGAGAATCACTCTCGAGATAGGCCTGCATCGTGGCTCTTTCGCCCGCAGGTGGACGACATGTGATTCTGAGCACTTCTTTTCTTGAGGACGACGTTGGGTCTAGTTCGATGCCTCCCGGAACGACAATGCAATTTGCAATAGATGTGTAGTCGGTGCGATTGTCCCAAAACTTGACCAGCTCAGATTCTTCCGCCAAGCCGTTTGCTCCCACACCATTGCTAAGCAGCTCTGCTGCTGATAAACATTTCCGTGCCGGGTATTTTGGATTAAACATTTTGATGTCCTCAGGGTCATTCTTGCCGACACAGATAGAAAGTTTGAGTCTAGCCTCTTTTGAGTCGCAGATCCCATCTTTATCGCAAAGATTACAATTTTCGCATGTGAGTTGCAATAGATCTGCCGAATCTCCAGATGCAAACCCGGGAGGGAAACCGCCATCATCCTCATCCCTGTGACCACCCCAGCCAACCGTGTCAAACTTTATGTTGGCGAAAAATTCGCACTTGTTGGCATCGGCGACGCCAGTGTTTTTCCCCTCGCACGTCCTCCGATCAGCGTTTGCCGCGAAACACTCGGAATTGGTTCCACCTTCCTTCACTGTACACTTGTCGGTGCGCCAGTCATCCCCTACAAAGCGAGCCTTCACACTTGTTATACTTGGAGACGGGCGCTTAAAGTTCACCCACCGCGAATCTTGCTGCGCACGGTCGACAGATAAAAATCCTTCTGCCTCTCGTGATGCACTCTTAAAATTTATTTCGATCTTTTCGTGGTCGTAGGATGATATGAAACTTCCTAGCATTGAAGACTCGTCAGGGCAGCATTTCGGGGACTCAGGTGGGTCGCAAGCCTTGCAAGTCAGGAACTGGTGTGCATTCGCGGACATGTCAGGGCAGCATTTTGGAGATTCAGGGTCATCACAAGTTTTGCCCGCACCACATGCCGCGCCCATGGCTTCATCAAACGGTGTATGCGTGCTCCAATCATAGTCAGAGCTTGACAGGGCAGTCGTGAGCACTACGTCTCCCGTTTTTCCAAAGTTGGAGCCGACCACAGTGAGTTTCCGCTCGTTTCCACTTCCACTAACGTGAATGTAGTCGATTTGTGGGGGCTTGTATTGTATCGAATATGCTTCTGATCGCTGCATGGCTTTGCTCCTCGAAGTGGTAATAGCCGCAACCATAAAATTCGAAGCATTGCAGTCCACGTTGCAGCTAAGCTCAGGGATAGCCACCGCAGACTGGTGTTTGGCCCCGACTTTTACGTCGCCATCTGGAAGAACGCGTGTAATCAGTTTCCCACCTGTTGAACGCAAAACAATGTCAGGAGGAAGTATGCTGGCAATGCCCGCTGTCCCAATCGGTTGCGAGGTAAAATTAAAGCTGAGCTCCGCTTCGGTGAAAGTTGTCGGAAGTCCGAAATTGGTACCTTTCAGCAGAATGCGATCCTCTGGCTCTGGCCTGGTTCCCACAACAGCCGGAATAATCAGTTCCACATTAGGACGAGCATAGCCAGTTGTGCCGCTTTCCGAAATCAAGTTGATCTGACCGCGAACCTTCACCTCCCAGTACAACTTTGCTCCCACACCTGGCACCGTGGTACAATTAATGGAGAAGTGGTCGATGTGCACGCAACCCGGCCCTTGCGAATGGAAAGGCAGTGGAGTAAACACAGCATCCGGAGAATCCATGAGTTCTTCTGCCGAAAAACACGGCCTGGCTTTGTCTCCTCGCAAGCAAGATACGTACCCTCGACCTTGCTCTCCGTATGTGACGGATTCTAGATATCCGGAGGGTTTTCCATGCACTCTTGAAGGTCCAAAATTAAGACCCATGATCAAGACCCATTGACCTCCATTACCATCGGCATCGCTTGCGCCGGGCCCCGTAATGTTCAAAATCTGGGGAATATGGTAGGCGCTTGTGGGATTCGTCGAATTTTGTCCATCGACCTCAATAGACCATGCATGGGTATTACCAGCTCCTTCGCTCAAGAGGCACCTTGCCTCGAAGTGCGCGACTGAAACTTCGCAGTCCCGACCTCTCAAATATCCTCTAAACCCATCAAAGTCCGATCTCCGATATGCTTCGTTTGCGTAGATGGCAATAATATCTGTGCGATTGTTGATCATGACGCCAAAGTTTTTCCCTGAAATCACGGCAACGTCCGTTCCGCGCGTGTCCGCTTCCGCCAAGCTGACACTGTGCACGGTGGAAATATCGAAAACGATCGGCTGCCCGTAACCGACAGACTCTCTGCGTGCATTTGGCTCGATGTGGGAATACTGCTCGTCGACTTCCAACGCGAGACTGAGATTTTTGCCGGTGCCTTCCACACTGATGCATTGCATTAAAGTGTGGGCCAGGATGACTTCACAATGGGTAAAGTACGGAGGATAATGGCGGTCATTTGAATCCCACGCCGTGGCGTGGTGCCCGTACTTGATCGAAGCGACTTCGTCGCGAACCAAACTGAGAGGCCCAAAAAAATCTCCCGAGAGCAGAATCGTCTCACCGCCAGACGTCGCGAGAGAATCCACAGAGGGGCCGAATACCCTGAAAATTTTTGGAAGACGATAGCCCACGGTCTGATTTGAGACCATAGATGACTGGGCTCCCACCACGACCGTCCAGCGATGACCCTTTCCAGAGCCTTCGGTCGTTTTGCACGTCATCTCGACGTGATCTTTCGTCACTGTGCAAATATTCGCCGTGTATGTTTTTTGGTGCCATGCAGATTTCGCCGGATTACGATCTCTTCGGTACGACGCACCGACACGGGCAAGTGGATCTACCTGTGGTGCCCCATAGCAACCCGAGAAGCGATAGCTAGTCGGTCCAAAATTCGTTCCCGCAATTATTACAGTGTCGTCTCCCCTCGTGTCCAAATGTGCGATGGCAATCGAAGGGAACAGATCGCCCCTCAAGTCTAGATCGGGAGAAGTAATCCCAGCGCTCGCTATGGATGGCGGCGCATATGAAGATGTTGCTGTGGATGCTGGGCCGGGAATACGCGTAAGCGCGTCAAAGTGATGCCCGACGTACGCTCGCCACACGTGCCCCGAGCCGACGCCACTAGTACTGTTGCACACGATCTCCGTGTGTGCGACTGTCACAGTACAAACATGATTGCAGAAGAAAAACTTTCCTGGAGGGCCATACTCGACCGTGACAACGGGGTTCGTGAGGCCGAGCTTGCCAAAGTTGTCCCCAACAATAGTAATGAGCTGATTGCCCTCGGTGCTCATCAGCTGAGCATCTCCGCTGCGTTGCGTCCCATTAATTCTAACAATGCTTGGCTTGATGTATTCCAGAAGATTTGGGGACTTGGAAGTGATCTCCCAGGTGTTTGTAGAAAAATGTCGTTCAGACGTTCTCACAACGTGTATAAGTTGTCCCTCCTGCGCATGGGTGGGCAAAGAGATGTTCGGAAGAGCAGCATTGCTGTCAGGATGGCAGCATCTCCCGTGAGGGGAATAGTTTGAATCCCCGTCCCAAGCCTGCTCCAGGGTAAAGTTAGTCGTGTAGTGTGTATCAATCCTCCAATTAAGTGTGGTGACATAGACTTCTGACGTTGAAGTAGACGTTACAAACTCTGTCACGTTGGTTGTGCCGTTCGTGAAGCTAGTAGTGGTATTAGTCGTGACGGACTCTGGGTATGTGTCGTTAAACGTGACGTTGGAGTCGAAGCTAGCCTTGGATATACTAGCAACTCGCCACAAGGGATACAGATGCAAGAAATAGCAGTCTTGTTCGGTTCTGCACGGACCTGACGACGACGCATCGCCGACCTGCACCAAGTCACCCACTTTTATATCGGACGCTTGACTCGTGATTGCGTCTACGTATGAGCCATTATTTCCACACATGGCTGTTTTTGTCTCGGGGTTAGTGTTACAAGAAATATGAACGAAGTTGCCATAATCCAAGTCTCGGTCACGGCCTGCATGCGTAACCTCCAAGTCCCGACCCTCCTCGAATGTCATTGCATTCCAACGGGAAAGCCACGCCCAGAACTCGCCGGATCCTCGTTGCACACACGTCGACATATTGCTGTTACCAGTACCAGTGCAATCCGCCTCCTCTGGCGAGGTGGCCAAGCCTTCCGAAGACCACCATCGAGTGAACTCATCATCGCGCAAACAAATCGCGATGGCAAGTTTGTCTCGGTCGCGGCCGCAATCTCTCTCTCCCGAGTCTGCCAAATAATTCGCCTTCCGCATGGCTGTGTCAAGTGCCGATTGAGCTGCGAAAGGGTAACCCAGCCGCGTGGCAGCTTCGTCCAGTAAAACTGAGTCCACTGCTGAAGGTCGTATCATGTACAACGCGCGCACGCCAACGTCAAACTCCAGACCGTGTGACACGGAGATAGTTTTGTCTTGAAAGTCCAGCGCTGTGACTGTGTAATATGTTGGAGGCTCGGCCCTCGACACGCCTGGTATGCGACCAAATGAAATTTTACCGGAAAACGAAGCGTTGGTTAGGGGATCGCCAAAGGTGCCGTCGCATTCAAGCTCCTTCGAGACTCCGAAAACGTTTTGGGTACTCTGGACACTGGAAACCACTGATTCCGAAAATGGCTGTTTGAGTGTAAATTCGCTGCGGTTGGCGTTGAAACCAGTGATATAAAATGTGGCATTGCCATCGATCCCCTCAATCATTAAGGCTTCATCAAGCTCAGATATTCGTGTATAATGGTTCGCAATGCGTATAGATGGGAACCATCCCTTTTCATCAGGTCGGTTCTCGATAGAGCATACCAAAGTCTTGTTTTCTTGGCCAGCCTCACATTTAATTGTTTCCCCTTGTTCAGACACAAGTGCGTGAGCTCGTTGATACGAGCACTTCGTTCCTGGAACTGGAGTCTCATACTCGGGGTGTAATGCCTTGAATACACGCCACGGATCTTTGTTCTTGTTGTGCCCATATGGCGAGCCGTACACTGTGACACGGATTGTGTGCTTCGACCCGTGGCCTTCGGGCGTGTCGCATTCTATTCTGGTGTTCATGTCTCGAGGAACCCTCACGCAATTCGTGAAAGCACCGGCGATACCTAAAACATCTCCTGCTGCAGCAACATTTGACAAGTCAACTTGGATACGCTGGTACTCGTTGTTGTGTTCGTTATTGATCATTCCGAAATTTTTACCTTCAATACGAATCCTCTGCTTGCCGGCTGTGCGTAATCGGGATTCCGACGCTGGAGAACCATCAGAGTTGATCAGGTAGACACTGTCCACAACCAGATCATTAACATCGATCACTCTCACGGGTACTCGTGCACGATGTTCCGCTCCAAAATTGTCCGCGACCACCACTTCGAGGGAGTATTCTTGTTGCACCTCATAGTCTATGCACGTGGTGGTGCCATCGCACCTGTCAACGCTAGAGACGATTATCTGGGCAAGAAATGGGAATGATGTATTGGCTATGGGAAGAATCTGGAACCGTCTTTCAGGATCTGAACGAGAGTCGATGCTGAAAGTCAGGCTCGACCCGTCATCCTGATCGTCGGCAACGATCGGTGTGCCAACGTGTGTGCCACCTGGGGAGTTTTCCACGACGAGAAACGGCTCAGGGGGTGTGCCGTCGGACATGAGGGACGCCAACACGAACCACGGCGGCTCATTCGTGTCAATAACTTTCACCACCAACATTCCAGTATCGATCAAGGGTGGCACGCCGTCGTCCGAGATTGTCACCAGAAACCTGTAACCAGGTACGCTCTCAAAATCGAGTCCGAGGCCACACGTGAGGCAGCTCGTGATCTTCTTTATCGGGGCACCTGTCTGGTTGTACAGATGGTTTTCCGAAAAATTGGCAATCAATAGATCTTTATCGGCAGATGCAACGAGTTTGGGTGGTTGAAATCCTACCTGAACTAGGTCTCCACGGCGAACCCACTTTTCAAATTGTGCGCTGGCTTCTTCCATCGAGCTTCCGCCCGCCGGTGAACACTGAAGAGATATATGTCCAGCGTGTGTATCACACTCTAAAGTGTCAATCGCGTGCACGAGCTGTTGCTGCGCGCGTTTGTTTCCTTGTGGCCTGCCCGTGAAACCATAATCGTTGTCTTCCAAGTCAACACTCACCAAACCTTTATTGTCTTTGAGGGGCTCAAAGGACTGACGAGTTATGAAAGGGTGTTCCGTCGTTGAATTGATCGTGTACTTCACTTGCTCATCAAAGTCTTCGTCTTCCCCTTTCATATGCGCACCCAGTATGGTTGCATGTTGTATATTCTCGACCACCTGTCGTTCTTCGTCACCTATTGCAGGGGGCTCATTAAGATCTACTATAGTAATAACGACAGATGCCGTCGACTCCAAAGAGTTTGTGCAGCCAGAGCAAAACTTTGAACACTGGGTGCAACCCTCTGTGCCCGTATCCTTGATGGACAAGGACAGGATGTATTGGGGTGATGTCTCAAAGTTCAGATGGCCGATTACTTGAATCGTCCCGGTTTCAGGTTCAAGAAAGAACAGATCACTGGGACGGATAAACATGCCGGTCGTAGAGTTCGAGTCGTCGTCGATATCCCTCCTCCTGTGATCTACCCTGTACACATTGTTGATCTCAAACCAAATGGTTTGATTACTTCCACTTCTCTCTTGTGCAGAGGTCTCGGCATTCTTCCCAACCATCGCGCTGGCTCTCAGATTTGAAGCTATATTATACCTTTCAGGGACGTTTATGCTAGCTCCACACACAGATTGAGGCTCCCCGAGCGCATAGCAGACGTTTTCTTCCGAGTTGAAGGTTTGGTCACCGAGCCTTGGCTTTGTATTGCCTCGAGTGGCCCTGAGGACAACGACATTTTCTTGTGTCAAACCTCCCGAGTCGCGGACTTCCGTTGTTATCTTATACTGATTATGCCGCCCAGAGATCTCATAGTTGAAATCTTTTTCACGCATGCCATCCTTTAGTGGCGCGTTGTCGGCGACAATCATGAGTTGACCTGTTGTCGGCCCAATCATAAAGTAATTGCGGTACGGTTTGCCGGCGTCGTTTTGAGAGCCATCCAAATCCCCCGTGACACTCACAATGCGAAACGTGAAGCTTTCGTCACGGTCTTCGTCATCGATATATTTCAGAAGGCTTTCGCCAATATCGCTATCGCCACTCTCACTAAATTCAGCAAAAGTAGGCAGGTTGAACGCAATACTGTTGTCATTCCATGACGGGGGTTCGTTCACGTCTAAAACACGAATGTCCAGAGAACCCGCAGAATAGAGCTCAGGCGACCTTCGTGTGCGCTCTACAGGGGTTGCACTATCCAGGATTCTTACATAAATTGTGTGCTTTTCTTGGTCCTCAAAGTTCAGGTCGTCTCGTTTTGTTTTGATTATGGCACACGGTGCGAAGAAATCTGGACCCGTTCCTCCACAGTCCGCCATGTCCAAACCACTGCCCTTCAATACCGTGTTCACTTTAAAGTGCTGCGAGGAAATTTTCCCATCAGTTGTATCTATTTCAAAGCGTTTGATTTGACCCGACGATTTACCAGGGACAGCCTTTGCGTACGGGCGGTCAATTTCGTCGGGGTCGTCGTAGAGAATGGCACCTCCGGTAAGAATGACATTGATGTTACTGTTCTCCAGAATAGTACGTTCAACGTCAAGTGCTCTGAGAATTGGCGCTTCCTGCTCATCGTAGATGGCAATACGAACTATACCCGAGGCCTTTGCCTTTTTAGCACCAGGGGCCGCCCCGAAACTCGATATTCCTTTATCAGTCACCTGTACTGAAAGCTCATAATATGACTGGTCCTCGAAATTCAGGGCATTCGCAATAGAGATGCGCCCAGTGCTACCGTCAAGAGCAAAATCGTTGTTCGTGTTTCCACCAACAAGATTATAGGTAAAAGTCGCCGTCTCGAGACGTTGTTCGACGTCCTTGACGGGAATATCCATTATGTATTGAAAACCCTTCTCCTCGTAGACACGAGTTGCATAAGAGGTAAAGTCGCCCCGTTCCGCGCCGCGATCTGTCTGCCCCTTGCTTATGAAATAGTGGAGGTGGCCAAATTCCTCACCTACGACAAGATCGGGAATACGATCACCGTAACCGAATTCTCCGTTCAAATCAGCGATCGCTGGAGCTGAAAATGCACCCACGTCGATGTCCTCTATATCTTGTGTTATACTGTTTCGTTTCTGAATTCGAACCGGGTTCTCAAACGACTCATCAGCACCATTCTGTTTCATAAAGTACACATGCCCGTCTTCCGCCCCAAAGATAATGTCAGTGTAGCCGTCTAAATCGAAATCATACAAACACGGTGTAATGTGGCGCAGCTTGGAGCAATCCAAATCGGGGGAACAGTCGAGAGCTGTGAGATCGAGTGTTTCCTTGATGTAGAACGACGGTGGGTCCGCCGTGTTTTTATTGTATCGGTGAATGCGACCCATCGAGTCGCCAACAAACATAACCGAAATGGGATCACCATCCTGGCCTGCGATGAAGTCTGTGTGTTGTGGTTGCAGGCGTTTTGTCAGATTAAGTTTGCTCAAAGGAAATGACCCGGTTGCGGGTGAGCCGTCGGCTCCCATCAGGTCAGACACCTGCAAAAGGTCAACAGATGGAATGTCGGAATCATCGACCTTAAACTTGAACCGCGAGCTTGTAGAAAGAATGTCAGCAGCAGCCCACACCACACCCGCCGAACCATAATGTATGTCGAGTGTGGGTTTGAACTCGGCTGAATTTGCATCCAGGGCGATTGAAATGATATCGTTGCCTTCTACGACGTCCGTTGCCGTCGCTATAACACCTGATGCAGCGCAGTCCGTGTTTCCTGCCCCCGAGCAATCCTGCTTTACGGTTTCCTTTTTTGTCAATATTTTTTTTGCGGCGAACCTGATCTTTTGAAGCTCACGTGCGGCCTCGGTGACCGCCAACATTGATGACGAGATGCGTAGCCTCGGGAGCTCGTCGGCATTGCAGCTGGAGTATGTGCCTTGGAATCCCTCGCAGAGAACACTCTTTGGGACGTCGTACACGACATCGTATGGCGTACACATTGTTTTGAGCTCTGCTGCTTCAGAGGCGCTTAAGGCTGCTGCATCCGAACACGCATCGGGAGCCGTGACAAACTTTCGTACTAGGCCATGAGTATTCTCGACGAGCGTCACGATTACAGTCTTGGCATCACCAGGCGACGTAACAATTTTACCTCGAGCTGCAGAAAACAATTGCGACACGATTCGGCCTTCTTCCACTATTTTCGGAGTGGAAAACTCAAGAATCTGTTGTTGAGATATGCTTGCACCCGGCCACTCGCTGGTTTCTGTGTATGTTCCTGATTTTAACGCCCATTTCCGCATTTTAGTTCCAGAGAAATCCCGATGACCTGATCCCAACACGACATCAAGTGAAGAGAGCCCCTGCCTCACCACGGCTGGTGCAGCCCGGTAGTGCGTTTCCATATTTTCTTGTCCTAGCAGGACGGATTTGACAAACTTGAACTTTGTCTCCACGTCTTTGTACCAGGTACCGGCATTCGTGTGATCCAAGTCGTCTCTATCCAGATCTCCGTGGGTTCCAGTGTTTTCATAGTAGTGCACATGGCCATAGATATCGCCAACCAACAGGTCGATGTCATCGTCCTGGTCAAAGTCTGCAAAAATTGGCTTGGCATGCCAGCCTACATCTATGGCTGAAAAAGGCGAAGCTCCTTTGCAACCATCGTCGAAAGTACCACAACGCTGAACGACAAGTTCGTCTTTTCTAGATTCGTAGTATAATTCGAACCTATCCGCTCTTGCCGCCGTTGCCTCGCCAACAACGCCAAGTTCGCTGACCATGTATGCAGTGTCGGTTACTAAAGGAGGCTCATTGATGTCGACAACCTGCACCCGCACTAAACCGACACAGTCCAACACTGGTGTGCCGCTGTCTTTCACGCGAACCTGGAAGGAATGTACCCGTGCAAAGGACTCCCCGTACGTGTCCATGTCGATATTTACGTCGCCACCATTGCGGACCGTGATTTTCCCGGAGTCAGCTTCAATCTGAAACACATCTTCGGCAGGAAAACTCGTCAGCTCGTCGATCGAATAGGTCAAGTCTTGGGGAGGGTTGTTGTCTATATCCTGACTTTTGAAAAGCGCGCCGTAGCCTTCAACAGGTGTGCCAGGCCCTGCATTTTCTACAATAGAGAAAGCGGCGCAGGTCTTTCTGTTGACGGCGTCAGCGAGACACTCGGATTCTGCTGCTGCCACACCGAGCAAACTGTGCTCAGGGCAAATCGGGTGGTCGTTGATATCAATGATACTGATTTGGATAGATGCTCTACTTTCGAGCGGGATGCCTTGTTCTTCATTCTCGTACATGTCGTGGAGTATGCCGTCATCCTCGACTTTGATGACAAGATCGTACAAAGACTGTTGCTCTAAATCCGGAGGAATACCAGACAGCTGGATGACACCGGACACGGGATCAAGAATTGTAAACACGCCTCTATCGTTGCCATTCATAATATGGAAACTCAGCACTTGCTTGTCACAGCGGGTGCCGTCCTCCTGGCAAGTGGATAGCTCCCGGAAGTTATCGTCGTCAACAGCAGTCAAAGCTGTGCCAACAACGTCCTTCGCATGTGAGCCTCCAGCTTCGTAAACGCGAACTCCGAGTTCGTACACCGCTTCTGGGACAGAGCGTTGCGCGGATACAAGTGCCGGCACTTCGTTCACGTCGATAACCTCGATATAAAACAGAGATAAGTCGGACAGACTTGTGAGCCCCGCATCAGGGTTATCGCGAATTTTGAGGTTCAACGTATACTTCATGTATGTTTCGAAATTGATGCCTTGTGCTCCAGAATCATCGACCGAGACTTGCCCAGAGCACGCATGGATTCGGAAGACGTTTCCGCGTTCTTGCGCAGTGATCTCAAATTCCAGGGGCTGAGCCTCTCTCCAGTCAGGGTCCCACATCGCACACGGGTCTCCGACTGCAGTACCGGCGGGAGAATTTTCGAAGACCCTCCGTCTGCCGGTGAAATACTTGGGCACGTCAGTCATGTCATGCGCCAGAGTAGGAGCTTCGTTTGCATTCGTGATGGTGATTGTTGCGTCTACATCGACGGCAAACGAGTCGAATTCAGTACGCTCGAGTTCATCCTGGGGTGGAAGTTGTCCAAGTTTATCGGTGACGCGAGCGACAACGTCGTAAGACGTCATTGACTCGTAGTCCAAGCGCATCGGTGAGATTACGCGCAGCTCTCCAGTCTCCCAATTGAGTTTTAACGGAGTGGGACCTTTGATTGTTATGCCTGCAATCTCTATCTCAGTATCGCAATCGTTTGAGAAGCTGATGTGGAGTACACGCATCTCACGGAACGAAAACTTCACCTTGCCACCTGATTCTGCAAGTGAGGAGCCCGCTGCGGGTGGTACCGGATCGCGAAGCTCGCCGGGAATTATGTGCCCGGATTCGAGAGCCGAAATCCAAAATGTCGTCGGTGTGGGCGCAGGATCGCTCAGCACTGTCCAGGCACCATTGGCCCACACATTGCCCGCAGAACTACCTGAAATGGTAACGCGATCGCCAGGATATATACTGACTTTTGATGCATCGCTGTGCGTGACTTTGACACGCGAATCTGCGTCTATATCGTATCCTGAAATATCAAAGGACTGGCTGAAATCAATGACTTCTTCGTGGTCCGTTTTCGCACAGCCCGCTGCACCTCCCGAGAGCGTGGCAAAAGAATCGCCTGTGGGAGCCTCCGCTCCAATTTCGCCAGGTCGTTTGTTGGCGTCCTGGATGAATGCCGTTTTCAAACCAGTATCGTAGGGGTCTAAGATGCTTATGTCAACGCTCACCTCGGCGCTTTTACCCCCCTTGAACAGAATATGCATAGACTCAATCTCATAGACCTTCTGCAAATCTATCGTGAGCTTGTTCGCCCCGCTAGTCGCTGCCGATGACTTCCAGCTAGTTTCGGGGTCATCGTCTAAAACATTCTTGACAGACCACTCGTCCGCCGTACTCGCTGCCTCTGATGTTGCCATCACGAGCGCGCCGCGGTGCAGAATATTCTCATCAATGGAAACAAGGAACCATCGATGTGAGCCTGTGCCCCACAAAGTCACTTGATTTATGTCAGGATCTTTTCCCGAAAATGCGTGAAGCGACCAGTCCGAGCATTGTGATTCTTCCAAGCAAGGCACCCCGTTCTCAATGCGAAAGTCGCTGGCAGCGTCCTCTCTGATTGTTCCACTGAATGGAAAAGGTTCGGGAGACTCGTTGATGTCTTTGATCTCCACCCGTATCATGCCCGCTACCGTCAGGACACTTGTGTCCACGACAGGCTTGGTGTACACACAGTCGCCGGCACTGGCCACCATCGCGGAGCCTTCCTCGCATTTCGCGTATCCGATACCATTGCAACCGTCGTCTACAACCGCTCCGCATAAGGGATCCGCGCTGCATGCAGTCACGGCGGCTTTGATGCCCCAACCATCGTGTGATGCACTATCATCCCCCGTATAATACATACTGGAACATCTCTGACCAGTCTTCTTCGTGGCTTTGAACGCCTTTGCACTGTCTACTTTTTCATTTGTCTTGAAAGCATTGTCGGCCACCAGCACATGGATATCCAACCAGCCACTGTTCCTCTCGTGATCCAAGATAGGCGCCTCATCAGAAACAATGAGGCCCGGACTGATCCCCGAAAGCAGATCAACACCGCTCACAACCGTAAATGCTGCTACGCCATCTACAGAATTTCCAGCGCCCAAAGTGTAGGTCAACAGCGCGCTATCGTCGACGTCTGTTGCTCTGAGACGTGAGTCTATAGCTCCTCTTTCCGGAGTCGTCGTCGTCACCGCCACTCCAGGCACCGATTCTTCAAAGACAGATGGGCAGGCGAGAATAGCGTCTCCACATTGAGAGAACTGACTAACGTCCCACAGAGGAGGCTCGTTCACATCAGTTATGACGACGCGCAGGTGGACGTGAATCATTGCCGGCCCCGAGGCACCATTAAAGCTATCAGAAACTTCCACAAGCAGGCCGTACAAATCTTGCGTCTCGAAATCGAACGCTGTCGAGTGGTGACCGGTAACAATATCCATGGGGCTCTGGCTTATCAAAGAGGCCAACGGTGTCACCGAAAGTTCGGCGGAAACACCATCCAACGAAAACAGATGATGCGGCGCAGGCTCAGGATCATGTTTGAAGCAAATTTGACGATACTTTCCTTCGCCCGATCGCGTGCCGAAACCAACAAACCGTGCTGTGTTCGCGTTCATAATATCCTTCGCTACAAGAGTGCTCGCCGCCGAAGCGTCAGTACCAATTCCGACGGATATCCGGGAGCTAGCTCTATCTAGACTTATCCAGAAGGTCCCCGCCGTAAATTGGTCGAACGACGCCGCGGTAATTGAAGGCGTATCGGCGGCTGGAGTGCCTTCTTCGACATGATACGACGCCGAGTCCACGCAGTTCAAGCCTGGTCTATTTTGCGGGCAGCCAGCGGTCAGTTTGGGATGTGTCTCATCGTTTGAAATGATTGTCGCATAGAGGTCGCCCGCATCACCATTGATTGGACCAATTCTTACCTCATAAAGAAACAATTGATCGGACGCCGCGCTCTTGAACTGGACAACCGCCACTTCCAGGCTCGTCAGATCAAAGGCGAGGGTAGTGGAGCCGACTTCATTGAATTGAATAAACTCACTAAATCCATTTCCATCTCCATCAACCCAGCCAGCGAGTCTTCCTAATGCCGTATCAAGGGAGAAA
>JACKZZ010003331.1_pt1 | contig 23895 bp, 21 predicted proteins | sample 8027871 | NCBI WGS metagenome assembly JACKZZ01 (sample SAMN15724774, study PRJNA655200) | protist metagenome | isolation source: fluorescence activated cell sorting (FACS) single amplified genomes of... | place: USA: West Boothbay Harbor, Gulf of Maine | collected 2000-07-19 | reverse complement strand
GCGCGTAGAACAATTTGGGGTCCGACTCAGCGGTCACAGTGTGCCGCCTCGCGTGCGCATCGACGAATTCGTAGTCTATTAGAACAAAAAGCCAGATTGATGGGATAGGATAGGAATCGGTCTGCCATCCACAGTGTGACCTGTATCTTCAAGCAGCCATCCTGCTAATCTAAAACCAAATCTAATGAATGAAATGCTCAGTCACTGAAGAATTATTGTATAATTCTTTAGTAAATCATGGATCGAAATGATTTAGATCCATTTTCATTTTCATTGACGTAAGAATGATTGCGGATTGCGGAAATTGAATTCCTAGATCTTCTAGAATCATTCTCAGTACTATGAATATTGTTCCTGGAGATTAAGAAAATCTACTGTTACGATTAGTTGTTACTAGTTCTTTCAAACAACTACTACTAGTAAGGTATTCTTACAACTGATTTGACACTTACATCATAAACTACTACTAGAAGCTGGTACTACCAATCTTCGGCTCAACCTAGTAGCACTACAGAACAAGAAGCCCTTAACTCAAGCACGGATTCCTGGAAGAGGCCGAACTTGTGCGAGTTAGTCTCAATGCCGAAGCCCAGAGCACACCCCCCCAACGTAATACACTCCATCTCTATATGCGTTTGGAGCGCGAGGTTCCGCGGGAGCAAAGTGTCGGTCAGCTCACCTATACTTAGAAAGTAGAACGTCTAGTGACATCTTGATTTATGTAGAAGATCTAGACACGACAGTTGGCTCAGTGGTTTTTTAGGAGACATAATTATGGAGAGAAAGAACTTCTAGACATTATGGCTATGTATAGACATTATGGCCATGTATATTCTGGACATTATGATTTAATATGAGACATTATGATTAATGGTTCTACATCGTATGGCTATGTACGGAGAAGATCTAGACATGACTATGGAGAGAAAGAGCTTCTAGATCTTATGACTATGTATGGAGAGGATCTAGACATGACAGTTGTGACTCAGTGGCTCTTTAGGCATTGATACCTGTTGTACACTTTATCAAAATCAAAAGTCATCATCTTGCCGTCTTAACATTGTCACACCAGGCTCAGCAGTGATGCACAGGTTCTCAACGTCAATGTGGAGGATTTCCTTGAGATTGTGCGTTTCGATCTTCGCTGCATCTGCCTTATTCGAACCTAGTTTGACACTCATAGCAGCCCAGTTCGGTCTCGCAGTTCGAAGCATTTTCCGAGGCGGCCCACCGTCAGACGGCACGTGTGCTTTCCGCAAATGTTAGAAAATGATGTCAATCAGTGTTGAGGAGGCCGAGCTAATTGTTTCAAAGAAATTAGGATTTGCAGATATAAATATTTATTAAAAGGCGTCTGTAGAACAAGATACTAGTTGTACTGTAGTATTTGTTGATTTTCACAAGGAAATATTGTCACAACGAAGTCTTGAAGAATTTTTATGCCAATGGCAATACTGGTGTTTTTTTATGAAAAAAGGCGAGTTCTTGTAATAAAAGTGCAACTGCAAGATAATAAGAACGAAGCAAGTAGAACAAACGGGCTCAATACAACTGTCATGTGCAAGGTGATGAACGTAGGCTGCGTACGTGAGTAGTACGTGACTTATATCCCGAATGGCGAGTTTTGATTTATTCGAATTCGAAAAACTGAAATAAGCGAGTAGGATAGAGAATAAACGCAAAGACTCGATTATTCTTTTTATTACAACTCGCTTATTTTAAGTTTTGGTTTAATCATCTCGTTTTAAACGGGATGATTAAAAGTAAATCTTAATCTTTAGATTTAACGGCCTGCCATAACAGTCGCGGATTTGTTCCTGGATCTTTTCGACGTTCCGTTCGTGTTGCTCATGCACCTCTTTATCCCCACTTCGCGTTTTCACCTTGATCCATCTGCGCAACCAAACATCTAACCGCTGCAGCGCACTAAGTGGGACGACGATATAAATGTTAAAGCGAGAAAAAGGAGGAATAATCTAAGTATGCATCAAAGGTCCACGTGGGATGACTCTTCTGAGAAGAGTCATAACTCAAAGGAATAATCTATCACATGTCCGGGTGGGATGACTGCTCTCCTCTAGTAGTGTACACCAGGTGGGATGACTGCATTCCTCTAGTAGTGTACAAGTAGTAATAGTATAACTCAAATAATGGATCATATATTTTTAAAAGTATAGACATTCGACGAAATGAAGAAAGGAAAGGTGCACACAACCGAGGAAAGCCATCCCGGAGGCACACACAGTCGCACCAAACTATAGGTCTATAGTATCTATAGATACCTATAATTCTCGTCACTATCCTATTAATATAAATTTAAATCGTATATATCAAAACCAATAAGAATAATATAGGTTTTTACACAACGGATAAATATGTATATGACAATGTTGAAAAAACCTGGTTTTTTCTACAACCCGTAAACATCAGCATCGGAGTGCGACATGCTGCAGCCAGACGAAATTGCCAAGGGAAATCTTTGCTGAGCGCAGCATCCGAGCCGCTTCCGACCAGGGCCGTCACTGCGAAGAGCACAACTATCCCGACAAGGATGGAAAAAATCAATAATCCCAACATCTTATCGCGTTGGGTTGTAAAACCGTTTTTTAAAATATTAGTATAAGTACCTTGTTTATAATGAAGTTGGGAACTGAGGTCGGGAAGTAGAAAGAAATGCTTTTTTAAAATTAAATCATTGGATCTACTTTTCTAACACAAAGGCAGTTCTCCCCTCTTTATATCTTTGTACCACAGAGACAGCAGGTTTATTGCGAAAACAGGTAACTGCTGATGTTCGACTCTTTTTATATCTGATATTTTTAACCGAATCTTGAGAAGATTAAAAACTAATCATGAGAAGCCGTATTATGGATCGAATACGATATTATTTAATTATGACCAACCTTTATCAAAAGATTCACACAGAAAAGATGTTTAAGACTATAAATATCGCTCATTTTTATGAAAGAACAACCTGACTCAAATCATACTGTTTGGAGTTCCGATTCCGGAGGAGAAAACTAATATAGCCGAGGCCAACGCGGGACTACCTAGTAGATCCACATGCAACCAACACGAAAGTAGGGGTAGATAGAATCGAACACACGGCCTTCCAAAATACAACCAAAAAAAAACATGGAACCCGGGGTGTTCGAGAAAAAACACTGAGATATGCACCATGGGAGTGTCACCATCACTAACGTTTGAACAAGAATGAACAAGAAAAGCACACAATAAAGTGTAGAGTAGAAATGATTTTGTTTCAGATCCACGCTATAACCGAGCTTCTCTGGACGAGAACTGTAGGCGTCCTTTCGCTTCTCACAAAAAATCTGCCATATTCGCAGTTATGGCTCACTGAGTACAGTCACCGAAGCTTTCTCCACTCGCAGGACCAACGATGATTCTCTCCACTAAGATATTGATTACAATAACCGGTCGTCCTCTCACAGATATGCTGATGTTCCACTACGCTCCACTACTCACGCACGAACAATCAGAGATTTTTGTGCCAATGGACTCGACCAGAACATACAAGAGATCATTATGATAACCGGCTCACTCATTAGAAATTGATTCTCCTTAACACACTGCTTAGCATCTTATCCATCGGCTCATTACGTGGTGGTCTCTCAGCGACAGAATGGGTACCTCACTCTTGCGAGATTCTTCATGCAAGTAAAACAGGCTGAGTACTCTCATGACAACACATCTTCAAATAAACACGATTCACATTCACTGTAGAAGATCGAGATGTCACTGTCTTTTCGACGTCTCGCTCTTTTTGACGTCTCGCTGCGGCGTTCACGACTTCTCGTACATTTGAGTTTGATGTTCAATTTCGAAAAAAGAGAAACAGGCACGCGCATGAGGATAATATGAAGATTTCAACTATAATCATATTTGATTTCGTTCATCATGACCACTAAAATAAAATGCTTTCTGTACACGCACTTTATACTTCTATACATCATCATGGCAAATGGGCGGATCATGTGTTTCCGGAACTACAACGAGCCACAAAGGAACACCAAGACCACCAGGATCACTAAAAATACACCCAACAAAGACAGCAAAAAAAACTAAAACCATATATAAGATTCTTCTTTAAACACAATTACTATAACACCTTACAATAACACCTTATACTAGTACTTTATTCTTTTTCCTTTCGTACATCAGACTTCTACATCTGCGATATACTTAAGTAGTCATTTTCGTATCTCTCTTCCGGAACCGGAATTCGTTTCTCTTCCAGAAACCAACACTTCTCATCAATGTCATCAAATCACGCTTCGCAATTCGAGATCTGGTATGAGAGAAAGTGCTGCATCCCCAACGGCGCTCCTTCGACTCCCGGCGCGAACTCTTCACAGGTGCTCGCTGGCTTCGAACTATCGCAAGATCCAATCTCAAGAGGCTTCGCAGATCCAGCAGCACAGTCATTCCACAGGTACAAAGTAACCTTCAAACTCGTTCCGCAGACCTTGGATTTTTTATTGTCTACTTATTTCTTTTATCTATATCGGATCTAGTACTTATTTGATCTTATTATTATTTCATGCAAATGGAGATGGACGAAGTGGAGGTGAAGATGCTTGTTTAGAAAATCTTAGAAGTGGAGATTGAGATTCAAATCGTATAGTAAAAGACTCTAGATGATGAAATGGAGATGGAGACTATTACAATATTTTAAAGACTTTAGATGAAGTAGAAGAGATGGAGACTATTACAATATTTTAAAGACTTCAGATGAAGTAGAGATGTAGATTGAGATTCATTCATCCATCCAGTTGGTGATCAGATTTAGAATATTTCAAAGACTTGAGGAGATGCAGTGGAGATGTAGATTGTTGCTCAACAAGTGATCACCTTGATTCTGGGTTCCGTGCTGCTCTGCTTGTAATTTTCCGGGACCTTTTGACAGTCCATCGAGCTTTGCGAGCCGCCCACTCCTGCTCCATAAATCTTGTTGTCGCTGAAGAAGACCTCTCCGGTAACCGGCTGCTTGTTTTGGCGCCATTGTGCGAGCAGCGACGCGCCTTCTACCCGGAATGGGACGAAGAAGCAGAGCACGGCAAGGAAGGACGCTCGGAGACTGCGCACCATTGTCTATCTATAGTTAATAATTTACCGTTCTTGTTAGGTGGAAATTTGTATGCAAAAAGGGTAAATATAAATCGTCGTCGTCTCTCCGAGCAGGCAAGTAGTCGTGATTCAATACGTCGCGTTTTTGGGAAGGTTCAAAAGATCGACGACAGTTTTTTTATGTACAATCACAAAGTTTTAGATAGATGACTCGTTTGGGTGACTTGCTGGCCTAGGGAGCGGATCCTTTGTGGGGCATCCCTTCGTATCTGTCAAACAGTCTGGTATTCTGAAGTAAACGTAGTGCGCAGGATGTGAAATTGCAACGCAGCACGCAGGAGGGAAAAAAGCCACAAGACAGGCGCTGGCGTGTGTGCACGACTGCCAGCTGTGTAGGCAAGGGCAAACGTACCACATCGGATGCTAGTTGCTTGTATCATGCTAGGCGAGTTTTCTCCGTATTCAGGTTTCTTTCTTGACATCTGCTCTTCCATTGACAAAAAAAAACGAATCGGGTAATATCAAATCTTGGAGTCTGCTTTTGAATGTAAATGACTGTGACTAAATGGAAGAAAGATCTTTGAGAGTGTCTAGAATCTATTGTGAATCCTAACCTTCTTTGATTGTGACTGTTAAGTTGAGTAATTGAAATGGAAGAAAAAGCTTATGTCCTTGACTGCAGCTGAGTGACGTCAATATCATTGGAAGAATACGGAGATGACTACTAGCTAGCACGACCAGACGTATTTACATTTTATGTGGAAAACAAGGCAGTTCACATTGAAACCTGGGAATATCTAAATAATAGACTAATGTCTCTAGCTGACATCTCCGAAACAAAATAAAAAATAGGAAAACACCAGTCGTGTATCTACTATAATCAGCGCCAGCCCACCTCACTAGTTGTACCTCTACTATAGTCAGCACAAGCACAACGACTGCATAACGCGACAACTTATATTCCAACTACTGCGGTGGAGGTGGATCACCAAACCAGTTCGCCATTACCAAAGCAATCCAAAAAACCTGCCTAAAAGATGGAAAATAAGTTACACCGTCGACATATACGATGTGCCTGAGTCTTGACGTTGACCATTTGTACTGTTCCTGGTTAAAATTGTGATCTTTATTATGAATACAACGGTATCTAGACTAGGTACTGTTGTAATCACGCCTGACGCGATTCCCTGTTACGGCGCATCTCTTCACGTACCTTAAGACTAGCGATACCTCAATTTTTGGTAGATAGAGTTAGCACCATCCAACAAAACCAAGTTAGATAAGTATAGACGAGAGAACGACATTCGCAGTATAAGTACCACTTTCTAAAACGATGAAAGGAACACTTCCTTCTCTTACTTTCCCAACGCTATTTTGCTTATCGGCTCTACACCGAAAGCCACTACAGCACGAAAAATTCAAAATGACTCTACATCAGCTCTAGCACCGGAAAAATACATCACATTCATTATCAAACTCATTTTGTTTACCCCGAATCCTTGAACAACTAGACTCTTACAACTTGAAATCTAAGAGCACTGCAGAACGAATTAAATTAAGGATATAAATTATGTTCCCTGTGACTCCCTGACCAACTCAAACTCTCCACTGTTCTGGTCCTGTTCCATGTGACACGGACACCTCATCCTCACTCCTCCTCAGAATAAGAGGGCGAGTCCCTTGTGACTCCCTGACCAACCACTTGTGGCTTTTCTCTTCTGTTCACTTAGCTCCGCTGAGGATGGCCTTTGCCTTCTGTGCAGCCTCGATCTCGTTAGCCATGGCTTCTTGTCGCTGTCCAAAAAACTTGAGCAGAAAGTCGCAGTCATTGTGCAAAGCGCTATTCACCTTGGAGAGACCCTCAATCTCCGCCTTCTTGTCCGAGACCTCCTTCTCCGTGTTCGACATCTCTTCGACCTGCATTTTCGATGAGAAAAAGTCAAAACTGCTTCTGCACGTGCACAACTACTTCTTGAACTACCCTCAGTATCTATAGTAATACACCAAGAACAATTTAGAATTAGATAACTTGTTCAATCACAATCTCCACATATGCATGGTTGTATGTTGATTTTTTATAAAAACCCTAAATCCACACGCACGGAAAATAATTGAAATTCCAAACCCATCACCATTTCAATTTCCGTCTGTTCGTTGCACAATTCCTTCACCAACGTCTGTTGCACAAGTACTAAACCCCTTCACCTTCTCCATCTCCATCAGTCGCAGAATTCCCTCTCTGAGCCATCCGTTGCAAAAAAAGCACTAGCTACTTAGGGTAAGAGTAAGGGTAAAGTACTAGCTACGAACTTAAGTAAAGATCCCAACTACACTACCTTGTCCGCCCTCTCCTCGCCGAGCGAAGCAATCGTGCCGTAGCTGGCTTCTAGCGCGGCATTCGAGTCGGCGATGTACTTTTCGTAGTCCAGTTGAGCCTGCTTTTCGGTTTGAATGCTCTCGAGCTCCAGAGCCTTGGAGTCTCCCATAATCTTGTCCATCATCGCCAGCACGCCGGACGAAGCGTCCTGCGCCTTGTAGCCCTTCAGGGAGCCCGGCATCGGCGTCTGCTGCAGCAGAGGTTAGAAGATGAAAAGGCTAATACGTGATTACTTCAATTTCAACAGTTTTTCGACTAGTACGTCAGTACTACTCGAAAATCTAGTGCTGAAACCTTTTGCTACAACTCCTAATTTACGATTTTACTCCCTTATTTTGAGTTCTCGAATAAAAAAGGTGGACACCTCGCCCACCTCTTCTACTGCGAACTAGATACTATCCTACACCTTGTCACAAACGAGGCTCACGAACAGCTGGATTACTTCTAGAGTTGTCAAAAGAATTCAAATTCAATACCGCTAAAATACGTTCTTCCTCTTCATCTGATCATATTCTGCATGTAGTAAAAGTAATGTGATTCCACCTAATAAGGTTAACAAGGGAGATTTGATCTGAAAAACACACTTCCCAGTCAGAATAGAATCTTTTTAAAGTTTTGAATCTTCTCATTGATACGAAGAACATCACTGCTAGTACAACAACAGGTTCACAAGGCATAAAGAGCAGTTCCCCCGTAGTGGTCCTTGAGGACCTTCAGGGCTTTCGCCAGCACTTTCTGCATGGCTCTTTGCTCGTTTACGGTCTTTTGGAACTCGGCGTTTGTGGCCTCGCGCTCAGTTTCCGCCTTCTTCATATCCTTCAGGGTGTCAGCAACGCTTTCCTTTTCGGCAACAACGTCCGTGTCAATCTGTGAATTCGTTTTTTGAAAAAGTGCCGTGTCTATCTTTTCACGCTGACATTGATATTTGTAATTATGTGATCATGTGCTCAACAGGGTATCACTCCAAATTAGAGGATAATTACGCTAATTTGGAGTGGTACCCTGTTGAGCACATGATCAATATTTGGAGTGGTACGCTGTTGAGCAATTCGTGTAAATTGGATACCAATTTACACGAATTTAGCTTAACACGATAAATAAACAAATGATGCGTGCATCAGGAGCAGGATTGTGTTCTTTGAGGCTGTGAAGTTGAGCGACTTGTTCTGAAGCCCATCACTTATTTTCTGCAAAATCGGTGATGTACCTTTGCAATCTGCTCCACAAGGGACGCTATCTTCTCCTCACCAAGTTGCTGATCGCGCTTGGCTGCTACGGTCTCCTTCTCATTCGTCTGAATGTTGGTCGTGCACTCGTCCCTAGTTTTCACATCCAGAGCCATTTGGGCTTGTTTTAGAATCTTTTGAAAGTAAACTTCTACTATGTACGGAAGAAAGTGATCTGATGTATTGATTCCATAATTACAGTACTAGACTAGTACGTTTTCTTGTAGTAGAGTCACTCAGTAATTGTTTATTCTATTTCGCAGTACAAATAAAATAGATGTTTTTATCTCGAAGTAGAGAAGGCTGAAGAAGGCGGATTACGCCGCCCTTCCTCCATTTCTAAAAGTCATATTAACATCTATGGCATGTCGGAACACGAATGTCATTCGTCGCTGTTGCACTAGTACTATCTTCAAGCTGTCTCTGTCATAACTTGATATCAGCAACCAGGTTGTCGATCATCTCCTTCACCTTAGTAAAGGCATCAAGGCGGACAGACTGGGCAATCAAAGCCAGTTTGGCTTTTTGCGCGTTCATTTGGGACTGAATCTTCGCGTTCTGGAGGTCCATGCTCACCTCATCCCAAGACGGAAGAGAATCAAGGGTGTGCTGCAGGACCTGGTGGGATTTGGGAAAAGAATCGAGGTTGCGTGGAGGGAACTGCTGAGATTTGGGAAAAGAATCGATATCGGGCGTATGTTGAAGAACCTAGCGAGGCTAGGCTGGAAGACTTAGTGAGAACAGTTGGGTGTTCTTGAATTTTATCTTTAGATTTTATTTAGATTCGTATATTTAGATTAGGCGTGTCTTGTTTAGTGTTGATTTACTACCTTCTTTAGATTTTATACTCATTATTCGGTTCTTTTGGATTTAGTTTGCCCTTTTTAGATTTTGCTTGCATTTTTGCCCGTTTTAGATTAGGTCTGGGATACTCGAAGATTAGGGGTGGTTTAGGGTTGTTACGTTATCAGATTTGAAAAAGGCGCATACCACAGCAACGCAAGATGCCAACTGCGAAAGGGATTACAAATCTTAGATTAAGCGCTTACTGGATATATACCAGACCTGGGTATTTAGGTTGTTCGGATGATTAGATACGCTGAGATCTTCACTGGTGCGACCGATATCACCTCGAAACAAGATTCCTAGCAAACCCCCCTTAAGCAACTAGATACCGTACTCCCGAAATTCTACTAGGCAATCCTAAATGAATGCAGAAGCTTACTCTGTCTGTGCCTTGTCCAGATAAACCTTTTAGCACACTCATATTCAATATGCTATGCGAGAATGCTATAATTGCGATTGGTAATATTATTACCATCAATCGCAATAGCAAGCTCATATTACCTTCAACGCCTTTCCTCGCTTAGCTTCCGATGCTGAGGTCATCGAGCGCACTTGCACGAAGCCGAACGCTGATGGCTGAAGCGCAGCCCGTGTTTCGTCGGATGTCAAAATCTCGACTGCCTTTCCGACTGCTAGAACTTAGATACGTCATAGAACCATATTTATTACATCTAGATACGTCATAGATACATTATTCATTATACAAACTTTCAACATAGGTAGATCTAGATAAATAAAGTATCCCAAATCCATAATCGATCTCCGCGTCTCTCGCTTCGGTGCGGAGCTTCATATCAACGTCGATGTTTGTGCACTGATCTTTCACCTCCAGTAATACTGTCGTGTCTGCGTCCACCTGCGCCCGAATTTTCTTCAGCTCTTCCTTCCCCTCTGTGCCCAAAATTAGAACCAAGAATATGCTATGAGTATGAGCAAGCTGAAGATGGAAAAATAGATACATACAAATAAACATAACTGCAACTTGTTCTTGTAGTTAAAGACTACAACTACAAGATGCAGTTAATATGTAGTATGTCGTACTTGAGTTGTAGTTCTTGTATTCGAAGTACTGAAATAAACGAGTTACGTCAAGAATAACTTTAAGTACTCGGCTATTGCTGTTGTTACTCGCTTACAGTATGTCGTACTTGAGTAACTCAAGTACGACATACTACATACTCGAGTTGAGTTGTAGTCGTTATAGTCGTTAAGCGTAATAAGAATTTTGCCTTGCCCGCGAGCGCCGTTGATTCTTCGAAGTTCTTGCGCGCGGCGTCCAGCTGGGCAGTTGTACTCGCTTTCAGCTCTTTGTAAGCCTCAGTTTTAGAGGTTTGAGAAGATATATATGTACTAATACATATATACATTTGTATATCTAGCCTTTTGATCCTTCGGTCCTTACTAAGTATACAGTAGAGGAAACCTTATACTTCTATCCTTGTTTATTTGATCCTGCGGTCCGTAAGTATACCGTAGAAGAAACCTACTTCCTCTCTTTCCTATGTCTCTAGCCCTCTTTCCCTATAATTACGGGTCAGGGGGAAAAGGGGAAATGACTACTCAGGGCAACGGAAGTCGGAAGGAAAGAACAAGAATCCACCTACGAAAGTAGTTCTTCGGCTTTGAGGAATCCTGTAGAGCGACCTCCTTATGGAAATAAAATCCACACAACAATTCGCACGGAAGCTTGAAAATGATAAAAAGTAGATTTGGGCTTCATACTCCTGGCATGTGACTTTGAGAAATCCCCTAGTACAACGACCTCGACCTCCTGAGAGATATTACATAATCCTTAATAGTCTCAGTCTCGATCTTCTTCTGGGGTATATTACATAATCCTTAATAGTCTCAGTCTCGATTTTCTCCTGGAGCTCTTTCAAGTCGGCGGAAAATTCATCCTTCATGGAATTAAGGATGCCAAAGACCTGACCACTTCCATTTTGATACTTCCCGAGATGACCCGCTTTCTGGACGAAGGCACCAAGAACCGAAGAGGCAGATGCCTCGTCGAGCACGGGGCGAAACGAACCTGAACAAGATGCTCAAAAATTCAACAAACCGAATCAAAAGAATGAATTCATCTGATGAATAACAACATAGAATTTATAAGACTAATAAACTATAAGACTCAAAATGAACTTGATCCAGCATTTCAATAACACTTTCAGTACACATTTAGCTAACACCAAATACACTAATTCTTCTAAATTATCACTTATGCCACCAACAACAGAAAATATAGTTCTATGAAAATTTACAATTCAGATTTTCATACCACTAAGCGCTCGTCCGAGCTTTGCCTCTGCACCGGTTCCAGCCTGAAGGAAACTCTTGCCACCGAAGCTGTACCGCTTTCCATACATAATCCGAGCCTTCTCTGCCGCGATATGGAGTGTTGTTTGCAGCGCTGATACCACTTCCGGGTTCGTCTGGAGCAAAGACTGATGCTTTCTCAAATTAGATGAAGATCAAGATGTTTCCCAAATTAGACGAAGATACGTACAACTACCACAATTTACGTAAGGACGAAGAACGTAAAATTACGAAGAAGACTTTTATACGTAAAAACGAAGAACGTAAAATTTCGAAGAAGACTTTTCTTCACCTTGACAAGCACGACATGACTTGGATTTTTACTTTTATTTACTAATACTATTTCCACCATCCCCGCCCATCCAGGAGCAGTATTCCTAGTAATTTTACTTGATCGAGCCATTATCATTTTCACCCACAGCCACAGTGGCCACATATTCATAATATACCAACTCCACCAAACAAGAGTATCTATATAGAGGATCACTTTTTATTTCCATTCCAATAAACTTCTGCCACATTATATTTCCAATCCCAAATGATATCACCCACTACGTACCAATAAGGATAAGCTATACATTATCTTTTTTTTTGGATGAAAATAAAGAAATTATTAATTCTGCAAACAAAAAGAGTTACCCACTGAAAATAAGAAAAAAAAAAAGTAAAAGAATACTAATACTGTAATACTCTTAACAAAATATTAAGAATAACCCGTTTAGACAAATGTGCCGAATGTCAAACCCGAGCGCCATACCCAGAATCTGCAGTGCGTTGTCTAGTGCCGCGACCGTTGAGCCCAGTTCTGCCTCCTCCTGTCGCATGTCCTTCATCGAAGCCTCGAATTGCTCTTCTGAGTCTGCAAGCGTCTGTTCTAGTTTTCCTACTTTCTTCTTCGCTTTTTTTAGAGACTGCCTATTCAGATTCACGAGAAGAGACTGCATGACTACTGCCTATTCAGAGCCACGAGAGATGACTATGCGAGTGAGTACGAGTGACACACGACCACGAGAGATAGCCATAGATAGGAATGATTGTCCATGATCATTTTGCCAGCTTAATGAAACAGAGGCTCACCCGCGGAGGCTATGCCTATTCAGAGTCACGAGAGATTACGAGTGATTACTCAGGTCAGAGTCACTTGTTAAGGTCGTACCAAAGTTGCTACGATTTACATAGGACTATGTCCTATCGCTATCCGTCACCTTAAATTTTTTGCATTGCTCTCGTATTCTCCGACTTTGCCCGCGTGCTCGTATATTTCGCCCTCCAAAGCTTTGGCGGCAGCCTTGCCCTCCGCGATGGCCTTTGTTTTATCCTTCGTGTTTGTCTTGCACCAGCACTGCAGGTCTGAATACCTATAATCAGGAGGAGTCGCAAGCTAAATATTGAATTTAACCTTAGAATTTTCAAATATTCCGAAGCGAGAGACGCGGAGATCAGAGTCGCAAGCGATATATATTTGTACTAAAACTCTTCATTCTGAGTGAGTGCCCGAAATAATGAAACAGAAGCACGTGGTGTGAAAAATGCCGCACACCGCGATGGATACTAAATTTCTAGAAGGTACGCGGCAACATACCTGGGTATTACAATTCCTTTCCCATCTACAAGTCTTGTGGATGGGGAACGAATTGTACTACGATGTAAGTTCTTCTTTGTTTCTGGTAAACAATTCACGGAGTAGGGGTACAGTTATATATTATAGTGGAACAGTTGCATTGATACAATTCTGGTGGTAAAGCAATAGTAATCGTAGTAGTAAGAGTAGGTACATTATTGGTAGCAGTACAATAAAATAGAAGTAGTACTAGTACAACTATTGTACAACTACAATAGAATAATACTAGAAGCAGTAGAAGCACACTAATTGTAGTGGTAGTGCCAAAACAAGAGCAATTCTGATAGCACCTCCACGACCACGCCTAAACTGGAAGCACTTCTAGTATAATACATAGGAAGGAGGGCGCTAAGGCTTAGAAGTAGGGAAAGAGAATGGATACTCTACCAAAAGCCTCTTTCAATTTCAACTTTCTCAACATAAGAAAATTGAAACTGAAAGAGGATTTTGGTAGAGTAATGGAAGTACTTCTAGTATAATGGAATAGTGGTACAATTCGGCATCCTTTTCCTTCTCCTAATACAAAGGAATAGTAGTACAATTCGCCATCCTTTTCCTTCTCCTCTTCGAGATTAGATGCCATCTGCTGGAGGAGACCCACTACTTTCTGAATGGGCGTCTGCTCGGCTGCAGACGCGCCGACAGCGGCCGAAGCCGAAAGGGCAAGCAAGCGCATCTTAATTCTCCTCTCGCCAATATTGCTCGCTCTTGAACTGTCGTGTTCTCGACAAGAAAAGAATTGATAGGTCCCAGGCAGTAGGCGTCACGGGTCGGCAAGTACTAGATTGATGTCTAAAGGCAGATAGATAAATGGATAGATCGATAGATAGGTGGATCATAGACAAATGCTTGTATATGATATGGATAGAGTGCTCCACCCTTGTAGCTGTCCTCACGGCTGTGGGACGGCGTATACTTATTAATGATCATCACGAGTAGGTACGAGAGTGTTGCATTACGGGGCCATGTTAATTTTAATAAGTACTAGGTCAGTCGGTCAGTCAGTTGTCTCTACTCACTGTAATCTAAAAATTTACAAATGCTCAAACACATCTTACGAGTCACAGCAGCGGTGAAATATGTTGCACTGTAGCGTTTCTCTCGTCGTAGTGATCACTTGGGCAAGATCGCGTCGAATTTCATCTCAAAGAACGACACAAAAACCAGAAACCTCGCATGTTCTTTGTGGCAAACAGCATCTTCAGAAACACACAGCGTGGACTTCCCTGTCCTGTCTCGGTTTAGAATGAACATCTTTTTTGACCAATCTAGAAGACCGATATTTTCTGAGACACGACTCCCGTAGTGTCAGAGAGGAACCTTAGGTGAGCAGGGGACGCGTTTAGAAACATCGCGCACACAGTGCATGGGGTCTAATAATAGACCGGCACATCTGGAAGTGTAAATCTTCAAACGGCAGATAAATGCTCGCGGGGTAGACGTCGTCCCGTGCGTTTTCGTTTCAGTATGAGTTTATCTCTTTTCCCCACGTACAGCTTGCACTGTCACTGTCTACCTTCATCTCATTTTTTATATTCTCTTTAGATTATTTAGAATATTTAGATGGACGAAAGTGAAGATAAAATAATCTGAACACGGTGCCATTTCGGCTTTTGCGTTCTTTCTTAATCTACAGTCGTCTGCTGATGTGTCTCAAAAGCCCTACAAGATTCATGTTCCTTTAATGCCAGAAGCCTTTTCTAATTCTGCGTAGGAGTTTTATTAGCCCAGGATATCAACATTTCTAAGAAATTCTAAAGAAAATCCCTATGTCCTGTTTGCGTAGTTTCGAACGCATTCTGTTTGCTTTAGTCTTTAGAAGATCGGCGTACTATGTGAGATCTTTAGTTCTTCTTAAATTCAAAAAATGAATACATACTTTCTTATAAATATCCAAGTGATACGTTCATCCTTCAAAAAATCCCAATCTTTAGATTTTCTGGATTGCCTCTACTGAAAGCAAATCTTTAGATTTCCGCTACAGTTTAGATTTCCGCGAAATCTGGCGGCCGCTCGCCGTCCTCCGTTACGTCCACAATCGCACCAAAAGCGCTGTCGCGCTTCTCTTGAGATTCCAGAGCCCTCTCTTTGATACGATCACTCATGCTCAAGCTACTGTGTTCTAAATCCAAATGCACGAAAGCATCTAACACCGCAGTCTCGTACTTCTTCTGCCTCGCATATTTAGAATATGCACTATCCTTACTACTTTTAACAAAATCTTTCCGTTCGCCCGCCTGCTCAACCGCAAGAAGCTGAGAACTTGGTGAAAAAGCGCTATTTCCGCCAGTCTTGGGGTATTCTTCGCATTAGAGGTTGGAAGAGATATCTTCAAATATAATAAATCCCAGGGCAGAAGAGGAAGAGATATCTTTAAATATAAATCTCCGACCAGAAGATGTGATAGTATCTTTATGACTATGCATAGAATCCCCTGTCTGTCTCCACCTAGACGAGGATGACTCGAAGACGCACATATCTTAAATCCCAGGCCAGGTGCTTCTTCGAGTCATCCTCTAGGTGGAAACAGGGGATCCTATAGTGGGAAAGCCCTAGGAAAAAAGACGAAACTCAAGCTGGTTTCGATCCACATTTAAAAGATGATAGCGTCGACTATAAAAATACGGAGCAAACTGAACGTTGGAACGATCCACATTTAAAACATGATAACATCGGCCCACATTTGAAAATTAGATAGCGAATCGCCAAGAGTCGACTGGCAGTGGCAGTTGAGGTTGGCAGTAACAGTATCTCTATTCTAATATATACGATGAAATTACGAAGAATAGCGCTCTCACATTATTTATATTTAAAAGATAGGTTACTCATGTCCGTAGTCTCATTGTCGTCAAAAAACAATGAATATAGCTCTTAACTGTGCCCAGGCTGGGACAAGCGCGCAGATTCCCTCATATGCTCTTCCGGTTCGAAAGCTTTTAGGCCCACAGGAAGCGCGAGGGTCTCGAAAGCGGTTCCGATGATTTCAAACAACCGCTGGTCCGGGATGTCCATTAAGCGAAACGCAGTTGCCAGCTGCGCCAGATCCTGCATGGTCGGATCTTTCGCTTTGTATTCAGCAGAAGGAGCCTCACACTTTGCACCATTCAAGTTTTCCGACACTTGCTCTCTCCTACAACCGAAAACCTGAGATACAGCATCGAAAACGTGAGACACACGCAAGGAGCCGTGCCCCGAAACTGCGGCCCATTTAGCTGCCCCCAGCGCACACTGAGACAACACTTTGGGCTCTGGATGACCTACCCTTAAACGTGAAGTCTCCAAGATGTAATGAACGCTGCCGTCTAAATAGGCCTGCACAGCAGCCAAGATGCGCTCCACTTGCGAAGACGAACTCTCCATGTGCACAGCGTTGTGTGGATCTTCGTCAAGAATGTTGCCAGCAAACCTTTGCGCTTGATCAGGTTGGTGAAGATCATCATGTCTCTGATTATTTTTTACAGCGCGGACTCCAGACAGAGAAAATTCTGGCCCAAGCACAGTTTGCGGCGAAAGATAAAACAAAACTGACGCCTGCTTGCCCATGTGATGCGCCTGTCCCCTGGTGCTCGCGAACTCTGTTAACAACTGCCGTCCTGTACAGCTCGCTTCCTTTTCTAAATGATGCTCCCCTTTTCGTACTTCTAAATGATGCCCCCGTCCTGTACAGCTCGCTTCCTTTTCTAAATGAAAATGTCCCTGACCCCCTCTTTGTGTTCTTCTACTACCAAAACTTGAAGAACTTCTATTAAAAACATTAACATTCTTGAGTGAGGGTGTCGCCATCATCTGGCCTGCGGAAAAATGGAGAGTCTTGTTCCAGAATCGCTCGTCGGTGACCCGCAGAACCGCCGCAGCCCACATGATGCTCGCGAGCGCGTGGCCCTGGTACTCCACGAGCCCCTTTTTTGGTGCACTGATCGCTTGTAAGAACAGCGGGGTCACTACCTCGAAGATCGAGGGTGGCGAACTTGGTGGCGCACTTAAAGGTGCTGCTGTACTATTTTTAAGCGACGTGTTGCTCTTCCTCGCAAGAGAAGAAGGACCAAAAGTGGATGACCTCTCCTCTACAAAATAATCCTCGGCTTTGCTGCTGCATTCGCTCAGCTGCCACGTCAGCGGAAACATGCGCGGCAAACAGGGAAGTAGCATCACGAGGTCGCAAATCTCAAATGCGGACACATCAGCGCGCGCTAAACTCAAAAATGTCGCAACCCGCAAGTCCGAGTTTACAATCTGCATTTTCGTCGCCACTGCATGCACGAAGCTCGGTAGGTAATTCGGCGCCAAGTAGCACATCCCGGGTTCTGCACTTGATATATTCATATTTTTCCCACGTCTTGTGCTAGTGCTAATATTAGACGAGGTAGGGAACGACTTCTACGATAATCATGGGATAAAGAATGAAGATAAGCTAAAAACATGAACCAAGGACACTATAGGAGGTGACTCGTTGGCTCTAGTATATAGTAAGTAATTAGACAAGATCCGTGGCCAGGTGGCTTCTCGCCTTTCCTTAGAGGAACGGGAGAGAATTCCAGCCGGGATAGCCACCTTGCTGGATACTCGTAAAACTGAAATAAGCGAGTAACATATTAAAGAATAATTTAAATTTTCAACACTCACTCGGCTATTCTTTTGATTACTCGGTTATTTTGAGTTTTCGAATAGGTTTTTCCTAGCCTTAATGGCTGGCATTTTGGTGGTCTTCTCGCTGGAATTTATTCTCGAAACCGGCGAAGGCGATGTGATAGTCCGCGCCTCACTTTCACCAAATATTCTGCCGATTTCCATCTGTTTCGTGAGTCGCCACGCAGGCCAGTTCTCTTCCTGTTTTGCGGCGCATATGCCTCGGGCGCGTCTGCACAAGACCTGCACAGCAGAGCGGAGTCGGGACCCATCAACGCCGGAAGTGGAGGCAACCTTACTCTTGTTCTTGCCAGTCTCAACGTCGCTGGAGACACTCTTACTCTTGTTCTTGTAATCACTCTTACTCTTGACAAAGTCAACACTAGTGGCGAATTTCGCGAGTGCGTTCGCGATCATTGCGAGATGCGCTTGCTCAAAAGAACCACTTAGTCGCTCATACGGCAGGCCCAAGAAAATGAAAATGGTAATTGTGTAAGTGGTACACATTTAATGAACTGGTACACATTTAAAGATCTAAATCGGGATGAAGATGGTATTGGTACACATTTAAAGATCTAAATCGGCATAGACAAAGCGCGTTCTTTTTTTTGATTTTGGCTTGTTCTATCACCTGAAGACGATGGTAGAAGAGAGATGAGACTCTGAAGATTGACCAATGCCAATTTTCAAATTTTGCATAAGAAAACCAGCACACATTCGTATATGGAAGAACTACTCGCCCTCAAGTACTTACTATAGTACAATCTCCCGTAGATCCTTACCCCTCCACTGGACGCTTCACTTAGATTCATTCGTCTGACACATCTAAATCTAAAAAAAAAGACCTGAAAAAACTCATAAGGACAAGAGCCTGGACAGAATTGCTAAACTCGTTAGGACCATACATTCGCTAGAAGAATCTGCAGCACAGCTTCTCCTAGTGACGAGAACCTGTATTAGACATGGATCTTCTCAGCTTCTAATGCTCACTAGAGGGAAACTACATAGAAGATAGAAGAAGATTGTGTTCACACATACACGGGGGTAGAGGATAAAAGTCACAGCTAGAACTAGATTAGCTGTATTATATATAAAAAACGTACATCTTCATCTTCTTCTTTCTTATGGACTACATAAAAAAAAGTTCCACGCTGAAGTGCTCAAGCTTGGCGAATCCGTTCACCAGATTTGCAACGTCCACGGCATTGAGGCTACTTGGCGCAACGAAGTTGATCTGCTCGTGCAGTGCCGGTCCAGCTGAGTGCGCATTTGTGCTCGGAGTCGTTGTCGCTGACCACTCCTCTATCCCGGATCTTCTTGCAGTCGTTGTCGCTGACTCCTCTATTGGGCCGGCTCTTCTAACTCCTGCTGAAGTCCTCTTATTGAAAGTCCTACTACTTGCTTTCCTGTCCCCCTCAGCCTGTTCCTCCAATTTCTGTACTCCAGACTGGGTCGCACCAAAATAAGCGGACGTAGCCTCAGCATGGCTGCAGGCCTCCATATTATGTATAGAAGTCTCAGGCCCTTGCCGGTTGGCTTCTTCCTCCCGAGGCACGAGTCGACGCACGACGTAGTCTGATACGGCATTTATTAAAGATGGGAGAAACGGAAACCTATCACTGGTCGGAGGTGGTTCCTCCCATTTTCTAATCGAAGGCGAGATGGGATTGCTCCCCTCTCGTTTCCTATGTATTTGTATGTACTTAAACGTATTAGGAAATAAATAGCTGCAGTTCTAGATGTCGGGTGTACCTATCTCTAGCCAATATCGTAGAACGGACTCCTTCTCGTAGGGCGAACTCCTATCCTAGACGAGGGGATAGGGCTAACTCCTGGAACCTAAACCCTGAACCCAACCCTAAAGCCTGAGCCCAACCCTGGAAACGCCACGCTGGATAGCTTGAATTCAATTCAATTTAGCATGTGCTTTCTCAGCCCTAAATCTAGTAAACCCTCTCACTCCTGAAACAAACCCTGTAAACCTAGACCCTAGACCCATCCTTGGAACTAGGTCTAACTCCTAGTAGAACCGCCACGCTGGATAGGTTTCTCTTTCCCTTAAATTTAGCATGGGCGTGTGCCGGACCTGGAGCCTGCCAAAAGCATTCACGAGCATCGCGACGCTTCTCGGCGAGATCAGGATCTGGTGGTCTAGCGAAGCTCTTCCATGCTGGATAAGTGCGTCACACTGCTCTGTCTTTGATATAGTGAAAGAGGGAAAGAAACGACAACGAAGACGAAGAACTAGTACTTAATTGTAATATTTATACCCTCATACATAGAATAATAAAGGCTCAAATGCAGTACAGACAGACAGAGAGATATAGTGAAAGACCGAAAGAAAAGACCCCGTGTTCGTTATAGTGAAAGAAAGAAACGACAATTGCCTGGCCTGATTGCACGCAGGGGTATAAAATTTTGATAAATGCTAAGAAATCTAAATTTTCTAAATTGAAGATATATCGTTACGTACTAGTGCTGCGGCTCTGTGTTCGTTATAGTGAAACTGAAAGAAGCATACGACAACCAGAAACAAAGACTTCTAGGTCTGATTGATTGTAAACCTAAAATCATTCATCTACTGCTTTGTTGTGAAAATGAACAACAGATCTAAATTTTCTAAATCTAAATAAAACTTCCATAAAGATAAATAAATATCACCAAATCTAAATACATATCTTTAGATTATGTTAAAGTACCCTCTTACGCTAGTACCAGTGCCTGATTCTAATTAAATAGTATTAGATACCATCAACATAGTTTTCTTGAAAATGATGAATATTACCAGAGCGCATGCTGCAGCACTGCACATTACACATCAACCACGACCGATACCCCCCTCCCCAACAGCATTACCATTTTCCTTAGACCTCCACTACTTCCCATCAAGATAACTTTACCTCCAACTTCCACTATCTCCCATAAACATATCTATTTACTTCCCTTTTTTAACAAAACTCAAACTATCTCCCTTCAGCATATGCATATCTATAATAATTTCTCTCCAAGACAAGTATTAAACTATCTCGCCCAAGCAACTGCACAATAACTATTTGCCTGGTTCAGCAAAAATTAAACTATTTCATCCCATCAACATACCTACTTCTTGCACGAGTGCACGCCATGCTTCAAACTCTTGCAGCCTCCGTGTCACTTCGTCGCCCAAACGCGTCAAAAACGCCTCGTCTCGACGATTCGCCACAGCGAATGCGTTGGCAATCGTCGCCAAGGTGTCTCCACTCTCGCACAAAGCGAGATTTTTCAGACTGTCGCAAATGATGCCGGTCCACAGGTCTTGACGGGTCTGCTGGGTCGGACTGGGCGTGGGACTGGAGCTAGCCGATTAATATTAGAGTTCCATGTACTAGTACTTAACCTATTAGTGTAGTAGGGCCTAGAGTTCCATGTAGCATTAAAGATATTAATTAAGTAGTATTGTTCGAGTTTCATGTACTACACAGTACTTTTAATAAAAGATGGCATCAGACATATCTTCTAACTTTATTATTACTATGTATATGCAAAGTATAGCCCTTACTGTCCTTAGATAAATGGACCTATATAGACCACCAGGTCGAGCACGCAGTGTATTCTCACCGTTCCTTAAGGACATGGCATGAATTTAGACCAGCGAGAGTGCATTCTTTCCATGTTGGTAATTTCTAAAAAAAGGAAAAATAGCGTTAGGCCATATGGATTGCCGCCTCCGTTTGTAAAAGAAAACGAATCAACCTGGCATGGCCACGCGTAGTACGCTGGCTAAGTACTTGGATTTATTTTCCTACTGTCCTTAACTAACATGTGCTACCTGGTAGGTTTATTTTTCTACTTCTGTCCTTAACTGACATGTGCTACTTAGGTTTATTTTCCTACTTCTGTCCTTAACTGACATGTGCCTCATCGAGGGTGACTGGCATAAACTGCTCTCCAGAACACGACGACGAATTCTCCACATTATGAAAAGTGAGCCGTAGTCGCGCCAGATGGTTCAAAATCGTAGCGGCCTCGCCAGGACGCAGCAAATGCCGTTGTGCGTATAGCGACGGGAGCAGCCGGTCGATCTCGCACCCCGCATTCCTCAGGAACGCCGCATGGAATTCCGTACACGCACGACCGACGTCTGCGTCTACATCAAGGAGAACTCGATGATTTCTTTGGTGGTGTCTATAATTACTGGGAGGTTTTGCAGACACGTTCGATCCCAAACTCGAAGCACTGGATTGAAGATGTCTGTGCTCATTTGTACACTTTGAAGACGCATTAGAAGACTGTGAAGACGTATTGGTAGACTGTAGTGAAGACGCATTAGCAGAGTGTGAAGACGCATTAGAAGACTGTGAAGACGTATTGGTAGACTGTAGCGAAGACGTATTGGTAGACTGTGAAGACGCATTCGATTTCGAAGTCGAAGCGCCAGGCGTTGGCGGCCGCACTGGCCACGCTTGCCCGGTCGCACAACTAGTTCCGGGTTGTTGAAGGCCTTCGCGAGCCGAGCCGGTGGAGGTCTGCGCCGCTACGGAGAACTGCCGGCGCAGCGCTGCAGCAGAACGGACCCGAGCCGGACGAGAAGTGGGACATCTTGGCAACGGCATTCTGTAGCTCTACTACAACTACGCATTCACATGCATCAATATCTATTCTATAATATCTCTAAAGAATAGTGAACTACATTCAGAATTATACTATGTATATTATAATATCTACAGAAGTTCATTGTTCTCATCTCTTTATTTCACTACGAGTCGGCCTCACGCGGAGTCAACTTGAAGTTTGAAGAAAGCAGCTTTTTTGAAACTCGGAAAGTCGTCCAGGCTAGTATATTTATATATAGGAAGGGAGTGCTGGCCCATACCCATTACGTTTTGCAGGAGAACTTAATTTCTTAGGTCTAAATAACTCCACGACGACCCACGGTGAAAAGTATGATGTCCACTCGGTTTACATATTTTTACTCAGATGAAGAGAAATAAAGCACAGGACAAATTCCGAAACCGAGCTTATTGGCGACCCACAAGGAGAAAAAGATTTTGAAGAAGAAGAGGGACTGCTCGCTTCTACTAGTCACTTCCATTCATTTCCCTTCGATTCTCAGCCTCTGCTTGAACACCTGGCCCATATCGGGCAGGGCTATTCAAAAACGAACCACTTGGTCGCATGCATGCGCACCCAGGGAGCAAAGCGCTCAAGGATTCGATTGGTGACCGCTTCTCGTGTCTGATTGTTTCGTTTTGCAGAAGTCGAATTACAAAAATCCGAGTTCAACGACATGCATGGTTAGTGTAGAAGAGGTGATCACTCCAACAGGCACTTCTCAGTCTTGCTCCTCTGCATCTGCTGCCGGGCGCTTCTTTCCAAACCAATTGACCAGCTCCAAGCTCTCTATTTCACCGATGGCTGTCCTCTTGACAGCTGCCACGGCTACGGTCTCGTAGAAATTCAAGTCTAGGTGGACGCACAGCACGTCAATTCGGCGCTCAAGCAGCTGCTTCATTGCTTCCACCGCTTCCGTGTTGGATTCTAGGTCTTCTCCGTGCTCCAATTCTGAGCGATAGTCTGCCCAAGTCCCTTCGCAGCTTCCAAGAGCTTCATTAGCAGACGCGCCGACAGCCGGCTTAGCAAACGCATCGAAGTTCGAGTCCGAAAAAGCGTGACAGATCCTCGGTTGTGGTGCGAAAGCCGCCGCGAGAGCGAAAATATCATTGGTGTCTTTCAGCTTGCTTTGCACCGCATCCCATAGCCGTTCAAAGCATTTCCCAGCCCTCTTCGCCCACTCCTCCGTCTCCGTCTCCGCTCTCGGA
>JACKZZ010000896.1_pt1 | contig 23925 bp, 13 predicted proteins | sample 8027871 | NCBI WGS metagenome assembly JACKZZ01 (sample SAMN15724774, study PRJNA655200) | protist metagenome | isolation source: fluorescence activated cell sorting (FACS) single amplified genomes of... | place: USA: West Boothbay Harbor, Gulf of Maine | collected 2000-07-19 | reverse complement strand
ATTTTACTGGGTGTATAAAATTGATTCGAGTATTTCAATCTTTTAGAACCTGTGAATTTGATTTTGCTTTTCAAGGCGGCGGGATGAGTGTCACTCTTTAGTAGCTCTATTGCGAACTAGTGAATGGAGCTGTAACATCGATGTATATGATGTTTAGGGAAGCATATCTTTTTAACTGCGGCGAAGTCGAACCTGGTTCATCTCCAGTTAGCACCCCCACGCTTGAGTGGGACACTAGTTCAGTCACGTCGATGGAAGCGATGTTCGAAAGTGCCAAAAGATTTAACTGTAACATTACAGCATGGAAAACTGGCGCCGTTACGTCGATGGGATATATGTTTTATGGCGCAAAAGCTTTCTGCTGTGATATCAGTGAATGGGACATAAAGTCTGTCACGTCGATGACTGGAATGTTTATAGACAGTAAGCTTTTTGATAACCCCCCTTTCCGTACTAGGATTATTTCTCAAAAAGATGACGTGCAAGTAGCGTCTGAAAGTGAAAGAATGGTCGCATTCAATAATAATTATGAAGAATTCGATCAGTTATTAAAGAGTAATGAGTTCGAGCCGGGAAAGGACAGTGAGAAAACTCTGAACGATGCCAAAGAAAAACTTAATATTTCTATATTTAAAAATCTAAAATCTGATCAAATAGACGGGGCATTGAAAAGAAAAAAGAAAAACGTGAAGGCTCGCCTCCAAGTAGTAAAGAAAAACAGTAACGAAAAGAAGTAAAGAAATTCTGAGAGACGCTGATTTAGTTAATGTTTTTTTCTGCTTAGGTAATATAAGAAAATAATGTTTTTTATTGCGATGACTCTATTCCTTCTTGTCATCCACTGTCTCTGTTGTATCAATTAAAGTGGGGATTTCAATCTCCACAGGTTGGCTTTCTTGTGCCTTAGCCTGTTCTGCTTGTTTCTTTTTAATTTCCTCAACTTCATGTGCAAATTGCCTCAAGTGAGCTTCAAATAGTTGAGCAGCACCTCCTGCGTCATTCGTGCCGTTTCGGATGGCATCCATAAAAACATTATCTCGGTCCAAAAAGTCAGGTTTGTTATGGTCATAAATGAAAGTCCCAGAAAGAACTTTAAGGTTAGGCTTCTTTTGGGGGTCGTCATGGTTGAAGTGATAGTAGTTATTCCAATAAGCTGGTCGTCGACTAAGTAGTTGAATCCACATTCCTTGCTCTTCTTCACTAAAAATGCCCGGCGTATCTACATTCGCGAGAAATGACCATTTAGGAAGAGCATAAAGAATATTCGTATCCACATCAGTCCAAAATAAATAGCGGTGATGGGGAAACCCAATAAACTTTGTAGCATGACCAAAAATATCTGTAGTCTCAATAATAGGAGATGTAGTCATAATAAACCCCGTACGAGCTACACGCGTGAGCTCTTCGAAGGCATGTACAGGATTATCTAATTCTTCAAATGAATTAGCAGAATAACCAAAGGAGAACATATTATCAGGGTATGGAAACTTCTTTGTTCCGAAATCCATTATAACATGTTCCTTTTTGTTTCCATTTAAGACCGATTCATCAACCTTATAAGGGACTTTATCTATATCATGAGAAGCATCTGGGAAAGGGTGAGTTCCAGGCCCTAATTCAAGGATTTTCGTGTCGCGAAAGTTTGTATGGATGTATTTAGCCCAATATGCATGAGTCAGACCTGTGAATGCATGGAGCTGCTCACGCATTGTGAAATATAAGCCATTTAGGATACCTTCGCCAGCGCTAGCTCCAAATAGCAACAAAAAACTCAACAAAGAAAGAGAATACATCTAATTCACCTCCAATTCCCAACAAATCGCTTTTTAAGTTCGAATAAGGGTTAGTTCCATGGCAGGCTGGATAACCGGGTACAACCTACCCAATGATCCCTCGAATTTTGCTGAAAACTACTCTCTCATTAAAGACTACACTTCGAAGTACTTATTTAAAATAATCTAAAATAACTCTAACGCTAACTAAACTCCAACTCCCCTTCCTTTCCTTTCCTTCCCGTATCCTATCTTCTATTTTAAATTTACTGGTCGTCATCGCTCTCAGCCAGTTGTCGAATTAAATGCTTTTTGGCATAATCTCTAACAAAACTGATTTCATCACCAGCAACGCTACTACCAGTAGTGTATTTAATCAAAGGACCATCTCCACCCTCGCGGTCAAGTAGTAAATAGCGCATAGCCCTCTCAGCACAGAGCTTGAGGCGGATATCTATTCCCTTCACTGCTTTAATAATAGGTTTCATAAACGCAGCGGTAAACGGTGCAACATGTCCTAACAAATGTTTGCCAGCTTGTTTCATTGTGAAGAAGGCCGCTTCCCTTACATCAATGGAATCATGATCACTTGCGAGCTTCGCCACAGTAGTCGCCACAGATTGCAATAATGTCAATTGAACTGATCTATTATCGCCATGTTCGCCACTCACGGCGAGTCCTACAGCTCTCACTGCAGCCCAAACTACACTCACGTGGGAGTTTCGCAAGTTTTTCACTATGAGTGACAGTGCTTCTTCCGAACATGCACCGACTTTGTCACTACCTGCAGAGCCTATGATACCACCAATAGCAAGTAGCTTGCCTTCAGTAAGATGGTAACCATCATCACCAACAGTATCAACTGTGTTGGCACATATGTCTAATACTAAGTCTACTACATCCGTCGATTCTAGCCGAGCTACGAGTGATTTCGCGGTGTCAGCAGCAGCACTACGAGCACCCTCATCCGACGAAAAGATCATTTCCTTGACCATTAGTGTAACTTTCGATAGAGTTTCTGGTGTGAGCTTGTCGCCCGCAGAGACTATAACGGAACTTACTGCGGCAAGTACAGAAGCCTTAACGGCAGATGAATCAGCAGCTGTACAAGCAGTACATAACTCAGAAACGACACTATCTACCTTTGGCGCCATCACCATCAATGACGCAAGAGAACTTACTGCATTGACACGAACGCTTTTCATTGGGTCAGAGAGCGCTTTGATAAATGTTGTTTGTAGTTGCGGAACAAATGGCTTCAAGGCGATGCCTCCTCGTTTCAGAATCAATAGAATTGTATTAAGAATAGCATTTTTAACAGATGAATCGAACCTCTCTCCCATAACTCGGATGAGAGGGCCTACCGTCTTGATCAAATATGGCTTAAGTACTACATTGTCTGTCATTGTGACCACTTCTCCAATACAATTCGCGGCCACTTCACGCTGGAATGGCGAGCCCTTGAGTAGGGCATGAATGAAGATAGGAATAAGTGGGTCTACACTCTTTGGCAAGCAAAACAAGGGTGTTAGCATATTTCCATCTGCATCAGTACGGAATTTCCCTAATGTGGTCTTGGAGTGCTTAGATTCTGATACTGTCGACATAAGACAAGACTGCATGAAACCCATGTGGTTGATAAAGTCATCATGTGGACGAGAAGCTCCAAGAGCGACCAATGCTGCTAGTACTTCACGTAATACACAATCCTCCAAGTCGCACGACCGAGATAGTAGATATCGAAGCAATAGTGGTAAGTAATCACTGTACTCTGCTGCGGTTCCCCTGACAAATAGGCGAAGAAGTCGGCACCCAAGGCGACGTAGTGGTGGCTCGGTGCCTTCAATCAACTTGCCGAGTTCATCAATTAGGCTACTGACACCGCTAGTCTGAATAGCGCATAACACCTCGCTCGCGCACATATCAACCGCACGCAGCAATAAACCTTCATCTTCCTCCATCTGCACCGCACTTTCAGACACAGTGAATGATTGCACTAATAATGGCACCAAAGTATTCAGATAAAATGCAAGTTGCTGTCCTCCTGTACTCGACATTGCTCCAAGAGTTATGCAGTCCATATATGACAGCACCTTGGTCCCTGTGAACCTTGGCATAAGGTACATTACCATGTCCCTTGGTCTTGTTTGAACTGCCGCTCGGATACCATTGAGTGCTTGGCGTACATCTGTTACTTCGTCAGACATGAGCATATCAGTGTCTTCATCGCTAAGAATGGTCGCATTACCAGCAACCATTACCGCGAATGCTCTATCAACTCCTAATACATCGACTGCAGACTTTAATGCGGCCAACAAGGAAGGGATGACCGAATCAATAGCGGATGGACCCACGGACTTAAGCATCGTAGCAAAGGCCGCTGTAGCTTGCTTTCGAACATCTGTATCATCATCGCAAATGGCTCTGCGAAGAGCTGGTTCTAACACAGATGCGTATACTTCGATTTGCTTCGATGTGGAGTTACTCATAATCTCAGCTAAGCCGACGCACACGGAGCGGCGGACGTACATATCGTCGCTTTTGAAGCCAGATTGTAAGTGTGGTACTACAACAGGTAGCACCCTGTCACCGAGTTTCTGTACCGTCTCTCCAAGGGAGCGGGCGGCAATAGCAGACAAGTCAGGGTTCTCTGAGCACAGCATCTGAGTGAGTTGTTTGACTAGTGTTGGCATAATTTCCGAGATCATTCTCGGTGTGTTGGACACCAAGGTCTTCCATACAGTAGAAGCAGACTGCTTCACCACAAGTGCCACATCACTGCGGATGATATAAATCGCAGCCACTGCATTGTCAGCGGCGTCAGCGCCAATATGGGTTCTGAGTTTATTGAGCACCTTTGCAGCACCCATATTGGAGGACTCACCAGTATCCTCTTCCTCTTCGCTCATAGTCAACGTAGTTGCCTTCGTCTCACTCACAAGACATAATAATTCTCCCAGTAAAATAACACTTGATTGACGAATACGCCACTTTGGACTGTACATCCCTCCTGATAACGATGGAAGTAGGGCTTGAGTGTGCATAATACCCATCGTGTTAACTATTCCCTTGCCCGCGTTCATAGCCACTTCACGTACTGTATCTTGATCATCAGCCAATCCTTGCAACACTATTGGCAATGATGAACCAATGAAACTGGAGAAACCTTCACCAAGTGCCAATGGTAAGAAGGTAAGTAACCATAGGGGCCCTTCGCGAGCTCCCATTCGAGTGGATGTCGCTGCAGTCATCGATTGCTGCACGATCTGTTTCGCTCGAGCATCACCTAGCGATTTGCAAAGCTCAGCCAAGCCCTGCGCTGCACCTGCGCGCTCAACTGGGGATGATTCAGAAGTAGAAGCTTCCAAAAGCCAAGGAACAAGATCACCCACTTCTCGCTCTCCAACACCGGATACTAATTGCCCCATGGCCCTGGCACTGGTTGTACGTACATCAGGAATAGGATCTAGGACGTTCTCCTTCAAACTTGGCAGCAGTTGCGACAGATATGGCACAAGTAGCTTGGGGTCGTCTACCATTTGCGTGATGTTACCAGTAAGGAAGGATGATCTGCGTTTTAGATCACCAGAACGATCTTTCAAGGCTCTACTAAGAATCGGCATGAGGAGGCCCAACGATGGTGCATCAATAGTATGCATAAATTCACATGATACTAAGGCGTCTAAGGCAGCCTTGGTCTTGTGCGCCGGATCTCCAAGTGCTGCAAGTAGTTCAGGAGCCATAGAACTCACCTCAGGGCTTCGGATCACACTTGCTAGCTCGGACATTGCGAGCTTAGCCGCTTCCTTGACTTTCGGGTGAGTATCAGCACCAGCCTCCACCAGCTTGGGTACGATTTGTTGTAGACAAGAGGCAAGCTGACGAGGAGCACAGTGAGCCATTGTTCCAAGGAGGTAAATACTTTCCTGGCGACTCTTCCACTGTTTCTCAGTTTCCAATCCCAGTAGAATGGGACCAAGCACCTGTTTAATTCCATGACCTGATATTTTACTAAAGATGGTCTTTGCAGCGCTTTTCGCTGCATCTCTAACATGATCAGATGAATGCGAGAATGCTTTGATGAGAATAGGCATGAATGTTATGATATATGGCTCAAAAAGCATACCGAGACGACTTGATAGCGCGTCAATGATAAATAAGGCACCCTGTCGTTCATTGACGCCGCCACTGCTCGAAACATCGCGTAAACGTACTACTACATCGTGCTTTTTGAGTGATGGGAGACCTAAGCCTTTACACATAGCAGCAAGGCCTAATGCAGCACCGCGCCTATCGCCATAAGAACCCCCGCCCACAGCAAGTGCGAGCAGGTCTTCAACGATCTTACCCATACGGTCATTCTGGGTTGTTTTCAAGACAGCAGCAAGGGCAACTAAGCAGTCGGATACAACTAATTGGACACTTTCAGATGGCGTTTTCAATGCTTCGACCATCGCATCTGTAATAGATAAAACTTCAGGATCTTTCTCATTCAAATGGCGACCGACCCCACCCAACAAAACCACGGCTGCTTCCCTAGATCGATCGAATTTGTCGAGATCAGCATCAGAAGCCGATGCTACCGGTTGGCGAGCCAAAACACCCTGCAGTAGGGCTAGCATCGTTCTACATTGCTTAGCACCGAAGCCCAACACAAGGGAGGAGCCAGCAGCCACCATGGTAGAACGCACAGTAGGGTCAGCGTCAGTAGCGCCTTCATCAACAATGAACTCTAGTAGAGGTAGGATAGAAGCGTCAATAGGAGACAAAGGGACGGAAACAACCGCTTTAGACCCCTTACCCTTGTTCTTGCCCGAAGAAGCTTTCTCTACAATAGGTGCGGGTTGATCAGTAGCAGACTTGACACGTATAGCCTCCAATTCTCCCAAAGCAGTAAATATAACAGCTATTGCAGCGCGCTCTGCGAAGAAATTATCTTTATCACTAGATCTCAATTTATTAATCACGCCGATTTGATCGATTAAATCCTGCTTCGTAAGGGTGCTGTCACCGCGTGCCTGTTCTACTTCCATTGCAGCAATAGTGGCAGTAGCTTTGGCCTTAACAGCAACAGGCGATGCACTTTGGAATAATTCTTCAATTTCTACTATTGCTGCAAGTGGATCATACGTACCAGTTTCAGATAATTCCAAAATACTACAAGCAAGAGCTTTGGCAGCCATTCCGGAGATCCACCCACCACCTAATGACACGGCAACACTCTTTGCTGGAGCAGCCACACTCAATTTCGGTGTGAGATGGGGCACGCGCAGCACCCCAGCAGCAGCACTTGCTGCCCAGTCCTCCGGGTGCACTCTGGGAGCTTGCAATCTTGGAACAATAAGTTCCAATAAAGGTGCCTGGCAGTTAGTAGGCTTCATTCCCCATGATTCCCATGCAGCAAGACCAGCTGCACGTACATTTTCTACGGGGTCAAATCTAGCCGTCCAAGTTCGTGTAATCAGAAGTTGAGGGATACGATCCAAAACCCCACTTTGGCCACTAGCATGAGCTCCAAGTCCTAAACGTTTCGATAATTCGAAGCACGCGCGACGAACGTTAGCGGTAAGAGATAGCATACCCAAAGGACCAAGCAGTGTGCTCCAGTCAATGTGTGTCATTTCTTCCGCACTAGCGATGCGGTTCAGTAGTAGTTCAGGCCCCTGAGAATCGGATCCAGTTTTAAGGAGCATGGCGCGTAGGCAGCACTCGATTAATGCCGGTCGAATGGGTAGCACTGAGGCATCCAGTTGACCACACGCGCTCCATACAGCATCCAATACCGCAAAAGCGCCATCACAGCCGCTAAGCACCCCACTGCTACCAGAAACAGGCAGTATCGCAGTTGCTGCAGCTAACACAGCATGTACCATAGGTAACGTGAGGATAAGAGCAGGTGCTCCCAATACCTGGCTTCGCGCTCTAGAGACAGTGATCTGCATGCGTCGAAGTCCGCGTTGTATTGCAGCAGCTAGTTCTCCTGCCTTTTCGAGCTGTTGGGATATACTTTCACCCCTGAGTGGTGGGCGATATACGGTCATACCCACAGCACGTAAGGCATATGCAACCTCCATAGCTTCAGATGCAGATGCATTATCACTACTTACTGCAAATTTGGAAATAGCCTGCAGACAAGACATCGCTTCGCACTCGATGAGGCAGCTCTCAGACGATAAGAATGGAAGGAGCGCTATAACCAATTGTGCCAGGTACCTTGCTACGACACTCGCCAGTTCCTCTGCAAGTAGTGTAATAACCCCCAAAGATGCCCTAGCCCTACCGACATGTACATTAATAAGAGAACGCATCTCCTTTGTTTGCTCTAATCTGATCTCAAACTCGGCATTAGCAGCGGCCAGCTTCGTTTCACGTAGTTTTTCCATCTTTTCTTGCTTCTTGGACTCGGTCCACTCGTCATCTTCAATGAAATCGTCACCAAAGGGTTTAGAACTCTTTTTTTGTGCTGCTGTCTTTTTGCGATCTGCGTTGGTAATTTTCAAATCGTCCTCTGTGACAGTTAAACTTTTCACAGGAAAAAGTGCCGCCCTTGGATTTTTCCAGATCTCAGCATCGTCTCTAGATACACCGACAAGGCCAGGGGCTTCTAACGCACCTAACAACGAGGAAAATATACTTCCTTGTGCACGAAATATTATGCTCTTTACTTGATGGGTCTGGTCGCCGCACATTCCGAAGAGTCTTACAGCTGTGCATCCAGCGCATTTCTCGACAACATTCTCAGAATATACAGCAGCAAGGATAGTAGTAGACAAATCTGACACGAATGTATCCGGATCCGATATCTCATACGATACATATTTATTGACCGCTCCCCACAGTCTTTCAGACAGGGAGATTGAGTCCTCAGCTACACGAGGATGACCGCATAGTAACATAAGCTGCCCTAATAAAACACCGCCAACCTTCAATTCATTGTCGAGTGGTTTCTGGCCGAGTACAAGGGAAAGAATAGCAGTGCGCAGCATACAAGCACTCGGGGTCTTCTTGATTTTAACCTGCACAGCATTGTCATCCATTTTGGTCGCTTGAGTAGGGGCAGTTTCACTAGTAGCAGTTGCTATATTGAGCAGATGATTCGCAAGAAAAGCGATAGTTTGGATATTTCCATGGCATGACTCTTCCTTATCCAACCGAGTGCGTAAAGAATCCATACGCCTAGCGCTTGCAGTTCGTACATTCATATCTCTATAGATACCACCGGATAAGACAGCGGCCCCTGCTGATCCAGCTAGAATCGATGGTACATCAGAAATAGACACACCGAGGCCGGACGAGAGGAGACATATGAGAGCGGAAGCGGACAGTAGCGCGTAATGCACAATTACATCCTTGTTCTGCTGACTGGAGGCACTGAGCCAATGGGCTCCTATATCAGGCGTGAAAATACCAGATTTGGAGGAATCCTGACTAAATAACATACTGAGGTCCAATTTTGCTGAATCAAGGCTCTTCTGGGCTGCTGCGGACACTTTCGCATCTGTAGATGACAAGGCTTCCACAAGTAATCGAATGGACATGGTGCCTGCCCAAAGAAGGGGCCTGGGAAAACCAGCAGCAGCGGGTCTGAGGACAAATACATCTGCTGCAATACTAGTAAGAGCATCGAAAAATGGAATATAAAGTGACAATACAGATTCTCCACTTGCCTCAAGAGCTTGCACCAAAGAAGCACAATAGGCCCCTGATACTACCCGATCAGTCTTTTTAAGACCTTCTACTATAATTTTCACTACCACGTCAGGCAAGACGACTCCCACAAGAGCAGGTGTAGTGAGCCAAGCTCCAATACAGGTCATCTGCGCTTGTAGGGCAGCAGGGTTTACTTCTTTCGTAGCAGCCGCTGCAGCCGCTGCCAATATTGCTAGTGCAGATTCAGCAGATACGGATACACTCTTGATTACATTAGCAGCAGCAGCAGCCCCGAGTGCCAAGTCTAATCGATTCTCTGGTAGAAGCATCCCAATGGGTTGCTTTGCTGCAAGGGCATCAGCTATTGAGGAAAGAAAGCTCGAAGCAGAGCTTTCATCATTACAATTGCGCATAGCATGACCTACAATAGAGACACCAGCTGTACGAGCAGAGTTTAGAGTAGATTTGAACATACGCAGAACTGCTGCACCTGTTTCCGTCAGGAAAGCACCAGTATTAGGGGGGTTCAAAGCATCTGCAGTCACACTGCCACTATCATCATGTGACGTTTCAGCCGACGGGAGAGCGGATAGTATAGATGCGAGAGCACTTGCAGCACTTTCAGGAGACTTTTTGACTGTGCGCACAAGGACAGGAGCCACAACACCATCCCAGTCAGCATCTGATATGTACCCCAAGAGAGTATGGTAGGCAGATAGGGTCCGCTCATTAGGAAGGACTTTTTGGCCCATCACGGCCTTGGAGAAGTACCCAAGAGCAGCAGTATGACAAGCCATTGCTTGCACTTTGTGTGAACTGAAGATCCATCCCCATAGCAGACCTACACTCACTGTGCCTGCAGACGAAGCAGTCGCAGAATCAATCCAAGTATTAAAATACAATGGAATAATAGATGGTGCATCAATAAATAAGCCTAGTAGGCCTACACGTACTCTCTTAAGGGCCTTACTATTACCTAGATCTTTCTTATCGTCTAATGCAATAGCCTCGACAAGCTTACATTGAATGGCGATAGAATGAACGAGATCCTTATCACCAGATGCAGATGCAGCATATTCCCATTTTTTAATGGGTTTTGTATTGACTGAATCTTGCTCTTGCTCTTGCTCATACTCTTTAAGGTGTATCTCCTTTTGTACACGCACCTTAACTCGCTCAATATTGACAAGAAGTTCAACAATAGAAGCTTTCGATTGCACACCTTTTGACGCTAATTTCGAATCACCCAAGATCTTCATACAAAACTCGATGACATTAAATCCAATTCCTTCAGAGGAAGAGGAGCAGGAGCTCCCAAGAGCACATGCTTCAGTTACGACGGTATGAACAGAACTCCGCCATAGTTTTTCATTATAAAAGGAGTCTACATACGAAACCAGAAGGCTTTTCATGGCTTGCTTATATGAAGCTACATCACTTTCTCCGGGGCTCATATACATATTCCCTACCTCCTCAATAGCAGCCAATCGAGTCTCTAAGCTTGTATTCGCTAGACTCATAGCGAGGGTTTCAACCCCAACGTCCGATTCACCCTCTATCATCCCTATATGGTCGATTAGGGTTGAAATTCATCTTGGGCGAGGATTATACCATGGACCGCGGTTAATTTCTTTAAGTGGTTTGACATTTCCAAAATACGGGTTTCCATATCCGCCAGCTGCAAGCTGCAAGCATCCACAAAGCTCAATATTCCTGCTCGAACCGTACTGAGCAACTTACATGCCAAGGATTTTCTCTTCACGTATTATTAATTTTAATAGGGTTTGGGTGAGGCTTTGGTTTGACATTACTATTGTTTTGTTTTGTTTATAGATTTTAATGATAAATTGTGCTTATTTAGCCATAGGATGGGCTGTAATGTATTCTACGGCAGATTTAACAGAGGTGATCTTATCAGCCTCAGAGTCCGGGATCTCAATGGAGAACTCATCCTCGAAAGCCATCACTACCTCACAGGCGTCGAGGGAATCGAGGTCAAGGTCCTTGAAGGTGGAGTTAGGGGTGACAGCAGAAGCATTTACCTAATATATATGTTTAAAAAATAATTTAAATGAAAGGAGTGGAAAAGAAAAGTAATAAATGGCGTTAGATGTAAAGAAAGAAAGAAAAGAAAGAAAGAAAAGGACATATAGCAGAGCATTTCATTCATTCATTTGATAAGGAACTTTACCTTTTCGCTGTTCTTAAGCACAGTGATGATACGATCAGTGGTCTCATTAACGTTCAAGAAGGGCTAATATGTGAATAAATTATGATTATGGAAGGAAATTTGGGGATGTGGTTAGTTATCAGAGGAAAACAGTGGAAACATAAGCAAAATGAAGACAATGAATAGACATTCTCACAATAAAATGCAAACAAATAACAACAAAAGAGTGTATACTGTAGTCGAACGTGCTCATAGTGAGAAATCTTACCTCTGCGGCGCTACCAAAGAAGCGAAATGCCGTAGGAGCTGCTACACGGAACTGAGGGACCGCGAAGGCCACAGGTACATTTCTTCGCATGGCGAACTTAGCGACATTTGCACTGCTGCGCGCGATATTTCGGACAAAGCTCATTGTAAAGAGAATTTGCTATCTAAAATGAGTCATTTATGACGCCAATTGCGCGAGATATGAGTGGCGATTTCCGGGTCGCGCAATTGGCAAGTCCCGTTAATCATTGCCCATCAAAATCGCGCAAAAGTCGATAATGACTCGTTTCTCGTTTTGTGTCTGGGTCCTTGTGAAAATTGAACTAGTTATGGTTCGTTACTACACAGAAGAGGAGGTTAGTTTCCATAACAGTCATGACGACTGCTGGGTGAGTATATTTGACAAGGTATTCGATCTTACAGCCTTGATAGCAGAGAATCGTGGAGAGTTAACACGACCTCTTGAGAAGGTGGCCGGTATGTCTATTAGCCACTGGTTTAATGATCAGTTTGATGTAAAGACTTATATGGATCCCGTGAAGAATATTCGATTGCCTTATACCCCAGATGGACGTTTCATTCATGTCCCACCAGCTGATGCTAGAGAATGGGATACGTCTCTTACCGCACCATGGTGGAAAGATGATAACTATGTCGTTGGTAAGTTAACTTCGAAGAAAAGATTAATCAAGGTGGTGAATATGCTGACGAAGATGGAGGATACTTTGTATGTGTGCCAGGAAGAAACAGTGGCTGATATCCAAGCACGTTATGTGGAGTTTAACAAGCATTCCGAATCATATACTTGGAAGGCCTTGGTAGAAGGGGATTTCGTCATACTCGACCCGTCGAAAACTTTAGAGGATAATAGCGTGCCCGATGAGACTGAAGAGTTCTATAAACTCGGTCTTGACGACGACTTTTACATTCCTACCCTTCATCTGTACTTTAACGACGATCTCACGATTGCTTAGTATCGTTTCTGTCTGTTCTGTTCATAAACTTGATGGGGGAGGGACTAAAATAATAAAAAACCAAAACAACTTTTAGTTTTACTTTATATACATACTCTTATGCCTTAAATCTAGTACGCCTTTTCCTATTAATACCGTTTTCTATTACTTCGAAGTACAGCTGTTTCTTCTTTTTTTCCTTCTGTTTTTCGAAGATTGATTGATTGATGATTAATTGATAACAATGAATTTATCAATTGTGTGCTGTGTTTTTGATTTTGGGGAGTTTGGATAGTGGGTTTGGGTGACTTTTCCTTGGAAGCCCTGTCATCTTTTGCGAAGAGATCCAGAAAGACCCGTAAGTCTCGTGGATTTTTTTTTTCTTCTTCTCCTACTTCTTATTCTGAAGAAACCCTCCCATATATTTTTATTTTCCCCCAAAAATCAGCTATTATTTCTGTGTTTTTGACTGCTTCGATGAAATATTGCGCGTGAAGCAAAACCCACAATCCTACAAAAATCAACATTATTATACCTTCTGGGCCCATACTATTTACTCCCCAAATATATTTTTGCAAATTCCTCACAAATTCTGGAAACTTAATAAAATCATCCATATTAAAATCATGATGGTTATCATCATTAAGACGTACTTGGAGAACACTAAAGTATCCAACTAGACAAAGCATGATACCATTGCTATATATGAAGTATTTATCCAAAGAAGTGAGATAGCTTATCTTGGGAAGCCGATCACTGATAACAAATTTAAGAGAAACCAACAAGAGCCATGCAGTGAAAACGATCTGTAATCTATTCGCTAGATCTTGTGTCTCGACAAACCGACCGGTAGGATATGCATCCGTTGGTTCCTTTCGTTCCTTAGTTTTCATAGTAAAAGTCGAGAATGATGCAAGTACAATAAGGAAACTTACTAGGAAGAGATTCCAAATGTACCAACCAGAGCGCCTTTGTACAGTGAAAGAAAAACCGCATTTCGCGTATATTCTTCCTGATCCCGATCCCGTTTCTAGACTATGTTCATCATCCACAAAATTAGTGTCCAAAAAAATTTCCCCTTTATTATTCTCAGAATCGTGGACAACGGACCACTCCGAATTTGATTTATAAAATATTCTAGGCTGTCTCTCCGGATCAGGGATGAACTGCATAGCTCTGGTGGTATGCTCAGTCAGAATTTCACATTTAATCGTTTGACGATCGAAGGGGAACTCCTGGAGGTCCATACTCAAAGGATAGGTAACAAGACACTGAACGAATTGATGGACATGACCAGAAGCAGCGTCTCTCATTGTAGTAATAGTGCGAAGTACTTCAGTCTGACTTGCCCCTTTCACCTTCCAGGCAGGATCAAAGAAGAACTCCCCCGGGGTATGATTCTCAGGCCAGAGCTCCGTATCGTGCTTCTCCATTCTAAGAATATGCGGATGAGTAGCATACCGCGCACTAGGATTCGTAGCCGCTACGTGCTCGGCAAGATGAGGGTCGTGCCATTCAAATGTCAAACCAATATCAAGCGTCACAGTCTCAGATGAGTCATCAATCTTTACTACACTAAATAAATTGGGATTAAATGAAACAAGGATTCTGCCATGTCTACAAGTTGGAATAGGCTTGTGTTTACGGGTCTCTTCACACCAGATGCAATGACTACACATATCCCCAACAGAGTTATCATCACCACGATAAGGACTCACATCATCGCGCATATTGTGAGGGGTTGTTATAGGACTACTAGGAGGATCTTCTTTTGCTTGCCTTGGTTTAGACCTGCTTCGAGCACTGGATCTTTTCGACATAATATTAAGCTTTTTGCTGTGGTTATAATATTAAAAATTAAAAAAAGTTTTCATTGGGGTAAATTTGTAAATTTTCTACCATGGTACAAGAAGCCAGGCATCCGGCTGGCTGGATACAGAGGAATTCTTTCCCTGTTCCACCAGATCCTATGAATTGATCGTTTAATCTATTAAATTAATCGCAAATAACAATAAGAAATATAATGGTTATTTTACTATTTACATTTGAGATACCACCACTTCTTATATGAGAGTACTACCACTCCATCTACCGACCTGGTCCGAAGATATGAGAAAACTTTGAGATCAGCGAAGGATCTACCATAGGTGAGCCAGCCTGGTCTAAGTACTTAAAGGAAGCGTCTTTCTTAACAAGCTCAATCATTTGACTGCGTAGCCAAGAATAGAACCTCTTAAAAGTGAATATATCAAGCTGTCCACGTACGAATTCTACTACGAACAAGTCAGAGGTGCCACCAAGGGCAGGGGATAGCATTTCACTGAGGGACGACCCAGGCGCAGGTGAGAAGGCCAAAGTAGAGCTGCCAGGGGAGGAATGGAAGATCTGAAGCGCAAAAAGAAAGGGTCCTGATGCTTCTGACCTCACTTCAATGCGATAACGGGGAAAGTCCTTTTGAACAAAGTTAATACAGCCGATAGGAGTAACAGTTCGCTCTTGTTGATGGACGTCAAGAACATGAGCCACTTTCTCCAATACATCGTTGGGTGCTTTGTTGGTAATAAATCGGGTTGATCGCTTAACCGCGTTGTGGAACTGAGGAGGGCTAATGAATGCGGGTAAACCAGAGCTATCCTCCCTGATCTCATGCTCCTCCGCATCTGCACTCTCGTTGAATAAGTCTGGGGTCTCTTCAAGGGTAGGTCCTGACACAGGAGTAGCACCACCAAGACAGTCAAATTCTCCACTAACACTCACAGCAATACCACCCATACTGGATGATCCTTGATCTCCATCGTCTTCCTCCATTCTGAAGAAGTCTCCATCCTCATCGTCGCCATCTTGCGGCAATTCCATACTCATGGAAGGGAGTAATTCATCATCACCTTGCAGATCATCTCCTCCTCCCATACCAAGGCAAGGCTGCTTGTATGAAGCATGGCCAGATATAGTACCAAACTGATCATGCATACCACCTGAGGCTTGAGTAATATCACTCACCATGCTATCAGAGCGCGAATTTAATGTAGCCTTTTGAGGGACACCAGGAATAGGGCTATGGGGAGGGCACCAAGGATGCCGTAAAGCATCGTCAATAGTAATTCGTAGATCGGGCTCTGGGTGCAACATTGCCACGATAAGACCCTTTGCAGAGGTAGAGAACTTGGTGGGGAATAGCCAAGGTGGGTATTCAAGAGTCTCATCGTCCCAAAAAACGGCACCACGCGCGGACGCTTCCCGAATCCATTGGCAAAAGTACCGGAAACGTTTGCAAGACGATAATTCCTCCCCAAACGGCAAATTACCAGCCAACATAGCATAAAGAATGACGCCAAGTGACCACATATCTGCTTTCGGACCAGAGTAGCCTTTCGCTTGTAGAACCTCTGGTGCTACATAAAATGGTGAACCGACGACTGAGGTCAGGGTGCGCATAGGTGAGGATGCGGGCATAAAGCCATCACCAGCACTTCCTACACCACCTGATCCACTTCTAGCACGCTGAGCAAGTGAACTGAATACGGATGGTGTTCCTTGATCACTGCTTAGTGATGAGGCTTGAGAGGAACTTTCATCATAAAGACCATTAACAAATCGCGTGGAAAATCCGAAATCTGCAATTTTCAATACAGTTTGCTGTCCTGGCATGTCCATTAGTAGCAGATTCTCAGGCTTCAGATCACGATGACAGACACCTTGCTCATGACAATGTGCAACACCATCTACCAATTGCTTGAAAAATGTTTTTGCTGTTTCTTCACGGGTTCCGTAATCAATTTTAATTCGATCGAAAAGCTCTCCACCATTGGCCAGTTCAAGTACTACAAAAAGAGTGCTTTTGCTATCCTGAGTAAGTTCCAATACATCAGAAAATCGGATGACATTAGGATGGTTAGAAATTTTACGCATGTTACGTATTTCTCTAAATATACGGCCACGCTTGCGCATAAAGTCTGCAAATTTAGAAGGAAGGGCGGGAACTACAACTTGGTTGCCGTCAGAACCAACCACAGTTTCGAATGTATCATCTAAAACTAAAGAATCACCATTCCCTTCGTCGCCTATTCCTTCTTCTTGTTCAACACAAAATGATCCCCATATGTGTTTGCATTGGAAGAGAGAAAGCTCTCTTAATTCATTACTCCTCTCGCTATAATAAGCAGCAATAAACTGCTTAGATGAAGTGCTACCACTCCCATTCGATAGCCACCATACATGATGCTTAGTTAAAGGAGAAACAACAGGAGAGGTATCATTATATGCTAGGCCTTTTGCAACTACTGTGCAACGACGAAGTGTAGAAGAGGACACAAGCTTATACCCTAAAGGATTGAGGATTTTCAAAGCGAAGTGCTCCTTTGTTCGCAGATTACACGCTTCATAAACGGTTCCGGCTGCCCCACCGCCCAAGAAATTACCAACCTCATATAAAGGTTCCTGCTCACGAAGCCAAACAACTGCACCATCAAAGGCTTGAACCTGCGTTACTAAACTCATTGGATATAAGCACAAAAGGTGCTCTTTTTATTTATTTATTAACCCGCGATACTTATAACATCGAGAGTATTCAAAGGATCAAAGCACAATCAATCTACTCGAAATACTATTTATACCCTTTATCTTCCAATAAGTCTGACGTACTACTCGGCAGCGGCTCTACAAAAAGGGGAAGGGACCCTTTCCTGGCTTTCAAAAATTATGAGTATCCTTCTTTACGGACGAAAAACACGAAAACCACTTTGAGACGTCTCTTCATACGATAGAGTGAAAGAAGTGAACTTTTTAGTGAATAATAGTCTCAAATAATGGCTGGAAGAAATGAAATGAGAATAAAGAGGGAGTGTGAGAGACTTCTGAGTGAGCCTGTGGCTGGTGTAAGTGCGACACCATATGAAGACAATCATCGATACTTCACCGTGGCTATGGCTGGACCCTCAGGTACAGCTTACGAGGGGGGGTTGTTCCGTTTGGAGCTCTTCTTACCTGGAGAGTACCCCATGTGTGCTCCTAAGGTACGCTTTCTGACGAAAATGTACCATCCGAATATTGATAAATTGGGCCGAATCTGTCTAGATATTTTGAAGGACAAATGGTCCCCTGCCTTGCAAATCAGAACACTGCTCATCTCTATTCAGGCACTGTTGTCAGCACCTAATCCAGATGATCCTCTCGATAATGGCGTAGCCGACCGCTGGAAGAGAGATGAGGCTGGAGCTGTGACTGAAGCACGCGAGTGGACCCGACGATACGCAGTATAGAGGAGAGAAATACTTCCATGGGGCTTTTTAACGATATTAATTACTATTACATGAAGGAAAAAGTAAACTTGAATAAAAATAAATACGAAGTAATAATGTGCATTGAAACCTATTTCTTAATATATATAAATGGGGGACATTGGTTGTTGCTTAATCCAGGCTCTCGAGTGGCGAACAGGTGTTATTTCTTATTATAAATGATTGGTTGTTGCTTAATCCAGGCTCTCGCGTTGCGAACGGGGGTGTCATCTTTACGTAGGTAGGTCTCTGATCCGATCACATTCGCAATGATGGAAGGCATGACAATCTGATAGGAGCGCTTCGATCCAGTAAATACAGGAGTAACAACAGAGCCCTTATCAGTGGGCTTTACAGAATGAATAGAAGGTTGGTAGTAGTGTGCGCCGTGGGCCAGCACCTTGAGTTGTTCGTGCATGACTTTATAGGTTTCATCTATGCATTTGGAACCAAGCGCATGTCGACGTAGAGAAGTTGCGGGATGCAAACAATAATCCTCTTCGTCCGATGAACAATCATCATCACCATTACCATTACCATTACCATCGCCCGATGACCTTTTCCTTTTCTCCTTCTTCACAGTAATAGGAGGGTCATTTGTGTCAGCATTAATATTAACACCATAAGCCAGGTACTTCCAGATACGACGGCACTCAGATGCGCTAATTAGCTCCTCTCCTTCTCCGACTTTTATACCAGATGTGATCGCAATCGCTTTCCAATCCATTTTTGAAATCCCTTCAGAGGTACTTTGCCAAGAGAGTATCGCATCACATAAACGATTACATTCTTCAGAACTGTACTGACGAGCGGTTTGCTCCTCAGAGTCAGAACCAAACGCCATTAGGTCGTAACTCATCGTTAATAAGCACTACGATCAAAAGCGTATGCGGCGGACATTTAGGATTTTTGGGGGAAATCAACTATCAGAACCGTGGTTTTCCTTCTGGAAAACCATTTTTTTATATATTTTTTTATATTTGACATGTGACTTGTTTAAAGTTACTTAGAAATATGATTTTTAGGAATTAAGGATAACGGACTACACCATCGAAACGTTTTCTCAGTTTTGTTCTCACCACCCATCCCCATCCCCATCCACCCTCAAGACGGGGGCCCGGGGGGATCCTCCCCAAGGCCATCAAATGAGGGAAAATAAGAATTGAATACGCCGGTTAAAAAAAAATTCTTAAGATTGTCATTTCCTCTTGAAGAGAAGAGGATGAATTACGCAAATCTTCCTGGGCATATGCCTGTTGCAAATTCTTGGTCTCAGAGGGCAAGCAAAGGTTTTCATTCTGCTTCTATCGGTCGTACAGCTCAAGCAGAAGCGGAACGAGGTAAACCTCAATCTCTAGCTGCATTTGCTCCTGAAGTGGTGGCTGAAGAGGTACCAGAGGTGAATCAAGCACGACAGAGACAAGTTTTATGGACAGAGGCTGCAGAAATAGATGGTCTTCTCTCTGGTGGTGGTGTCTTTTCACCAAAAGCTGATGACAAGATGAAGACGAATACAATGGATTTAGGCGCAGGTCTTGGGGCCTATAAGCCTACCGTTGCCAAGTTTGTAGAGGAAGAGAAGATTGTATGTAGATTCTTCGGTTACTTCTCTCAGCCTAGAATCTGGCCTGATAATAACCCCATTGGTCAACCGACTTCAGAGACTACAGTTTATAGGCTTGTTGAAGTGCATTACCATATGGATTCGGATTGTATCGCTATAAATGAGACGAAGCAAATAAACTCCGGGAATAGAGCAGGTACATTCTATCGCAAGGCACCGTTGAATAAAGCAGATGGAACGAAAGTGACTCTTGGTGACCTCCAAGTAGGTAATGCCGTCAATGTACTCGGCCAAGAGCTTAAGGTTTGTGATGCGGATAAAGCAACGCGTGATTTATTTAGAAGAAGATTGAATATTATTATGACACCTGCTATGAATATGCCGAAACCACCATTGATCTCAGATGCTGCTGCTTTAGCAACTGGTCTTACCTCACATCCACCAGGCGAGAAGAGTGGCGGCTCAGCTTCTGCTGGTTACGTAGATAGGAAAAAACAATTGAATAAAGAGTATCAGTATTTATATGGCGATAAGCGCGTTTTACGGTTCTTAGCGATTCGATTGGGTGGTAATGATGATGGAATGACTATGGCAGACGTAATGCTCGGGCCTGATATTAAGTATTCATTAGCCTATTACCTTGTTGATGATACAATGGACGTCAAATTAATCAAAGAAAGGCGTGGGTCGACATCTGATCAAACCGTTATGCTGAAAAGGGCGAAATTCCCTGTCAATTGGCGCGAAACTCCTGATAAACACGTGATGATATCACCCCCTGACTTGTCAGTGGGTGCTATGATAGAGTGCTTCGGACGTCAACTAAGGCTACTCGACTGCGATGAACCTACAAGAGCATTTTATCGAGAAATAGGTATCGAACAACCATCTGCTGTTGATACTTCGAAACCTGTAGTCGCAAAGCCTCTCGATGCGATGGGCGGAGGAGGGTTTTTAGCAATTGGGTCGCAAAATGATGATGGGTTAGCAAAGCAAACCAACAAGGCCAAGAGCGCACAGAAGGAAGAGAGCCGTGGCAAGGCTCTTAGGGTGCGAGTTAAGCAGTATAAAGAAGGAGAACCTGAGACTGCATCTGACGAACCTCCTGCTGACGTTCTACGCAAGTTCTTCATGTTTTACCACTTGGAAGATGACACTGTTAACGTGTTTGAGGATGTAGCTAAGAATAGTGGACTACCTGTAGGTGGCAACTTCTTGAAGAGAGGTAAATATCAGGTGAGTGTTAATGGAGGCGCTGTACGACCGCCTTCACCGCAAGATTTACAACTTTCAAACATTATTTCATTGTGTGGAACGAATTGGAAGGTTATTGAGGTAGATACGCCCACTCGAACTCTCTGTACTTCTATGCCTTCTCTATTCCCCTCATTTGACCCCAGAGCTGTTGCTCAAAAGCTTTTGGCCGAAGGAAAAGATATTAAAGCAGGACTTGAACGCTACGATCGTGATGGAACTACATGTATATCGGTTGATTTATTTAAACATGCCATGGATGCTGAAGGTCTTTGGCGAAGTTTATCTGCCCAAGAACGTCAGACGATTGTAGATTATGTATCAGAGCCTATTGCTGGATCAACTTCACTAGGTTGTTTTTATATGGATCTTATAGATCTTATGGCATGTGTGAATGCATCTTCACAAGGGAGTCCTACATATGAACCGGAGCGCGCTGGTGTTCTTTCATCACTACTAGGAACATCACACAAAATGAGGTGGAGAAAGGCCTTCCGAACGAATAATAAGGCTGTCGGCAGCTGTATGCCCATCACTAGCTTGCTTGAAGTACTCGCCACTGGTGGTTGTGAAGCACCAGTGCAGCATGATGCGACTATTAGATATTACTTCGGTCTCGATCCAAGTACGAATGCTGCTGCGTTTCAGGAACTCAAAAAGAAGCAACCATCATCTACCCCTAGAGCTGACAGTACAGTAGCAAGAGGAGCCGGAGCGAAAGCTGTTCGAGCACGGAGCCTTAAAGATATTTCAGTCCCAGAAAAGCAAGCAGCTTCTGTGAACGAGGTCGTGCCTGATTTCGTTTGCTTTGATAACTTATGTGACGATGCTTTCCGTATGTGAGCCAATGAATGGATTACCAAGTAATAAAATATTGATGATTTAAAAATCTTTACATTTAAATTGAAAAAAAACAAGTACAGAATAAAATATTATCTAATCTTCCAATTCCGTACAGCACCCTTTAGGCCTTAGTACTACAAATTGTGATACGCCTCAATATTGATCTGGTCCTGCTGCTCCTGGTCCTCAGTTCTCGTATCGCCCCCAGCAGGCGCAGGCGCAGAGTCGGAGTCATCATCAACCTCTGCAGAATGACCTAGACTGGGGACAACCCAACCCACTATACCACCTACTAAGCCACCAACAGCAGCACCTGCACCATCTACTATGCCTCCTAACCTCCCACCACCCTTTGTAGCATCAGCCTCCCACGTTTCTACTATTTTCTTTGTATCTCCAGGGGATAAATGTAATAGAGAACATACGATTGGGGCTAACTTGGCCCGTTCCTTACCATCGACAGAGGATAGGAACTTTCGTAGAAGATTAACAAGGTAGTCTTGGTTGAGCGTTTGTCCATGGGCATTGAACTCACGCTCGCGTTTCAAAGTAGCTTCTAGTTCGCGTATACATGCTTTGAGCGAGTCTGTTTGACTGCGAACTAGCTCAAAGTTGCTATTCAAGTCGTCATATTCGACAGTGAGGTGTGCGATTTGTTGTCGTTGCTCCATTAGGTTCTCTTGCAGGGCAGCCTCTGCTCGCTCTTGTAACATGGATCTCATAGGGGTTTTACCGGGAGTTAGGGTCATACTCATAAGCCCTTCACTACCATCTACAGAAGACATGGGCTTGAAGATGTTATTCTCATCGAATGCACTACCCTGTTGTTCTTGTGTAGATAACTTGGAACCATCACTCTGTGACGACTGTGCATTTTTATCCTTCTCATTACTTGCAGCATCGGCCAACTTTTGGTTGACTAAAACTAATTCTGCTTCCAAAACATCAACACGAGCTACAGCGTCTGTTGCTCTCATCTCGGCAGCTGCTGCATCAGTAACAGCGGATTCTAGCGCAAGTGCAGCAGTATCTCCCCTCTGCTTGCACTCCTCCATCTCTTGACGCAAGATTGACAATTCTTCTTCTTGTTGTACATTCTTGGCACGTTCCGTTTCATTCTGGGTAGAAAGCCCCGCAGATGAACTTTCAGCAGCAGTAATAGCATTACGTAAGTCCGCGAGTTCATTACGTAGGCTTGTCACCGTCTGTTGTTCACGCTCAAGCTCAGCACTCTTCTCTTGGCGCATACGCTCTTCCTCGCCTATTCGCTTAAGGGTAGCCTGTGCTCTTGTCTTATAGGCGTTAAATTGTTCCATAACTGCATTTGCCTCAGCCCGGATTACAACAAGGTCTTTCTCGGCCTGTTCTGTTCGCAGGTCGGCACTAACCTTTGCGGCTTGAGCTTCAGATACTTCTTGTTTTGCACCTTCCAAAGCAGCAGAAGCAGTCTCACCAGCTGCAGACTGTGTTGATTTTATTTCATCAAGCTGGCCACGAAGTGCTGATATCTCTACTTCCTTTTCATCTCCAACTTGCTTCGTTTTTGCAAGAAGGGCCTTGAGACGCTTAATTTTGTCACCCAAAATATTCGATTTCTCAGCCGCGTCATCTCGCTCTTTCTTCACAGCTGCCCCTGTATCTGTGGCTGCTTTAGCAATTGCAGCATCCAAGTCCAATCGCAACCTAGATATCTCTTCAGCTTCAGCAGAATTAGCAGCTGCATTTGACTCCTTGGTAGAGGCAAGTTCAGAAGATAAGCGACTTATTTCAGATTTTGTTTGAGTTAATTCCTGTTCAGTTGACTCAAGTGCTGTTTTTAATACCTTTAAATCATCAGAAACTGATGAAAAGTTCTTTTCTGCAGTTTCTCGTGCTTCCTGGGTTTCTGTAAGAGAAGCAGTCAAGGTCAATATCTCCGCTGCGGCTGAGTCTAATCCAAGCGCAGACGTGTCTTTTGCCGCTAGTAGCTCCTCATTCACAGCACGTAAGTCTTCAAGTTCGCTCGACAATTTACTCTTTGCTGCCACTGCTTCTTCTAATGCTACTCGTCCCGCTTCTTGTGATTTCTTGGAACTTTCTTGCTTTGCTTTCAGGGATTCAAGTTCTTGTTGGAGTTGATTCGATTTTTCTACAGCAATAGTCAATGCACCTTCCTCTTGTTGCTTCGCAGTCTCAA
>JACKZZ010006575.1_pt1 | contig 23947 bp, 13 predicted proteins | sample 8027871 | NCBI WGS metagenome assembly JACKZZ01 (sample SAMN15724774, study PRJNA655200) | protist metagenome | isolation source: fluorescence activated cell sorting (FACS) single amplified genomes of... | place: USA: West Boothbay Harbor, Gulf of Maine | collected 2000-07-19 | reverse complement strand
AATGATGACTTTCAGAATAATAATCTTTGAATTCACGTACATTCGACTTGTTTGATGCATGGAGCAGACGAAGAATAAGAATAATGAGGTGCAAGCTTTCTAAACATGACGTGCAATTTACTGCGAAATTCTGCACACAATATTTGGCAGTCCGAGACACATCTCCAAAAATTGTCTTCTTTCTCTTGGTTTTCAAGAATAACGACATAACATACAGATAGCAAAAGATGTTCATGTATTAGAGAGGTTTTTGCAAATGCATATTAAGTACGACAGATACCGCTAATCTGCGCAGAAAAGGGTTTGTATCTATTAGTTGCGAGGGTTTTGTTGTATTTCTGGAAGAAAATTCAGTAATAATACAAATTTCATTAACAACAAAAAGCACATGATCTGATTATCCATTACCCATAAATCCAATCGGGATGATCAGGATGTACGCATTTGGCTGGTACACGTACGTTTCTGATATAAGCATTGATATCTTTCACCCGCCAATGATCGTTTTCATCAAACACTTGACCTACATGTTGGTAGGTCACAGGCCTTCTCGTGGGAAATGCACGCGTATTATTCGGGTAGCGCAGACAACAATATGCATCATGACCAAAAGAAACATTACTGACGCGGCCCCATACGACGGACTGTAAAAACCCCATGTCCCAGCCGTAGTTCTTCTCTTTCATCCATCTGTCCATATCTGTCTGCATATGTGGTAAACTTCCTTTGACCCCGCCCCACATGCCACCATTCATCTCATGACAGTGATTTAGATGATCCCGCATGACATGAATAGGTTTTCCACTTGTGATCCATTCTTCCACTGCCATTCTTTCCCTTGCATTCAGTCGTGAATCCACATCGCGTATGATAAACCGGTCCACGGAAGCATCTGTCGCGACAGAGAAGCGGTGGAACATACCACTATAGGAGCTACCATCGTCAGTAACAATTATTTCGGCACCTAAACTTTTGAGTTTTGCTATTACTGCTGTTGGAACATTTGTAGCGGCGTAGAATCGGGCTACCCATCCAGGGAAATAGGTGTGCACAAACTCTGCATTTCGTACGGCCCCTTTCGTATATTTGAGCCCAGAACCGTACAGAGCGTAGGCAATAACCCGTTTCTCTGTACTGTTCGGAAACTTGGCGATTTGTTGTATTAGATCATCATCTTCTAATTTGGCTTCTGCTTTGAGCTCTTCAAGAGGGGCATTCCGAATATATGAGTCCAATAAATGGCGATGTATGGCGTGATTTTCAAGCATATTGTCACCATCAGAGCTCATAATGTCTGTCTTGAGAATTGCTAAGATAATCACCAGTGAGAGAAATGCCAACATGGTGCCATTAGACATTGAATGCATGTTGATGTGATTGTGTGTAAAGCTTGATCAAAAGGTCGATAACGAATGAGAATATCCTCTGAATTCTAAAGTCACTAGCTATATAATTGTATGGTCGCGAAAATCCTGAATCCCAGTTGTGAGCTAGAACATGTTTGCTAGGATGCAGAAAGTAGACGCTTAAAAGTTCCTTCCCATTTTTGGCTATTATAGTTAATTGTATATATATATATTATAGTTAATTTGAGGTACAGGTAGGTAATGTAAATAGCGCTAATTCACCCGGTGTTGTGAGTTAGCTTGTAAAATAGTTAACCAATATTATTATGTATAGTTAACCAAAAAATTGTTAACGGGATGTTCCTGCAAGACGAGCCCGCCGGCCCGCGCGTATTCTTCGTGGTCAATATTCAAGACGCAGTGCAGCTGTGGAGCTCTGATCCTGCTGCAGCAGAGGCCAAGTATGGTCATGTAAGCGCATGGAAAGTGTCGCACGCCACAGAGGAGAACAAGGTAGTGTTCGATTTTTAGAGATCTTGTGTAACCAAGGAAAACTGTCTTCTCGTTGCTTAAAATTGCTTCTATTAAGAACACCATGGTTACATTATGCTGTTTGTGTTTGCTCTGCTCTCTCTCTAGGATCGCAGTTCAGCTTTGGTAAATCCCTTCCTTCCATTTCCCTTTTTTGATGATCAATCCATCTTTCTTGATTTTCCCGTGTCCGTGCTCCAGTCCCCCGTAGAAAGAACCGATGTAAGACGACCCATCCTTGTACTTGATTATGCCGTCTCCGTGCATCTTGCCGTTGACCATGGGTCCCTTGTAGTGCCGCCCATCCTTGAACTGCGCCTCGCAGCCTGTTCCATGCAGCACGTTGCCCAAGTTCCGTGGGCCGTCGCAATTGTGGATAGTAACATCGCTCACAGGAGTGTCGTACATTAAGGCGGCGATTCCGCCTCCCGCAACCGGTGCAGCAGTAGCAGCAGCTGCAGGTTTAGGCACGGGAAGTACCGGATGTCTCACGCTGGCTGCCACTTCATTCCACGTTTCCACAGCATCCTCCTCGTCATCGCCATCGCCATCGTCCTCGTCCACTCCTCCATTCAATGCGGCTTCGGCCGCCTCCTGTCTCTCGATCGAGCTTTCTGTTGCGTAGCTGGTGGTCTTGAACGACAAGACGGGAAAGTTTATTAACGTGTTACTCACAGAAACACTTGTCTGAGAGATCACCTGTATAATCTAAACACACTTGTTGGTTACACATTCTGCTTATCTACACAAGTACAATCTATAGCCAAGCTTGTTGTGAGAAACAACGCAGCTCCAGTTGCTACTAACACTCCCAATCTAGAATTGTGAGCTCTAGCACGAACGCCGCACGACCGACCGTACGTCACATCCAGGACAATTTTCATTTTCAGAATAGGGACTCCCTACTACCGTTCTGTTTTGCCACACGACCTCATACGTACATGTACGTGAGGATGACATATGTAGTAGACTAAGAGCGAGTTCTGTTTTCGTATTTGGCTATGGATAGCCTTTTCCAGTCGAAGAAATGTGCCCTCCGTGCCATTCTGCGGAATGATGGTCCAAGGCCCGTTAACGACGTTACTAAAACAATACGGAATACGGTGTTAAAGTGTGACAGGATCTGGACGCATGGTCTCCTGTTTATCAAAGCGTTTCTATTGCAACAGTATGATCAAAGCGTAGACATATTTCCGATCGTAGACGCAGCCTTCGTCTTCAATGCGTTCAGAGTCCTCGCAGGAGGTAATATACAAGTTGGCACACCCATCGCAATACAGCAGAAAGAACAATTTCGCAATTTCTACAATCAATACTATGCGGCGACAATACCAGACGATGAACCTCCGATGGACATGACGTATCTGGGACAGATCCTAAACTATATGTCGCAGGAACTCGTAGTGTGTTATGACTCTAATATAAAGCAGCACTGGGAGAAACATCTGAAATTGTTTATCCAGGACGCTCATGGATTGGCAGAGCAATGCCTCACCATTGACGCAGGTGACGGTACCGTGGCTGAGAAGAAAGCCCGGAAGACTACGCTCTACCGTGAATTAGAGCAGGTCAAACAGGACATCATGAACAGTCGGAATGAACAACCAGATGGCAAATGCTCGCCACAAGGATACCATGCATGGATTGATCAAGCTGCTTCTAGAATTATGCCTGAAAGACAAGTACAAAACAATGTACTGTACGACATCGCAGTAGCACCGCATGAATACCTCAAAGGCATGATCTATATGGGAGATTACAGACAAACCAAAGCAGCATTCAACGGAGTGAAGGTCAAATTGATGAACGTGTTCCCACTGAACACATCCCTTGTTCCCAGAAGCATCCGAATAGACACTACCACGCTTCACGATCTTCTGGATGTCAACAGGAAATCATTAAATCACCAAGTCGGCGAATGGGAGGATATCCAAATAGCTCTGTGGAATAGCTTTTTTCGGTTGGACTTACCGTTATTCACTGGTAATCGGGCCGAGAATCTTGACGGGTTTCGCTTCAATCACACCATTGTAACTGATGGCATCTCTACTACAATTCTGCTAGCCCGCAAATCGCAACTGGGCAAAGGCAAACAAAATCGGGGCGGAAGACAACCGCAGGAAGAACTTGGGACTCAGTACCTTACATCAATAAGTCCAGAGAAGCGCAATGATCTCGCGGATAAAATCCTCATCGGAATAGACCCAGGGCTCTCTGATATCTTGTACTGTGTGAATGGCGCTGATCACAACGAAGATCAGATGAAGTTCAGGTATACCCAGAATTCGCGGCGGAAACTATTGGATATCAAGAAGAACCAGGCGCAGCTTAGAACGAAAAAGGAGTTGTACTTGCTCGACGACTTCCGTAGTGTCAAAATGTGGGAGGCAGAAGGTATCACTACCAACTCCAGAACTTGCAAGTTTATTGGCTTCCTTGCCTATTTGAATTTCAAGAATCGGCTAAACTTCAATCTCCGACCGTTCTACCAGCAGAATTCGTTTCGCCGCCAGCGATTAGCCCAGTACAGCAAAGGTCAGCAAGCCAACATGAAGCTCCTAAAAGAGTTCAAATTGAAATTTCATGAGCAAGCTGAACCAGATGCTGTGGTAATTGCTATCGGGAATTGGGAGCAGAAAATTCACCGGTACCACGAGCCCACCAAGGGCAAAGGCATGCGAAAAGTGTTTGAGAAAGCGGGGTACAATGTCTTCCTGATTGACGAATACCGCACCAGTAAGCAGTGTAGCAATTGCAGCAATGTCGATGCGCAGTGTGAGAAGTTCCGGCAAGATGACAATCCTCGGCCATGGAGAGACGGAAAGATTTTGTGCCATGGACTAGTAAGATGCACAACTTGCTGGACAATGTGGAACCGAGACGTCAACGCGGCCATCAACATATGGAAAATCGCCAAAGCTATTTTAGCCGAACAGGAGCTGCTACCAGATGATCCGAATCTGCGTCCTATGTACCTCAGGAGAAACGCCAATGCTAATAATTAGGCTTAAGACGGAAGATGGAACAACTGCGTAAGGGGGGCAAATAACCATCAAGTTAGCCAAGCAACAAACAATACAAAAAATTCAGTGTCTCTAGGCCGCGACAGCGAAACAACGAACGGCGGTTCAATCGGGGACACACTGGGGAGGTAATGGTTGGCAGCTACGTACACCTGTACGTAAAGCAGTCACATTGCACAATCCGTTAATGAAATATTCTTACTTGTAAGGTAGAGTAATTACTATGTATACCGAACATGTTTAATCAAACTCCTCATCTCCTCCGAATGTAATAATAATACTGGTTAACTATTTTACAAGCTAGTGTAGGGTCTATACATTAGCCGTTCGGTAGTCGCCCGGATATAGATTCTTCATGTACTTTAGGTTAATCAAGATTAGTATACGGGATATGATTATGAGGTAGGTGCAGGTTCATCCGATTTAGGTTAGTCATGTAAGGAGCTAACCAGATGGTTGGGGTAAGGTTAGGGGTTATTAGGTAGAAGTCTGTTGAAAACGATAATACTAGTATAATATCAAAAAAATGAATGCAAAACGCGGAATGACATTACATGATATTTGGTAACAACATACACGACTACTTTTCATCCATGTACCCAGGCCATTCACTGGGAGCAATACCACCATGAGCATTAATGACCCCAAGCAAAAACTTGGATGGACCACACTTTCCCCCCGACAATGTCAAGGTATCGTTGAAAATATGTTCTGCTGTCGGCCAGTCACCCGCAAGATACGCTGCGATGCCTGTGTCCCACATCGGCCGATACTCGGGGTTGGTGTAAACCATATGCCTCAGCCGGATGAGATCTGCATCCTTTTCCCAAACAGTTCCTTTGTACTTCGCTACTTTAATATCTGGCGCTATTTCCTTCTTCTGTCCAGGCTTCTCAGCACCAGCCTCGGCCTCCGCCTCAGCACTCTCCTTCAATTCGTCTTTCTCCTTTTCTTTTGATTGAGATAAGTTATGCATGGACATGCGTTTATTTCTCTTTGCCTTGGTGCCTGGAACTACTGCATTACTAGCAGCACCATTAGATTTGGTGACAGCGCTTCTTAATTCCGCCCAATTCAGACTTAAGTCAGAATCGTAGGTGTACAAGCCGATCGGGTCCTCCCCGGGTTTACGTATACGATCAACATTGCGCACGTATTTGGCTGATAATGGACTTAACAATTTATAAAACGATTCAGATATGAGCAATGGAACACCATAAACTTTCGTAGATGACTCCAAGAATTCTGTGAAATTAACATGAGGAGACAAGTACGATGCATCAATCTTTCTGTTACTTCCAATTGCTCCTTCAATAGCCCAGCCTACATGAAGACCAGAACCGATACGTACCAAATACCCCGGAAATCTCTTGTATAAACGTTCATTCGCAGCAACTGTAAAATTGCAAATAAATTCTTGATAGGTTGACAACTCAATCAAGGCTCGGCAGAAGCAGAGCAATGCCTGGTCAGCTAGCAAAGCCATTTGATCTGTGGACATGTCGTCTTCTAGTTTCCATGTCAAAAGAAATGCATCACCAATATTTTTATTTGCACTTCCACTGCATTGACAGACAATAGAATGCAAGATGTGAGCAATGCGATTGACAAAAAGCATTACCTCTTCTTGCAAGCATTCGGTTGTATCTGTAAATTGACGAATATCACAAAATCCGAAAATAGAGTTAATCATATGTCCACCACTCATCAAATTCAAACGACCACCTGTGCTATGTTTTAAGTTATCAGCAATAACGGAAGCACCTGCATCCCCAAATCCAACACGCATTAATCCACCAATTTTGTTGATTGTGTTAAGCAAAATAGTCGTTTCCATTCCGTTAAAAAACCCATCTTTTTCACCATATTCCTTATTGTAATCAACACCTAATGGATTTTGTGAGATTTGCGTCACTAGTGCAACCATTGTTTCTATAGGATCAATTACCAGACGATCTACTTCTCTAGTAAAATAATAGGTGCCGAACACCAGCAGACAAATGACGAAAATGGTGGTATAAATGCTCTGTCTTCTCATACTCAATTGGCGCGAGCGATCAGAAAAAGTTACAACAGTAGAAAATCCATTTCTAGTTTCAACAATTTCTTGCTTTTCAGCTACGCGCACGAACTGGTTAGTCAAGGTAGGATTAGACCAACCTTTATATGTTAAAATTGCACCTCCTGAAACGTATGAAATAGGAGGGGTAAACACAACAGACATGATTGGTTCCTTGCTCTTTTCACTGCGTATATTTTCATCAAGAAAAGGAACGGCTTGTAAACCAATCACAGCATTAATACCTGCAATCATAGGCGCAGTTCGGGAGCTCGGGGCAGTTTTCACAACATTATAAGCAGTTGTCGCGATTAAGCTTGTCGCTAAAGTGTTAGAGTAATCTGGATCATCGATACTCAACAAAGGGATCACAATCAACATCGTTAGCACTAACATAATGACTCTTTTATTAGTCAAATCTGTCATTGTTGCTCCAACCAAACTCTCAGGCCCGATTTCATCCTCCTCCACATCAAAGAATTCAACATCGTCCATCTTTTCAGGAAGGTCCGTCGCGCCGGCTGAAGCATCTGCATTTGCTTTTCCATTGGTCATTTCAATACTGCTTTCTTTGCCTGAATCTCCATCTTGTGTTTTCTTCTTCTTTGGGCTGCTAGCGCCAGATCCTGAAGATTTTTTCCCGGACTTCTTCGAATCTGCGGTTGTTTTTTTGGACTTGAAGGAAGCCGCGCAATTCATGACGGACTCGACGATGAATGTTTGCCATCGCTGCAAGGTCATCAAATATGTGGTAAATTTGATATGACGCATCATGCGCATAAGTCGCACAATACGTCCTGCACGGGCTGCAACTCGAGCCGCTGATCCAACTTGCTGGGCGGTACCTCCAGAATTCGTGTTGAAGGTATCTCCAACCAACCAGGGCATCTCCATCAATAGAGTCAGTGTGGCAATAACATCAAGCCAGTAATAAAAAGACCCAATTTGCAAACGTCTTGATAAACTTTCACCAAATTTTTCATTTGGCAATCGCTTGAAAGTAGTGGGCCACATGAAATAGTCTCCGAACCGGACGATGGCGAGTGCAGACACCTCGATTAAGAAGCAAAAGAAAGTTATACTGCTTAAGATCTCGAATACTGCATCTGCCTCTGCTGACTGCGTGTATACTACACGAAAATCATCACTAAACAATGAATAAATCGTAAGTATGGTCATAATTCCAACAACAACTTTAGAATCAACTACATGACCTAAATGCTTCGAAAACTTTTTCCAACGATAATTCTTCTCCGCACCGTTTTCTGCGTTGATAATCATGTTGGCTTTACGCATAGATTCAACTATTTCTGAATCCACGGCGTCGTGAGAGACAGCTGCATAACCTGTGCTTGTCATTTTACTGGAAATAGCCTGTTAAGAGTGGGGTATAAGTGACAGTATTTCACGGTGGAAGAGTACACAGAATCAGGCAAAAGGACGGGGACGGAATACAAACGCTGCGTGGGGAATCCAAGGGCGTCTTCCTAATGATTCATGCAGGCAAAAACTGGAGCTCGGTTGGGTCTGGACAGGGCTCTGAGCACTTCTTCCACAAGTTCCCAGCCTGGAAAGTTGGTTACCCAAATAGTGATCTCCTGCCTTCAAATCTTAATATAATTGGATAATATTTGGAATATGTAGGAAGATACAATGAGGCAATCTGTTTATTTGTGTTTCATGTTCATTTATGTGTTTTATATGTGACTATGGCGCCACGCAAGTCGGCTCAGACTCCGGAAAGGGTACAGGCCATAAATAGTTATTATGACAGAAACGTGACTACATTCATGCATATATCGCTTCTTGATGTGTAGATGCGTATTTGATTAACGCAAGGCTTAGCGTGAATATTCGAAATAAAGGCATAATCGGACTGGCTATGTTCACGACATCAACTCATGGGCACAGTATGCAGTGCTTCTGTTTGCATGATAGTTCATTAGAGAATATCGAGTCAATATAGCATCCACATAGGTGGTAGAAATATATTACATGTCGTGGAGATACAAAATATACCCCAGAAATGACAAGAGTGGGACGTGCTATCTGTGAGGAAAGGGTAATGATAAGCTAAGCTATATCTTAGAGTATATGTTACAATTTTACATTTTTAATATATAAGCATACACATACAACCATCGTCATCAATAATATTATATAGTTTTTGTCCAGGAAGTCTTGTTATGTTGATTATGGCCGGTACCTTTTTCGGAGTCCGCTTCGACTTTCGAGTTGGCCATATTCACATATAAAACACATAAATGAACATGAAACACAAATAAACAAATTTGTCTATTGTATTTTCCTAATATACCAAATATTATCCAATTATATTAAGATTTGAAGACAGAAGAGCACTATTTGGGGGGCGAAACTTCCACATTTGGCCGGAATAAAAGTTTTCGCTCGCATTTTTTTTCAAGGGGTCTTGGAAGCCGGGAGCAAACCAAAAAAACGATGACTTCACCGGTAAGAACCCGTTGCCCCTAGCTCCCGATTGGTGATGAGGAGTGATGTATGCAACTTACTATTTTTGGCTTTGTTTGTGATCTTTATTTCCTTATGTAATCCTATTTCTGACGGATACCTCTGTCCTTTCTTTCATGATCAATTACACTGTTTTTGTTCACAAACAATCAAAAACATTCGTAATAGCTTCTCGCTTCAGAAGTGCCTCGTGTAGGTTGTGGCTGTTTTGTATTGTCTCCTGATTATCCAGGAAAAGCTTTATTTGGACGCCGTGCAGGAAGTCATGGTGCTGGCAAATATGCATTACCAGGTGGAAAGCTGGAACTTGACGAACTGATCGAAGAGTGCATCGTTCGTGAAATTAAGGAAGAAGTTAATGTGGATTTAGATGTCGAAAAAGTTGAACTGATATGGACTACGAATGATAGACGACTCGATGGCGACGTGTCCAAGCATTATATCACCGTACATTGCCGCGCTATCATGAAAAATACTAGCCCGATACGAAATATGGAACCTCTGAAGTGTGAAGGTTGGGAATGGAAGACGTTTGAAGAGATTATGGCCTTGTGGGAGCAGGGAAAGGAAACTGGACAACACCAGCTGTTTGAGCCAACCCAACATCTGCTCGCCACTGGGAAAGTTGACAATAATTTTTGGGCACATTTGTTCTAATGCGCAGCTGTAGCTCACAGCTTTAGCCCTATCAATGCATTTGTGATCCATGTAGATAATAAACTTTATTTTCTTAGTAATTTGTCAGCTTGGGAGTGGGAGGGTTGCGGAGGATGTGGCGCGCACCATGCCTTCTACGACCGCGAATCGGCTGATTCTACATTTCCGTTCGTGTGCAACGATGAGGGCTACCACTCTTGGTGGAAATTGGTTGCGAAGGCTGTCGCCTGAACTCCAGGCCACCCCTTAAAACATATTCAACCAGCAGATCGACAATCGCAGCACGGAGGACATGGCGGAGTAGGTCTGGATTTTCGAGGCAGATTTAGTCATATCCCGCGCTACATATCCCGCGCTGATGGACTGCCGAGATCTCTGCCACTATGGAAAAAGTGAACATACTGATAGAAAGCTGAGCGCGCTCAACGAAATTCCGAGAACAGAACTGTATCATTAGAATTAGTCGAGTTTAAATGGGATGGTTAATCATAGTGTAGGAAGTATAGTGACGAAGCACAACTACTTATTGAGACATTCAAAGAGTTCACGCTATTGAAAAGAAAGCTTCAACTTAAAGAAAAGATTTAGGTAGATCAACTTGATTTGTTTTGTACTTCGTTAAATATTGCGATTCCGTTAGAGGAAAAACATTTAAAAGGAGAAATTTTTGAGGGTGAAATATTAACAGATGAAATGAATGATTTTTTTTGTTGTTTTTGTTGTTTTTGTTGTTTGTTGTTTTTTGTTTGTTTGTTGTTGTTGTTGTTGTTGTTGTTGTTGTTGGCGTTTTTTCTTTGGCGGTTGTTGTGTTTTATCTGGCACTAGAAACAGACGTGGTGTGACTACAGGGACTTCTTCGTCAATGTATGCAATCAACATAAGCTCTCCTATCCAACCAACACACGCGAAAGTAACACCTTTGTGTTATTGCAGCTTAAAGCTACTTACCTCTCCTCCAACGAAGACGGCAACACTTTTTTGTCAGCAGGACTCTTCATAAACGAGTAAGCTCCTCCTGCAATGATAAGCACAGCAACTGCGACAATTGCTCCGACGACGGCACCGGACATACCTTCATCGTCAGCATCAGGAGCAGCGGTAGGAGCAGCGGTTGGTGCTTGCGAAGGATTACCGAACTCAACGGCCGTAACGGCACTGGCGAGTACCGCTGGTGGAGCAGCAATACTCGTGATCGCCGGAATAGCGGTTCCGTCTGCTTTTTGTGCTGACGCCATGGAACCGGCAATCGCGTTAAGTAAAGCAGGTGCCGCTAATAAGCTGTTGACCATTGTAAGAGTACTTGCTTTTACTGTTGAAGCAAACGTCGCTTGGACACTGGAGTCCGTACCATCGACACCACTTGAAGTTTTCTGCAACACAATATCATAATTGATTGATAGCACATTGGCAGTTAAGCCTCTTCTGACGCGTCGGGTACCATCTGTGGCTCCGGTGATAACAATCATGTCAGAGGTGAAAGTAAAAGCCCCTGTGGTAAGCCCAGCAGCAACACCTTCAGAAAATTTGGTTTTTGCATCAGTACTATCCATGAAATCTGTCGAAGTTAGTTCAGTGGTAATTGCCTGTTTGACAGGAACAACAACTTTCATAATATAGACCTGGGTTGGCGCCATAGAAGGTGCGGGGGTAGTGCATACACTAGATCCTGCACTGTAAGCAACTGTGCCGGAAGGACATGGCGTGCAGGATGCATCACCAGCATTGGAATACGTATCAACTGCACAGTTGGAACAAGCCCCACCGGCAATGGAAGTTTTACCAGCCGCGCATGTTTTACATCCCGAAGGCGTCGTAAAATTACTAACATAAGCAGCTGTACCGTAATAACCTGCGGCACAGATATCGCAAGTTAGATAACCAGCTCCGCTAACTGAGCTTTGCGCGTATCCTGTCGGGCACGCCATGCATGCACTTGCTGCTTTTTGCTCGTCATAGTTAGTGAATGTGTTTGTAGGACACTGTGTGCATGCTGTGGCGGCGTCTGCGTCAGAGTATTTACCAAGAGGGCACTTCGTGCAGGTGGCGGAAGTAATGTAACGGCCGGCGGCACAGATGGGACAAGTGTTAACAGCTGCACCGGCTGCATTAGTTTGTCCAGCAGGACAAGCAGTGCAAGCAGTTTGACCAACCGCAGTGGAATATGTGCCTGCGGCACAATCTACACACTCATTATCTAAGCTATATTTGCCAGCAGCACACTGCTCGCATCCAGAAGCTCCATCGACAGATGTACCGACGTACGTAGCAGCACATACGGTACAGGCGGCTGCGCTAGTTCCTGATGTTTTAGCTCCAGCCGTAGTGTATCCTGTACCACATGCGGTGCACGAATCTGCTCCAGCGGCTGAGTATTTACCAACAGCACAATCCACGCAACTACTACCATCCTTGTACTGACCTGCTGCGCATCCGTCCGCCACTGCTGTACATTCCGTCGCACCAATTCCTGAGATAGTATCTGCAGCACAGACGGTACAACCACTAGTGGGTAGCTTGGTGCCAGAATCTTGTACCATATCTCCATTTATATAATAACCAGCGGCACATACGTTACATACTCCACCTTCACCCCAAGCAGTTCCATCGGCAGCGGTAGTGTAACCAGCAGGACAAGCAGTACATGGCTGTGCGGTATCAACTCTTGCATTATTAACACCAGTCATGGCATCTGGACCGATCGCTGAGTACTTACCACGGGGACACTTGCTACAGTTATAACCGGAATAGAGAGCAGTAATATCGCCACCATAGCCCGCAGCACATACATTGCACGTGGAGTCTTTATCGGCGATAGGGTTATTGGCTGCATTGTAACTTTTTCCTGTTGATAGTGTTGTGTAACCCGTTGGGCACATGGCGCAAGAGTGCCAAATAGGTGCAGAATTAACCATTGAAAGCATTGAATATTTACCCGCAGCACAAATAGTACAACCAGTAAGTCTGGAGCCAGCTTCTGCAGCGGAATCGTACACAGGTGTGCCACTGTAACCCTCTAATGCTGAACATTTATTGCATACCTCTTCGGTACTTCCTGCAGTGCCTGCAGCGCCAGTAAAATACCCAGTAGGACATTTAGTTGCGGTTAAATCTGAACTAGCAATGGCCGCGACAGTGTAATAGCCATAATCATTCTTTGTGCAAACTCCGGATACTGCATGCGTACCAGCGGCGCACCAATTACACGCAGTGTTATCAGATCCAGCAGTTCCGGCTGCCTCAGTTGTTTTACCCGCAGGGCAAGTGGAACAAGTTAAGTCGCCTGTTGTGGAGTATTCGCCAACAGGGCATTTAGTGCATCCACTTGTGCCGTTTGTAGTAGAGCCAGAGTAACCTTCGGCGCAAACACTGCATGCTTCTGCAGTAGTTCCGATGGTTCCAGAAGAAGGCGTAGTGTAGCCTGCTCCACATTCAGTACAAGTTGAATCTCCAGAAGCAGAGTATTTACCTGCAGCACAAATAGTACAACCACCACTGCAATCTTCTCCAGTAGGAGTTCCTGCATAACCACCAGCACACTTGGCGCCGTCAGCAATAGTGCAGCAATCGGCCAACAATGCACTTCCTACTTTATTATTAGTGAATCCTGCAGTACATGCAATGCATGCACTTTGATTTGCCACAGCATTGTATTTTCCGATAGCACATTTGGTACACTTACCATATGCTCCGTTAGACAGTTCTGACCCGTAGTAACCAACAACACATTCTCCACAATCAGCGGCCTCAACACTTCCAGTGGATGTAGTAGAAAATCCTGTTGCACACTCCGTACATGATTCTACTGCCACTGTACTAAGGGCTCTGTACTTACCTTTTGCACACGCTACGCAGGTTAATACCGGTGGGTCGGCATCGTCTTTTGTGCCAACATAACCAGCTGCACACACATCACAAGTAGGCTTACCCTTCGCAGAAGTGCTATAGCCGGTGGCACAAGCGACACAACCTGCCAAATCATACGTCTCAGCACCTGATGCGCCTACATATGCTCCAGCCTTGTTAGCTACAGAATATTTGCCAATTTCGCATGCGTGACATTCCTGACCATATGCAATCATAGTAGCGTCTGTGACAGTATGTTTCCAGGTATCATCGTTCTGATCATCATCCAAGGGGTGGCCACTATAGCCTGGTGCACATGTATCGCAAGTATGCTTGCCAAGCAAACTTTTTGTTGCACCAACGGCATTACCAGTAGTTGTGTAACCCGTTTCACATGGTGTGCAAGTGGTTTGACCCGCTTCAGAATAAGTAGCAACAGCGCACTGGGTGCATCCAGTAAAAGCAGAGTCAGTGTTGACAGGTGTACCAGCATACCCAGCGTCACAAAGATCACAAGTTGATTTCCCAGTCCCGGATGTAGTGTATCCTGTACCACATGCGGTGCACGAATCTGCTTCAGCGGCTGAGTATTTACCAACAGCACAATCCACGCAACTACTACCATCCTTGTACTGACCTGCTGCGCATCCGGCCGCCACTGCTGTACATTCCGTCGCACCAATTCCTGAGATAGTATCTGCAGCACAGACGGTACAACCACTAGTGGGTAGCTTGGTGCCAGAATCTTGTACCATATCTCCATTTATATAATAACCAGCGGCACATACGTTACATACTCCACCTTCACCCCAAGCAGTTCCATCGGCAGCGGTAGTGTAACCAGCAGGACAAGCAGTACACACTGCGACAGAGCCAGTCCTATTAAGGTCATTAGTTGCTTTGCTTCCTGTGTTGCCGTTAACACCAACCTCTGAGTACTTACCACGGGGACACTTGAAACACCCACGTGGCTCATCCACGCGCCACGTGGAATCATCATCATATTCAGACAAATAATGACCACCATACCCAGCAGCGCAAACATTGCATGCGAATTCCGGGTGCATTTTATTTGCCCCACCCATGAAATAGGTACCTGCAGCTGATGAGTAACCTACTGCACAATCCAAACAATCAGCACCATGCTTCAGAGCATATTTTCCGGCTGGACAAATGGTGCATCCACTGAGCTTAGCGCCAGCGTCGGCACCAGCGTCGTATACAACAGTGCCAACATATCCATAAGCACAGCCATTGCAAGCTTCGACAGTAGTTCCAGCTGTACCTAATTGCGCAGTAGCATACCCAACTTGAGAACAATCAGTGCATGATGTTTGTGCACCAGCATCTGAGAATTTCCCAACAGCGCATTTCTCACAAGCTACTCCATTCTTAAAGTAACCAGCAGCACAATGAGTACATCCAGTATCAGCAGTAGTTCCTGCAGCCGAAGTTGTGAAACCCGCCGCACACGAAGTGCAGCTGCCAGCGATAGCAGCAGAAAATTTACCAATGGGACAATCCGTGCATGTTTTACCGTTACCATTCGGAGCATATTTACCAGCAACACATGAACCGTTACATCCAGAAAGGGTACCTTCGGTATTTACAGCTGTGCCGGTGTAACCGGCAGCACAATCAGTACAATCAGCTATCGTTGCCCCAGTTCCAGCAGCTGCAGTGGAGTACCCCGTTCCGCATGATCCGCAGGAAGCAGCTCCTGCTGGAGCGAATTCACCGATAGGACAGGTTGCGCAGACCGCGAGACTATTAGCAGTCGCAGCATACTTTCCTACAACACATTTGAAACACCCAGTACTGCCGTTGAAAGTTGCACCTGCATATCCGTCAGCACATTTAGTGCAAACGGTTTCACCACCTGTTACTCCTTCAGATGGAGTGCTGTCAGTAGCAGTGGAAGCCGTGGTGTATCCGTCATTGCAATCCGTGCATTCACTTGCACCAGCCAAGGAATATTTACCTTTTACGCAATCAGTACATGCCACGTTGTTTGCAGCATCAGTCTTAAATTTGCCTGCAGCACATTTAGCACAAGTTCCAGCAGCGGCATCACCAGTGTATCCCGGGCTACACTTTCCAGCACCCATGAGCGCAGTACCACAGCCTGTGGAATTATCGGGGCACGTTTCACATGCACTATTATCGCTTTTTAAATACTTGCCCTCCGCGCATTTACATTCCTTTCCAACAGTTGATGTGGAACCTTCAGGACAATCTACGCACCCACCTGGAGTGAACATCTTATTGGTGGCACACACACAAATACTTTCAAGTCCAGCAATGGCTGTGAGAGCACCAGGGCATGCAGTACAAGTTGCACCCTGATCAGTGGTATAGTAATTCTCAGCGCAATTTTTGCAGGCATCAGCTGTGGTGGATCCAACCAAAGACGTACGACCTGTTCCGCAAGCTACACAGGCAGTACCATCAGTGTTAAGGTAGTTGTTGACAGGACATTTGCAAACAGTCTCAAGTCCTTCAACGGCATTTCCGAAGGTACATAAAGTGCAGGTTTCTCCTGCGTCGGCTGTGGTGTAACCGACAGAGCATCTCTTACAATCATCAACAGAAGTGGATCCAAGCAGAGACGTACGACCTGTTCCAGTGCAAGCTACACAGGCAGTACTATCAGTGTTAAGGTAGTCACCGACAGGACATTTGCAAACAGTCTCAAGTCCTTCAACGGCATTTCCGAAGGTACATAAAGTGCAGGTTTCTCCTGCGTCGGCTGTGGTGTAACCGACAGAGCATCTCTTACAATCATCAACAGAAGTGGATCCAAACAGAGACGTACGACCTGTTCCGGTGCAATCAGTACAGGCAGTACTATCAGCGTTCATGAATTTGCCGATTGGACATTTGCACACAGCATCTCCGGATTGAGATGTGGCACCTGTACCACATTCCGTGCATCCATCACTGGCATTGGTTCCATAAAAGTTGGCTGGGCATGCGCAAGCGGTAGCGACAGTGGCAACTGCGGGTGCTGTTTGGGCAGCTAGGATGCCATTATTATCACAAGCAGTACATGCTCCATTAGCAGCATCTCCCCAGAAGTTGGCTGGGCACAAGCAATCAGTAATCAAAGCGCTACCAGCATCAGCGGTACGGGTACCATCACAAGCCACGCACGTGACAGCATTGTCAAGGGCACCATAGAAGTTGGCCAGGCACTTGCAATCAGTAATCAAAGCGCTACCAGCATCAGCGGTACGGGTACCATCACAAGCCACGCACGTGGCAGCATTCTCAAGGGCTCCATAGAAGTTGGCCGGGCACAAGCAAGCAGCTGCCGCAATACTGCCAGCTACAGCGGTACGCTGAGCACCAGCACTGGCACAAGCTGTACATCCACCAGCGGCATTCGCTCCATTGGCTGCGTACGTGTCGACTGGGCATGCGCACTGAGTAGCGGCAGTGGCGCCACCAGCGTGGGTACCACCACCCGGGCAAGCCTCGCACGCTGTCGCGCCGAGGAAGTAGTTAGCCGCGCAGGTACAAGAGCCTACTACAAGGGACCCGCCGCTAGCAGTTCCTCCATTCGCGCAAGCTGTACATCCACCAGCGGCATTCGCTCCATTGCCTGCGTACGTGTCGACTGGGCATGCGCACTGAGTAGCGAGGGTGGCTCCTCCGCCTTCCGTTTGAGCAGCAGCGGTACCACCGTTATCGCAAGCAGTGCATGCTCCATTCGCAGCATCTCCATAGGTGTCGGCTGGGCACAAGCAGTCTGTAATCGCATCGCTGCCAGCAGCACTGGAACGGTCAGCGTGACAAGCGAGACACAGAGCTACACCTCCGTTTCCGGCACCAGTTTTGTACGTATCGACAGGACAGCTGATACATGTGGTGCCAGTTGCGTTATCCGCAGAGCGGTAGCCTGCAGGACATAAGCAACTAGCAGCTGCAGTGGCTCCTCCGCTTTCCGTTTGAGCAGCAACGGTGCCACCGCTATCGCAAGCAGTGCATGCTCCATTCGCAGCATCTCCATAGGTGTCGGCTGGGCACAAGCAGTCTGTAATCGCATCGCTGCCAGCAGCACTTGTACGGGTAGTATGACAGGCTACTAGGGTGTCACCAGCTGGAGCTGGACTACCACCTGTTCCACCGTCTGCGCCATCATAAATAGCATATGAATTAGCAGGGACTGGAACACAGTTACCAACTTGTGAACGATCCACACAGTATTCACCTGATGGGCAGGGTGAAGCAGAGCCCTGGCAGTCAGCACCAGAAGCAAGGTCATCGGCGTTCACATGACTACTGAAGGACAGTAGTAAAGCTACTATTAGCAGAATAATCGGTAACCTGCAACGAAATTGGGTGGTTGATCGCATTGTGTAGAAGAAATAGAGGAATTAGATGAAAAGGAAACAAAGTTAGAGAGGTAGAGAGCAAAAGGGGCGAGAAGGGTGATAAAAATGCATATTTGACACTCTTAAAACAATCATATCCATTCAAATCAGGTAATCGTGAACATGTAATGTAGTCCTCTCTTACCTCATATTAGACAAGGTCACGAACAGAAAAAGATTCTGTCAATATTCAACTACAAACTTTTCTCTCGTTTCACGGTTTTTTCGTCTTTTGAGAGGTATGGTAAAAGTTCCCCCCCCAGACCATATCGTCTTCTTCTACAGTTCTAGATGCTTTTATGTTAGAAGCTATAATAAAATATCCTACTCACTTAACCAATTAATAGGTAGTTGCATTGGATTCAGTTATCAATGGTTTGAGAACGAAGATATTGTCACCCAAACACAACACCCACGGACACTGAAAGGAAAGCAGCAGCACTTGCCTAGCTGCTCTATCCAAATCAACAAAACACGGCTGTTGCTCGTATTGTAAACAAACACATGTAGAATAACGCATACGTCAGATGAGTGGACAGGAAGACAAAAAGACATTCGGTATCTCCAAGTTACAAGCTTTGTTTCGTGGAAAAGTCACTCGCGAAGGGGAATATAAGCGAGCTAAAGCAGGTGCAGATATCCTATGTCCGTTCTTAGCATCCCCTCCCTCGGTAGTGGCTGCTATTGTACAGCTATCAAATGGACAGCTTGACAAGGATTCTTTATTCTATGATCTCGGCTGTGGAGATGGACAGATTCTGACAGGTGTTGCTGCAGCGACGGGAGCAAGGTGTATTGGTGTTGATATCTCTGATTTACTATGTTCGACTGCCCATCGCAAAGCTCTGGAAGCCAAAGTAGAAGCACTTGTTCAGGTGCGTCATGGAGACTTGAGTTCCTTTTCTTTTGACTATGCTGGCGACGGAATACCTGCTGCTGTTTTCGCGTTCTTGGTTCCGTCTTGCTTGCAAGTCTTATCCCAGGGACTTTTCAAGACACTCCCTAAAGGTGTTCTATTGCTTTTATACAAGTTCCCATTGCCAGTGGAAGATGGATGGATTCCCATTACCGAAGTTATTGTTGATGACGCTGTGAAAGTGGGTTCACTAGCTCGTGTATTCTGTTATCTTGTGTAGAACAACTGTCATAAAAGTGTAAGAATACTTTTCAAGTCAGAAGGAAGTTTTTAATTATTTTGGGTTCCACCCAGCATTTCTTAACCGCGATACCGTCACGGCCAAAAATCCGAGAAAGCAAGTGAAGTGTTTCCCCGCAGAAAACGCGAGAAAGGAAAACATAAAATGGAATTTGGTTTGGCGTGGTCTCAGGAAAAAATAAATAAAACTATTTATCGTCCCTCTTTCATAAAATCAACATTTCCACAAATTACACAAACATGTACATGTTGCTACTTGTCAGGAGGTTGTCACCTTCTTGTTCGCTACCCTCGTCCTCATCTATGAGCGTTCCCGTGCTCCACGTGGGAGACGACAATTGCGTCATTGCACTGCCGAGCTAGTGATTGTTCGTACTGCTGGCTTCGCAACTAGCACCATCGAGGTCACCAGTCGATACAGATACAGAGCCGCCGGTTTTCCATATGCTCTCCAGCATCAACATACATGATGCTACACCTGACACACCTTGAAAAAGCCGGCGATGTCTCCTGTGTCCCCCGATTGCAGTTTAATAAAGTCCGTGCAACTTTCTTACTCTCTCCTTCTCCCGTCTACCTGCACTGGTACCCACGCCACGACAGCGTCCAGGCTTCCCATCTGGCTGTATCCCCGCCACTCTGCACAGTATCCGCCCACAGGTCTGGTTTCATTCATCACTTCTTACTTTGATGTGAGGATTCTGTACATGTCTATTTTTCTTTCCTACTGTCTTCACTCTCCAGAGCTAGGAGCCCTTTCCCTGCGTTGGGACATTCCAACATTAAGCGCTCCGACAAACACTACATGCTCCTTTCGCTGTTGAGAAAATCTCTTCGAGCTAACAGTGTTTCTTCAAACAAACGCAAATCCAAACCCTCAACAACTCGAAAGATTCTTGCCGATAAGAAAAGTTGACTCTTTTGCGGCACATGTCTACCTTTCGCATTCAAAAGTTTAAGATCATCTTGATTTGCAACTCCATCACTTCTTGCATGCATTTCCCCAATAAATTGAACGAGCGTGTCTAGCTTAAGTGTGCCTATATCCACAAGCGAAACATCAACGTTGAGTAATACATGATCATGTGTGATCTCAACTATGTTGGTCATTGTGTTGACAGAAGTCGCTGTGCCTGTCACTCTTACATATTTACCAACAACTCCGGGATCAGAATAAAGCTCCTTGAGCAGCACAATCGTTCCTGATCGCTCCATATCTACAACGAGGGTGAGGGTTTTTATTAGATTTTTCTGTGTTTTGAACCGGCCCGAAGGCTCCGGTGGGCTCCCAGTGGGCTCCGGAGCTCCATGAATTTTTTCAGTATTTTGGCCAGAAAACTGGAGCTAGAACTGGAGCTCTAAACACGAGGCCTGAGAGTTTTGGAGCGGAAAGGGATTGACAAGAAGGGTAAATAATGAATGTTCTTAGATACACCTCTCTTCGCTCGATAGACAAAGCAGAGGTCTTCTGTAGAAGATTGCTTATAAAATGCACTCGATCGAACAGGCTGCACGAGCAGAGGAGGAGTATTACCTCCATGGCACCAGCTTCAGCAGCAACTCACCAAGTTTTCAATCAAAGTTCACCTTTTGTGAATATTGATCTTTGGAAGTCTGATCGCACACTGCAACGAGCAGTCAAAAACATGACCACTCCTACAAAAGATAAGAATGCAGATCAAACACAATCACTACAGCAACATGGGATCAATTGTGGGAAGATGGAGTCTATGGTATGGGCAAATGATGCAGAAGCGAAAAAGCCGATCTTGAAGCAATTCGACAACTATGGTGGACGTGTAGATGTGATCAAATATGAATCATCGTATCACAACCTCATGAATCTTGGTGTAACAAGCGGCACAACTTCATACGGTTACAATCAAGCAATAGGAGAGGACCAGCTTAATGGGCATATAGCCAGAGCAGGCTTAATTTACATGCAGAATCAACTGGAGCCGGGGCATTGCTGCCCTCTTGTGATGACAAGTGCCTGTGTTCCGGTACGTATATGTATATGAAGACGGTGGAAGTTTTACGCAGCGTCAGCATGATGAGAGGAAAATAGCATATACATGGTATTATTGTCATGTCAACACGCCGAGTAGACAACACCACAGACACAACCACTAGGACAGACTGGGGGAAACACTGAACAGTGCATTTGTTGCTTTCCACTCAACCTGAAAATCTAATTCTAACTACCTTCCCGCACTATCTATTTCAAATTCATTTGCATGTTTATTTTTCATTCACGTGTTAATATAATGCTTTGTATGTAGGTTTTCCAAGCAGCTGCTCGTAATGCAGAAAAGACTGGGGATGCTGGAAAATCAGCTGGCACGAGTGCGTCGCCGCAATTATGGTTAGACAAACTCCTGTCGCGCCAATATGACAGTTCAAATGAACCGCTAGAAAAGAAGAGTGGTGCTACAATTGGCATGTCGATGACCGAAAAACAAGGGGGAAGTGACGTGAAAGCTAATACAACTATTGCTATACCGGAAACGCCTTTTGAAACTGGCGAAGGACGAGCATACAGCTTGTGGGGCCACAAGTGGTTCACATCGGCCCCTATGTGCGACGGCTTTTTAACCTTGGCCAAAGTGGCAAGTTCTAGAGAAAGTGAGGGTGATGCACTTCAGCGAACACGATCCACATGTTTTCTCGTTCCACGTTGGAAGCCGGATCAGGAGCGGAACTCAGGTTTCCGTATTATGCGGTTGAAGGATAAGCTTGCAGATCGTGCTAACGCAAGCAGTGAAGTAGAATATCACGGTGCATATGGTCAAATGATTGGCGAAGAAGGAAAAGGACTTCAAACAATTTTACAAATGGTTCAAATGACTCGTTTGGATTGCACACTAGGTGCTGCAGGTGGGGCCAGAAGGGCTCTTTCTCTCGCATTAAATCACACACACGGGCGTTCCGCATTTGGAACCCCGCTTATCAGGCAACCTATGATGGAAAACGTATTGACCGATTTATGTATCACTGCGGAAGCATGTACTCTGTCTGCATTACGAATGGCAGCAGCACATGCTCGGTCGACCTGTGGCGCAGATGCAGGGTTATCTTCAGAAACAATTCAACACGAAACAAGTTTATTTCGAGTTGGTGTAGCAATTATGAAATACTTTGTCACCAAACAGCAACCTCAATTTGCTTACGAATGTATGGAAATTTTTGGTGGCAATGGATTTACTGAAGATTTTCCGATGGCTAAATTATTTCGTCATTCTCCATTGAATAGCATATGGGAAGGGAGTGGCAATGTAATGGCGCTGGATGTGCTCCGTGCCAGCAATGCGCTGTCATCGTTTTTAAAAGAGATGTCGTCAGATGTGCGTGGACAAGATCCTTATTTCGATAAATATTGTGCCGATATCGCTAAGATATTAACAGCAATGCAACAACTATCCGCAGAACAGCAACAAGCAGGAGAGGGTCAGCGCTACGCGCGCTTTTTAGTGGACCGATTAGCGATTGGATTTCAAGCGTCACTTCTTTTAAAACATGGAAACTCTAATGGTGCATCTGCAGGTGCATTTATTGAAGCTCGTATACGTCCTGCAGTACACATACATGTAAATGGTGGTAATAATAGCTCTTTCGCGTTGGGAGGGAGCGCAGGGATCAATTACGGCGCAGGCGCTGTTTTCAGTGCAGGTACTTCCAAGCTAATAATTGAGGATAACATGCCGGTTTTCAATGAGAGCGCTACTGTTTCAGCTTCTCAATTATCGTTGTTTGCGTGAAAGATATGATAAGCGTTTGATTCAGATTTCGCATCGAAGCAGCGTGCATGCGTGTAGTTGTATTTTCTTTTTTTTAGAGCAAAACAGGAAAGAAAATAATCTAAAACAATGGTTTGTGCAGTAATAATACAAGAAATATTCAAAATAATACTTTTCGATCTATTCTTCTTCTGTCCTGTTACTGTTATACTCTGCTCTGCCTGTTTCTCGAGAGGCATATTTGTACGATTTTAGTCCGGCAAAAGCAAGGCTTGTTGGTCCTCATCTGCGTTGGCCCCATTACCAGCTGAAGATCTCAGCCTGGGGCGAGCAGTTGATGTACTATTAGTTCCAGCAATATCCATCGTGTCTAGCCCACTAGTTGTACTGTGTAAGTTGGTTTTTGTGTTTTTGTTCGTGGTGCTATCGTTATATCTATCGCGACGACATTCGACACAATACGCGCATATATATGGAACAATCGACAAAATAACCAAGATTGCTGCCCAATACCTACAAGTATGAATCTCACGAGTATTGAATAGGTTATTAGGTGCCCTGTCTTGTCCAATGTCAAAGAACTCTCCAAAAGACCAAACAATATTACCCAATAACCACATGGCTGTACCGAGATAATGTAAAGACTCAAATGTTTGTCCTGCAAACGATGATGTGATAATAAAATCTGCTGCAATACAAACAGTAAAGAATACAGATACAAACCAAAGA